>Ga0114962_10000073_pt1 | contig 77473 bp, 80 predicted proteins | sample C_130820_MF_Meta_FD_87017 | JGI IMG/M metagenome (GOLD analysis project Ga0114962, IMG submission 87017) | Freshwater microbial communities from Lake Croche, Canada to study carbon cycling - C_130820_MF_MetaG | ecosystem: Environmental > Aquatic > Freshwater > Lake | place: Lake Croche, Canada... | reverse complement strand
CTGCCGACACGAACATTAAATGTATCTGACCCCGTGAAGTAGAAAACGGCAGAGGGAAACTCCGCCGGCGGCGTTACCAGAAGATCCAGGCGCCATCCCTTTCCTTCGAAACCAGATCCAGGAAGCTGACAGATCGCCATACACTTGTGTTCGCCTTGCGCGAGAACCTCACGGATATAGCCCGACGCCTTCAGAGTCTCCACGTACTCGTTTAACGCGGTTCCTGCATCCACCGCCTTGTCCGCTGTGCGAATGAGCATATCTATATCGCCACTGTCTGGTCGCCCGCGCCTGTAAGATCCAACAATGACGCCCTCCAGAACTGCCGGCTTCGCGGCCATTAGAAGCGCGGCGTGGGCATCCATTTCTTTGCGAGGGATCCGCTGGAGAAGCTGCTCGTAATAGCGGAGTCCGATCTGCTGATTTTTGTTTAGGATCGATGGATTTGTTGCTGCTGCTGCTCTGAGACTGGCAATCGTCGTGTAGCCCGCCGCCACGAGCTCCTGTGCCTTCTTCGGACCAACACCGTAGATTCCCTGGATCTGTTCGAGAGCGACCGCAAGCTCGCGCGCCTTCGGATTAATATCGAGTCCACCGTGTTCGATTATCTTGGCGATCTTTATCCGGACCTCTTTGCCTAGCCCGTCGCCCTTCTCTGGCGCAGGAATATCCGCAACAGAACGAACATACGGAAGTGCCGTCAATGTCTTGATGGCCGCGGTGTAGACCCGGCTCTTGAATACTCCGGCAGACTCCGTGACACTGATGCGGCGCAGAACATCCAGCTCTTTAATGATTATGTCTTTGTAATCGGTCATCGTACGGCGACTCAGTCGCGGATAAATATACTCACCTTTTTCGAGGCCCGTATAAGAATGGCGCGGAATTGTAAAATTGCTTCTGAATGGGAAACTGCGACCGATGCTGATAAGAATGAACTCAAGAGCTTTATCATTGGAATAGTCGGATATCCGTGTAAGATTGCCTGTAAAGTTAGTGAAGAGGGTACACACGATATCTATGTCTTCTCGGAGAAGAAGAAAAGAGTGACCGATTGGATTGAGATTCAGGAGAGTGGCGCTATCGGTGTTATCTACGATTTTTATGAAGCAGGTGTCTCTACAGATAGACTTGAGACAGCGTGTGAGACATACAATACCGCTAATAATCTCGCGTTTGATGAGGGTTCTGGATCTGATGATGCAGAAAGTGATTCGGATGAGTCTGAGTCTGATGATGACCAAAATAAAAATGTTGAGGCTAAGTAGGAATGTCTCTTATAAATTATCTTATAAGGAATTATTCATATGAAGAGGAACAAACGAATCCTAATCCGGTCCGAACTGCGCTTTTTAAACGGCTAAATTTTCCTTTTACCAAAACAACGAAGAATGTATTGTCTTCGTACACAGCAGCAAAGGCATCCGTAATATACACGGCGAACAACTATGCACAGATCTATGGATTTCCGATACCGACCGTGAGTCGTGTGTTCGGTGTTATTTCGTTGGGCGGAGGACTCTATGGCTCGGTCAAAAACGGTGTTCTAACAAGCGGTGATGTCAAGACATATTGGTCGCAAATGGGTATATCCGCGGCGAATCAGCCGGTAGTCTACATACAACAGATTGATGGGACACGGAATTTGCCGAGTCTATATGACGGAGGCGCGACCGCTGAGAATACATTGGATGTGGCAACGATTGGTGCGTGCTGCCCTGGTGGGCGAAATATTATCATTCTGTATGTCGCCCCGTGTACATTCAATGGATTCTATAACGCGTTCAACGCGGCAATCAATGGATCTGTTGTTGTCAATGGTGCATCTGTTCGCCCATCCATTATTTCGTGTTCGTGGGGCGCACCTGAGAAGTTGTGGTCTCCCTCTGATTTGACGAGGTACAATAATCTCTTTGCTGTCGCGGTATCCAAAGGTATTAATATTACAGTCGCAACAGGAGATACGGGGGCAAGCAATGGTCTGCCAGGATTAAATACGGATTTTCCGTCATCGTCACCGAATGTGATCGCTTGCGGTGGAACAACTCTTGTATGCCCTACACGGACATACACTGGCGCCGGAACAAGAGAAACAACGTGGACAGGTACTGGTGGAGGAATCAGCGCGACATTCGCGAAACCGGCGTTTCAAAGCAGTGTCTCAGGAACAAACCGCAATACTCCTGATATCGCGATGAATGCGGATCCTACCACGGGTGTGGTGTTTATCGTGGGTGGGCGAACATTTGTCTATGGCGGAACCAGTATCGTTTCACCGGCAATGGCGGCTTACATAGGATGCTTACCGGCCTCCGCACCTGGATTCGTTGCAACAAAACTGTATAATAATCCCACGTTTTTCTACGATGTGATAGTCGGAAACAATGGCGGTTATTCGGCGAAGGCCGGCTATGATAACTGTACGGGTCTTGGCTCTATCAATGGATCCCGTTTGACGCCGGTTATCTAGGTCCACCTGTCAGTTCTAGAGCTGATACGGCCTGCTGCCTCGGCCCTATGGATGCAAGGGCCAGAAATAGTAGCCGTGGCGACTTGTATCGGTTTCTGGAAAAGGATACTGTGCGCGAAAGTCGGCTGAGCGCTTCTTGTACATCTCCGTCATCTGCACTGCCTCAGCTTCGCTCTCCGTAGTGGCTAGGTGGAGGCTGCCAGCAATGATAGAGGCTGACAGTGGATCAGAAGAACGCGTCTCAAAGTGGACATACACTATGTAGGGCATCGTACTTGTTTATTCCATAGCAAACAGACTGATCAAGTTTATTGGGGTTTCATCTATCGTTTTTTGATCAAAAAACTTATCCACTTCGTTCATCCAATGGGACACGGCGGGACCACAGGGACAGCCAGTGTCTTCAGCCATCGCTGGACACGATCCTTCGCAATGACCGGCGTTTTCGTCAACAGCGGCCCCGCTGTCTGTAGCGGTGCCTCCTGATCCTGTAGCAACGAAGCAATCCAAAGTGCCATCTCCAGTCCGCCATCACGGGCCGGCGATGCCTCTAGAACTCCACGGAGCTCACACAAATACTTGAATTGATTGAAGAGCCACGACTGCCGCGCTAACACCGCCGTGTACTGGAACTTCCAACTACGACTCGGACTCGCCGCGATCAATTTCTTCGGCCTCTGGGCAACAAACAATCGATGATTGATGGCCTGAAGTTTACTCTGAAACGACAGCGGAAATAGACTCCAGTGTTGGTGGAAGAACGTATAATAATCCTGACGATCGCTCGTGGCAATGGAGTTCAAACAATCGCGATACAAGGCCCAACTGCTCTTACTAGATCCATAATGTTCGCGAATCCAGTCAGGAAGCGTCTCGTGCAAATGGAGCCCCGCCAGATTGAGATCATTGTTATCCAAATGTAAGTCCTCCTGCAGATCGAGTTTGCCTGACAGAAGATTCATCACAAGATCCTGAACCGATAAAGACCGCGTTATATCATTCGTGGACTCGGTGGCTCCGTCCTGCCACTGGAGAAGCTTACGGAGATCTCCGCGATGGCGGACCCAGAGATCTTCGACAGCGGACACGTCTTTACCCATCCATTCTGCACACGTGGCCAGATCCGGTGAATTCACCTGGCGACAGAGACTGATCCGCATAAGCGGTTGATAACGCTTTTCCTGCCATTCGTTCGATATACAGATAATCGCATTCGGACCCTTGTAATCCTTCAGAATACGGACAAGTTCTGTTAGACCTCCGCGGTCACCGGCAGACATTCCGTCTATCTCATCCAGAATTACACCAAGAGCACGATGACCCTCTGGTCGAAAAAAATCACTGATATTCGCGGAATTTAGAAGTGGTTCAATGAGTTCTGACATTGCCGCCTTGTGGCGGAACTGACTGGCATTACATTCAACGGCGCGGAGTCCCGCATCATTTACTACGCGGTGGGCCAACGTGGTCTTGCCTGGTCCTGGGGGGCCATACAAAAGTGCGACCACCAGATAACGGGGTGCCGGCTTGCGGATCCATTCTGTGAGTGCCGTGTAGTGATCTCGATGTAAGAGCGTACTATATTGTTCGGACATCTCTGAGTTGATACGAACAATAGAGTTTAAACTGGCACTTGGTTCTTTTGGTTCTTTTGGTTCTTTAGAGAACACCCTCCCACGATAAACTGTACATCTGCGCGTTCGCGGCCTTCTGCGCCATCGAACCGGAACTGTTAAAAATATGGTTCGGATCTGTTGGTATGACACCCGGAGCTGTTTTCTTCAATTTGGGCGAATGCAGACCAACATAGTCAACGCATTGGTTTTGGCCGATGTTCGTCAGATAATCGGGGCACGGCGCAATATACGGCGGCCACGTTGTACCGGGATCTCCCCACGGGAAATAGTAAAAATAGAAAATGAATATCATTATAAATCCGATGACCAACCACGCAATCGCCAGAATTGATCGATCTGTAATAAACATTATATAGACCACATACAAGTGTGCCATAATAAGAATTATCCAGTAGAGCCATTTGAAGAGTCGCAGCGTGTTTTTGCTAAACGCCATTCTAACCTGGACTCAGAAAATCAGATTAGAGATGCTAGAGTTCTCGTCATTTCAATATATTCCTTAGATTCTATGAATCGGGTGGCATATGTGTGGGCCATCTTCGTTCCACTTACGATATCCGCTAGATCTATGAAATGCGCAACAAGAAGCTCCTCCAGAGCAAGTGGTGTCAGACCAAACACTGGAAATAACCAGCCCGCACGGCGCTGAATAGTTTCCGGCGTACACCACGCCTGTGCCTCTTCGCGTCCCCGTTGGATATTGTATAGAGCAAACACGTTATAGATTGCGTTGTTACGCTCTTTGGCGATCCTCTGTATGAGCTCTTTCGGAATGTAGGGGTACATAGATACCAGTGGCTCGTGAATCGGATTCACAAAGCCGCCATCCTTGTAAAAGATCTGGACAGCACTGTGATCTAGATAGCAGGCACCATCGCTGTAAGCAACATCGAACAGAACCTTCTTGAGAAGTGGGGGTCCAAACCGCTGGAGTGGATAATACTTGCGAATATCGTCGCCTGTATAATCCTGGGCTATCATCTGTTCCTCACACAGAGTGGCTATGAAGTCGCTTTCGTTTTCCCAGTCAAAGAAACGTCGCAAATGAAAGAACGTGACTCCTTCGGGCCGTTCGTGTACGAGCTCTTCTTCCAGTCGCGGATCTATGAGAATACAAACCTGGGGCGTCTTGAAGTCCTTCAGAAATGGCGGATATTGCTGGAGCGGTGCATTCGCACAGCCGACTCCCAGATAGATGATCGCCGGTTTCGTATCCTTACAGTGACTTACAATGTAAATCGTGTCCATTGTATTTGGGCTCACTTTGAGCCGGGTCGCCGGTTTCACTTTTTGATGGCTGGCATCTTGTAGGCTTTCAGAGCAGCGGGCCCGAAAGGACGCTGGTCCTCGGGACGACTGTCGCGCAACCGGACTTCCGGCATACCCGATTTCTTCGTGAGATTGATCTTGACTAGATCCGGAAAAGCGGCCACCATCGCCTTTGCTGATCCGGCAATGCGATTCATTGTTCGCTCCTCCTGCATTCCGCCGGGCTCCTTGTAATAGGCCGATTCGGGTGCGACGTTTCCAAAACGGAGAACTCCACCATCAAGAACATACATAATAACCGAACGCAGATAATCCTCCTTGTCATCGATCGTCACCGTCAGGATAGGACCCGGATTCAGGATGCCCCACACCGAACCTATAATATATCGCAGATCCGTTGTTGGTGGTCCGGCCTTCATAAAATAGCCGTTTGCCACGGGATAGAACCCGAATAAGCGGAATCCCGTCTTACGTGCCTGCGCGAATCCGGCTGTGATTGCGTCGGTCAGTGAATGAAGAGGACGTTCATTTCGTTTTGCGCCGGCCGAATACTCTATGAATCCCCGGATATCGTCGTCCATATTGAAAATCGCCTTGCCTACTGGGAAAAAACGGGTGATGTAATTGCGAACCGCCGCCATTCCTGGCTCCGCAATGTGTAAGTGTCCATAGGATCCGGGTTTCAGCGTGGACTTGTATGTGTCGTGTTCATCCTTTGTGGCGACAAACACGTGGATCTTATTGGCTGGAATACGATAGTGCTGGAGAACGGTGAGGGTCTTGTCGCGCAGGGTTTCTGCCCGCTTATAACTCGGAATCGCGATGATCCAGTCGGACTTGTTCGCCTTCCGTGTCTTTGGCATTTGGTTCTCCTCTCTAAGATTACTCTGGTTTTTCTTGGTGTAAGAAAAAGGCGGGGCAAAGTAGGGGTCCAATGGCAGATAACGCGATATTTGTACGCATAGGAAAGGAAATTGGTATTGCTTTCGCTACAGGTGTGGGTATAATTCTTGCGCTTACAATTATAACGTTGCCGTCGTCGTATCTGATGAACAGAATTATCTATCATCACTGGATTATGCGGCTAATCATCGGTCTGGCTATTATACCGGCCTCTTTCATTGCTTTTATCGCGCTGCTTTTTCTGCGAGTATCTGGAACCTGGGACAAAGTTCATTATTTCGGACTCTTCCCTGCTATTTCAGCAATGGCGCCCGATAAAGGAGATAGTTGGTTATCGCCTTTTTTCTTTATTTTCAATGCTTTAATCTATCCGTTCACGTGGTTCGGAACTAATGGCGAAATCGCGCAGGCACTCCAATCAAGTATGGATCTGAAGACACCTGGCGCACCTGGAACCATCAATGAAGATGTTTTTGAAGAAGCACGCAAGATTGCCGGTGTATCTGATCCTGCTGAATGGCATAATCGTACAGAGGGATTGGCTGCTGCTGCCCGTAAAATGTTTTATGCGGATGATATATCTGCTTGAGTTTGAGGTGGCAGAGGTGGCAGTGAAGGCATCGGTAGATTCGCATAATCCTTGGCTAGCTCAACGTAGAAATCACGGACCTTCTTGTCACGAACAAGATTCTTGAGCTTGAGCGTCGTTCTCTTCAGTAGAGGATTGTTCTGGGCTAGAAGGATCCGCTTATCAAATGTATTGTGGGCGTGGCAGATAACCAACATCGTCTGCTCCGATTGGAGTTGGAGAACCGGTGTCTGCCAGTCGCGCATAAACTTCTTCTCCTCCGCCTTTTCGGCAGTGTCGTCATATCGGTTTTCCTTGAAATAGGAGCGCCAATATGCCATCGTGCCGTTCGTACAATGATTCTGTCCATAGGGACCGATCGACCAGATCTGATCGCGATCAGAGAAATAAAGATGTAGAAGCGTGCAGCCGACAACCGGAATACGTCGACCCGGAACTGATCGCAGCAAGTTGACCGCTTTCTTCACGCGGTCCGGTGGATAGAAATCATCATCGTCCCAGCAGACCACGATTTCGCCCTTTGCTAGTTCATTGAGACGATTGCGCTTCGCACCGATGGGAAGTTTCTCACCATCTGGCAAAGCCACGTAACGAACATTCTTCAGACCTGAGGCGTCGAACAAATCCTTGACTTTGTCCGTGCCGTCGTCCAGAATAATCCATTCCATACGGTCCTGCGGATACTCCTGTGCCTTGAAACAGGCGATGGCCGTGGGAATGAATTTACGGCGATTGTATGTTGGTGTAAGCACTGACACTGATGTCAGTGCCATATTGTATGTTGTATGGTCGGGATATCTTTAGCCTTTATACAAAAAGTGACAGGTGGGCAGCAGAAGGGGGTGGCGGCAATCAATGGACTATACAGGAAAATCCCGAACAGAACTCATTGAATTGTGTAAGCAGAAGAGACTTCGCGGCTACAGTGGGAAAAAGAAGACGGAACTGATTGCGCTTCTTTCTGGTGGTGCCCCTGTTGTTGCTGGAGTAGGAGCAGCAGCAGAGCCAAAAGTCTGTCGTCTTAATTATATTGGATCCAAGTTCCAATTGCTGGATTGGCTCACGACCAACATCCTAGAGAAAACGGGATGGACTTCGCTAGCTGGTAAAAGAGCCGGTGATCTGTTCGCCGGCACCGGAATCGTATCGCACCACTTTCGCGGACTTGGCTGTTCCGTGGTATCCAATGACGCCGAACTCTACAGTTCTATCATTGCTCACGCCTTCACGCGATCTGTTTGTAGCGTCGAGCTGCTTGCGGGGCTCCAGGCAGAAATCGATGATAAGAAATACGTGGATACTGTTGGGTTCGTAACTACGCATTACAGTCCTTACAATGGATCAGAACGACAGTTCTTCACCGTGGATAACGCACGACGCATCGACTATATCCGCGGACGTCTCGAAGACCTCAAAGAGGGAATGACCGATGACGATTACAAATTCGCGATGGCATCGCTTCTGATCAGCGCGGATGCCGTGAGCAATGTTCCCGCTGTCTACGGTTGTTATCTCAAATCTTTCAAAGAAAAGGCTAACAAACCTCTGACTCTGACACCGATTCACAGAGTAGTGACACCACCCGTTTCGGGATCCGCTACGTCTCATTCTGATGTGTTGGCTCTTGCTGCAGAAATCGAAACGGACTTCATCTATCTGGATCCGCCTTACAATGAACGACAGTATTCTAAGAACTACTTCCCTCTCAACATCATCGCTAAGACACCGGCTGCTCTTCTTACAGAACCGGCACTCAAGGGCAAGACCGGTATTCCAACTGACTGTTTCATCTCACCGTTCTGTAAGCGGGGTGCTCCCGTAGAAACTGCCTTTGAGACACTCTTCCGCGATTTGAAGACGACGTGGATCTTCCTCTCTTACAATAGTGAGTCCATCGTGTCCAAGGAGAAAATGCTGGAATTGATGGGGAAATACGGAACGGCTACCGTCGTAGAACGCGATTACAAGCGCTTCAAGTCGTTCGATTATAACCAGGACGTCGCAATCAAGGAATATCTGTTCTGCTTGCAGAAAACTGGCTAAACTGTCTGCGGAAGACAACGGGCTAAACGTCGAATACTCTTGTTGGTTTAGAAGATTAGATGGCCGGCTGGATGACTGAAACAAATAAATATATTATGGCCGCCGTGTCTTCTCATTTGACCGAGGCGTCGGCGCAGGCGGAACAACCCGCCGCAATCAAAGCGGCTCTGCGTCCCCATCAGCTGAGTCTTTTGGCGGCGGCCAAGAATCTCGAGTCAAAGGCCTCCATCCGTCACGTGGACGTACAGTCGCCGCAACTGCTGACACGGTACGGCGTTCTGGCGGATCGTGTTGGATCAGGTAAGAGTCTCGTGGCACTCAGTCTCGTGCGGGAGCCGCCCGTAGAACACGCACAATTCACTGTAAGAGAGGGTGGAACTGCACGACTCATTGGACTCAAACATATGCCGGCGGTTCAGGATTTTCGGGCCGAATGGAATGATCTTTCAGGAGCGGCATTGACGAAGGCTGTGTTTGGCTCTTCTCCAAAGTTCCATTCGGGAGTCTCATTGTTCATTGTGCCGCACAACGTTATCCAACAATGGGAGAGCTACATTGACGAACAGACTACCCTGCGCGCCTGTATAATTAAACGGAGCAAGGACTGCGATCACGATCGCGCCGGTTTCTTCGGTGATATCTTCCGTTCCGAACTTGTGGTGGTAAGCTGTACAATGTTGCGCAAATTCGTGTTGGCTATGACAGCGGGAGGTATTCCTTTTTCCAGTGTGGTGTGGTCGCGGGTCTTCGTCGATGAGGCGGATACGTTGGCCTTTACTCTGCGACCCACTGACATCTCGGCGCGATTTATGTGGTTCATCACGGGCTCGTGGCTCAATATGTTGTTTCCCACCGGTCTCTATGTTCATACAGTACAGGCTCTTCCAAATAATGTACGGGCTCTTGTCGGTGATGGAGGAATCGGCGGTGTCATTAGCCGCTACAACGTAGTGGCGTGGTCGTTGGCCGATACACGGGAGGGACAGTTCGCGTCTCTCATTTTGCGGAATACCGATGCCTGGATCGATGCTAGTCTACAGCGACCGTCTATCATCCACGATACGATTATGTGTAAGGCTCCGGCGAATCTCGGAGTGCTCCGAGATTTTATTTCGGCAGCGGCGATGGAGGCGTTACACGCTGGTGATACAGAGGGCGCACTTACCGCTCTCGGACTCAAAGCTTCCTCCAAAGAGACTCTGGCTCAACGCGTTACTGAGAGTCTGCGTGGTGATCTCATCCAGGCCGAGAAGATTCTCGCATTCAAACGGGATATTGAATATTCCACGGCGGCGGCGAAGGTGGCGGCCATCGAAAAGGCGGAGGCCAAAGTGGCACGGATCCGATCTCAGCTGACTACATTGGAATCCCGACTTGCTTCTTTGGCACAGGAGCTGTGTCCGATTTGCTACGATACGCCGCGGACAACGACGTTGACTCCTTGCTGCCGCCAGGCGTTTTGTCTGTCGTGTCTGTGCGAATGTATTACTGGAAAACCGTCGTGTCCGATGTGTCGTGCGGCGATTCCGTCGATCAAAGAACTGTTAGTCATCGGTGAATCGGTTCCTGATGAAGAGGTCGCAGAGGTAGAAGGAGAGGTCCTTCCAACAAAAGGAGCGGCGCTTCTCCAACTTCTGAGTGCTTCGACGGTGGATCAACGATTCCTTGTCTTCTCGGCTCACGAGGCGTCGTTCAAGGGTCTGCGGGAGGTGCTCGCGGCACGGGGGATCCGTTGTGAGATGCTTCAGGGATCGGCAGCGCGTGTAGAGCGTTTAAGAGCCCAGTTCCGCGACGGCTCCATCCGGGTGCTTTGTATGAATGCGCGGCACGTGGGAGCGGGCATTAATCTGGAGGCGGCGACTCACGTGGTTCTGTATCATCGGATGAATATGGAGCTGGAGCGCCAGGTGATTGGACGTGCGGTGCGGTTTGAGCGCTCTTCGGATCTCCGCGTGGTCCATCTGACTCACGAAGAGGAGACCGCGTATAACGGAGCATCATCTTCGGAGGTTATTGTACACGTGTAAAAGTTGATGGGCGCCTTTATTATATCCTATGTGGTAGGACACAATAAAGAGAGCCAAAGATGAATTCTCTCACACCTTCCGAAATCGTAAAGGGATCCCGCGTGCGCGTTGTGGCCAACGAAGGTCTCTTTGATCATATAATGTTTGTCAAGAGTACCTACAATGGCTTCTTTATGCTTGACTCGGCCATCGTCGGGCGCCAGTGTATTGGCTGGAATGATCTGACACAGGGTAATGTTAAGATATATTCCGTTCTCTAAGAGGACGCACTCAGAATTTCATCCAGTTCTTTGATTTCTGACAAGCGTGTTCGGATATCGGCGATATCGATCATTGGAGCACCAGCCATCTCTTCTTCCTCTTTGGACCCTGGATTAAAGATAGCACGGAGTCCGGCCTTTTCTGCGAAAGTCGCCGTGGCCAAAGCAATGAGTTCATCGCGTTTTTCCAGTTGGGCTTTTTTGGACTTGAGACGTTTGAATACGGCTAACATATATGATCCGGATTGTAAGTTGAACAGAATGTGGTCCTCCGCCTTGACGAATTCGCCTGCGGCGACGATGGTACCTGGACCGGTGAAATCATCCAGATTTTTGTGGAGAGTGCCGAGTTCCTGTTGTGTACGTGTATGGCCCGCAACTAGGATTCTACCTCCTTCTGCTCTATCCTTGAGAAGCCACGTATAATAACCGTCGGGTCCGCGACTTACATTGGCATCTTGAAGGATCTTACTCTTGAAATAGGCGATCGCGGAAGATGCCTTCTTTGCGTTCCGCGACATCTTGTAACGTCGGCGTGTACTATTCGATGATTGCGTATTGCGGCGCCGCTTAATTATCATAAAGTCTGACATCCCCTAATATCGGCGTGTACTAAAATTCGACCTCTTTATTATAAGAATGTCCACTCGTTCTAATCGGCGGTATCAGGCTACGATGACGGGTGTTTTGGCGTGGGCTAATTCGGAGCTCGAACACGTGGGTCGTATCGCCGGAGTAAAGGATAAGGATCTTCAGTATTCCTATGCGTTGAGCACGGTTAATGGAATGATGCATCTCCGTGATGCACTGTTTGAACTCGTCAAAGATAAGGATTATGCGTGGAAACGTACGGAACTGCTCCGGACTCACGATCAGGTTGTTCGTGTTCTGAAACATCTGATCCGTGAGTACCGCGTTAATCTGGGGACTATAAAGGCATTCAATACCCGCCACGTGTTAAAGAACACATCGTATTTAGGTCGGCGTTCTACACGAAAGAATCGTAAGTAAGAATCTAAAGTACGGGTGCTGGTGTAACTAACATCAGAGATGCAGGTATTCATTAAGACGCTTACAGGAAAGACTATTACACTGGATGTTGAGCCGTCGGACACGATTGAGAACGTGAAGTCGAAGATTCAGGATAAAGAGGGTATTCCGCCGGATCAGCAGCGGCTTATCTTTGCGGGGAAGCAGCTGGAGGATGGACGCACGTTGGCCGATTATAATGTTCAGAAGGAGTCGACGCTTCATTTGGTTCTGTGATGGCGACGGCTTTTGCGTAGAGTGCGCCTGTGTCTCTTCTGTTTACGTCTTCCACCACGTGTACCTGCAGCAGCACGTCTCATATTTCCCCAAAAGTCCTCCTTTCCCCAAGTGTCATCAACATCTTTTCCTACAACACGTTTAGCTGCTCCTTCTTTTAAGAGCTTGTATGACAATACTGGCTTACTGATTATAAGACATTCGTGAAAAATTTTTCCAGATTTTATACCAGACCTTAAAATCGCATCAGGATTTTCAAATACATATGGTCTATCAAACCCACTAACAACAACATTTATGGGGATTTTAATTTCTTGGGATATGTAATAGACTTCACCCTTTTTTTCCCATCGTAATGATCCCAGAAAGTCTTCAGAGGGTTCGAATGTAGCGGGGGCTATTTTTGCGGTACCCGACACATATACGCCCTCTGGAAATATCGTTCGATCAAGTACAATTGTATATTTTTTAGCTATGCGTAGCTTACCATCAGCATTTGTTAATGGTCCTGAATTTTCTTCCATCTCTACTATTACCTGAGAAATCACATAATCAAAAAACTTGAGCTGGTGGGCCCCCACGTAAGCCAAACGTACGATGCAGAAACCAAAGGAAACAAAACCTATAGTCATTTCTCTGGATGGAAATATCGGCGCAGGCAAGTCGACGCTGCTTGAGGCGTTGAGAACGGCAATGCCAGATGTGGAGGTTGTCCTGGAACCCGTGGGACTCTGGTCCTCACTCAAAGATGCCGATGGAAAATCACTGCTTGAGCTCTTCTACGAGGACAAGCGGCGATGGGCTTACACCTTCCAGAACTTTGCGCTTCTATCCAGAGCGAAGGCACTGGCAGAGACGCTTGGAAAAACAAAGAAAACCGTGATTATCACGGAACGTTCGCCACTAACAGATCGCTACGTGTTCGCCGAAATGCTGCGCTCCTCTGGCGATTTGACCGAGCTGGAATGGACTCTGTACCTCCGCTGGTACGACAGTTTCACCAAAAATATTCCGATTACCGGGATTCTGTATCTGGGAACGGATGTTGCGCGATCGGCGGATTACATTATTCGACGTGGACGCGCCGGAGAAGAGTCGATGTCACTGGATTACTTGCGCTTGTTGGACTTACAACATCGGATCTGGCTGGATGAGACTGATTTACCGGTCCTGCGCGTAAATGTGGCAGAGGGTGGTGAGCCACCTCTGGCGGCGATTCAGGAGTTTATCGGGTCACTCCACGAGCATCGGGATGGCCCGTGCTCTTCCGTAGTGTGCGATTTCTGTCATCCTGACCAGACCAATATTACCCTCTCCGACGAAGGCGTGGCGATCCAGACGGGACCCCGACGCCGCCGCTGAGTCGTTGAAGTGAATTAGTTTGAGAAATCCATCTGGTACCTTTTTGATGTACTCCAGTGGATCGTGACCGCAGGCAAACACGTGACACGTATCCACGCAGATTCTGAGGCGGGGGTCATCGATAGCCTGGACAAATCCGATGAATTCATCGGGTGTCAAGAGAACTTCTGAACCCTGTCCCGCCGGTGTCTCGAGCAGGATAGGACAGGTCGGCGTGGCGTGCTCCATCGCTTCCAGGATGTTTGCCCGCATTGTAGCGATCGCTTCAGGAAGTGGCTGCGTCGTGGATTTGCCCACGTGGACCACAACACCTTTGGCTCCTGCGACTACACCGTACTGGAGATTCTTGATGAGGAGACGGGTATGATATGCCTCGTTTTCAGCGGACGCCTTAGTACACAGATTAATTATGTAAGGACTGTGGATGTAATAGTTGCTATGAACTGCGCCAGCTGCCGCGAGCTCCTCATCGGCGATTTCGAGTATCGAACTCTGCGGTCCCGCCAGAAAGATCTGGCACGGCCTGTCAGCTGGAAGACTGAACACCGTCATCGCTAGCGACTTGAGCTTGTGCATATGGCAGCCGATTCCGCAACTGCAGACAAGATCCTGCGCCGGCGCCGTGTTATTGCCTTTCTTGGAGATGGCGGCTTCCAGATATGTCTTATATGCATCTTTCTTAGTCCAGCCCCTGACGTCGTGGTGCCACAGAATCTCCTGAAGCGGAAGAACCAGATAGACATCCGTGACTTCCGGGGCCAGGGCTGCATAGGCGAACACTTGGAATAAGAAATCCACCCAATTTTTCTTGAGCTGTCCCGTCATTTTGACTTCGAAGATACGGGTGTCCGTACGGTAATCGGGATGGCCCTCTAGAAGATCGTTGCCGACGGTCTCTTCGTGGCGGAACGGGGCCAGGCCCGCGGCACCTCTCATCTTCTTGCGGGTCTCGCGAATGTGCGCCAAGAAAGGCTCCGTAGTCTTCGATTTCACGACCTTCGCCAGAAGCTCAGAGGTCAGAGAAGAACAGTGCTCCTGCGCCACGGTGCTGAGTCGATCAACCGTGATCTCGATCGGTGTAAGTGCCAGAAGATCCTCGGCTATATAGCCAAGATTGCCATATTGTTCGCCTGGAGCCGCCTCCGCAAGGGCCGACAAGAGAGCCGCGGGATAACGTGTGCCTTCGGGCTCCTCAGGCATTTTGAGTTTGGGTGGCAACAGTTTCTTCAACTCTTGTCGCTCAATGGAATTCAGTCTGCTCAGAATCTGCCGGACTCTTGTGGGCGGCATCGTACTTTGAGCGGAGAAGTTCAAAAAATAGGTATCAAGTTTTTGTTAGCCCTCGCGGACGCATTTAAGAGCCCTCGCGGATCTAAGAGCCCTAACGGGTACTTAAAAGCGTACGCTTTTAAGAGCCCTAACGGGTAAACTAGGAACCCCACTGCGTCTTACATACCGTACAACTGTACTGATATTTGAGATTCTTGGCATCCGTCTTGATGTACAGAATATCACGCTCCGCACCCGCTCCTTGGCTCGGACACGACTGATTCGGACACGCGATTGTCTTCAGATGGGGCAGTGTAGGATCAAGACGCGTGTACTCATTGAGTTGGCTCACCGTCTGTTTCTGGTTGGCGGCGACGTTGAACGTCGTCTCCAGAAGCAGCGCGTCGGCGGCGCTGGTCGGGGCCATCGTCTCCTTGTAGCCGCAATGACGGCACAGGAGCTGGAGACCGCTATCCCCTTCATCCTGCAAGAATAGATAATTGCGGCAAATTGAACAGAAGCGCATCGTACCTACTTTGGTGCGTGTGCTTTTAGGTGTCATCTTTTGTCTTTATGTAAAGATAGCCGCGATCGCCATCGCATTTACAGAATGACACCATACGGATCCCCATACCTCGCTGTACGTCATATTCGTTACTAACAGCGATAATCCGCCGAATAATAGGAATATGTTCGCAAACATTTTGTTTTTAAGAGTGTATATAACATAGACCGTAGCACCATAATACAATATATACGATATATACTGTTGTGGCTCCAGTGTAGTTTTTAATACATTATCTAAAATATTCCAGTCTAAATGCCCACATTCGCCCTTAAAAATACACGGGCTTTTCCTAGTTCTAACCGTATATAATATATAGGGAATAATTCCTATGAGAGATCCGATAATTATCAATGGATAATACGCACCAGTACCACTGTTTGTTAGCCAAACCGCGGAAGCAAGCATCGCTGGCTGTAGGGATAAATACACAGGTATGATCGCACTAATCCATTTGTTCGTGTCGTTGCATTCGGGATTTATCCAAAGAATATATTCGAATAATTGCATTAAAGAAATAATTAAAAGAACAAGTGCTATACCTCTATCTATCCCCTTGTTACGCATCCACAGATAGAGACTGGCCGCTCCAACTGCCGCGAACGTTCCGATGGATACCTCCGCACTGTAACACATCCTCTACTGTTCGGCTACAGTTCATCCTTGATGGATATGGGTTTGGATGCCGTTATACTTAGTGCGACTATGGTTAATAGTCCGGCTAACAAAATCAAAAATAGACGAACGTTTGCGGATAGTGGTGGTGGCCGCTGATATATATAGACTGTGACGATTCCTATTTGTATTTGATTTGGATCTTGTCTGCAGATTATACAGGTTTGCGATATTTGTTGCCATTGTTCCCAACACTTTTTATGTACTGTGACTGCGCAGTCACAGAATTTTTCGGGTTTCCAGGAATTATTTTTCGGGGCCAGACATATCATACACTCTGGTAGCCTCTGTGACATTACTCTGCTGTCAGTCCACAGATAAATCCGGTGGCAGGATCGCGCGCGTAGGCGACGTAGCGGAGGGTTACGTGGCCTGCGCGCCAGCCGGGCTGCTCCCTGAGGTCATCGACAATGTTTCGCTTCCCTGGCTCACGGCGACCGAAGTAGGGATGACCGATCACGGGACCAACAATGTCGTGGCCGAGCGTACAGGCCAACATTCCATCGACTATAAGAGAACCGGGACGCACCTTATCCTGGATCGGATTGTCGCCGAAGGCCAGGATGAAGTTGTAGACTGCGTCGGTCTCCACGCGCTCAACCTGGCCGATCTTCGCAGGAAACTGCCAGCCCTCCATCGTGCAGACGGGATGCCACGGCGTGAATCCACCGTTGCGTGTTCCGAGACGAACAATCTCTTGGTAACCGTTGACCAGTGTCTTCACAACACAGGCAATGCGGAAACCCTTGTCGGCGATGTCGCCTGGCTCAATCTCGTCACAGCGCTTGAATTCGCCGCCGGCCATCTTGACGAGACTCGATGGAAGAAAGCAGCCGCCGTAATTCGCCTGGCTGAAAGAGGCTATAGAGACGGGTGCCGCGCCTCCGTAGGCGGAGCGTGAGGCACAAGACGCCGTCGGAGGCGGAAGGCTTGTGAAGATCGTTTCGCCGCGATTAATCAGAGCACGGGTCGCCGCGGATCCGTAAATCTTGGATCCCTCGTCCTTGAAGTTGATCGCCCACTGGTTCTTGTGTCCGCTCAGAATACCTGGGACATAGTGGCGTCCCCAGCGCTTGAATGCGTCACGGGAAGCAAAGGCCTTACCCAGCTGTCCCTTACGCAGATCGGGATCCGCAAGATCGGACAGTACGGCCTTGACTGACGGATCCGCAGCCAGATCGGTACACGCAGCAATCAACGGAGCCAGATTGTAGGAGCCGCCCAGCTCTGACGCAGTGAGCGCCTTCTGGAGCTCATCGATCAGATTCTCGTGGATCACGGGCCACGCCGCCGACGCACGGCTAAGGAGTGGAACAGCCGGTGTCAGCGTGGCAGAGGCTGTACTAGACCAGTTTTCCGCCGTCGCAGTGAACTCTAGGACGGGAACATCTGGAATAGTGAGTACAAAGTCGCGCGGCTGATCAGCCTGGAGAAAGCCGACCGGAATGCGACGGTTGAGTGACGGAATCTGGATTTCAACACCGCGATATACACAGGACATTATGTTCGCCAACATATGAATCAAGACAGTGCCGACCATACTTCCATCCGGAATGTAGTTCACCGTGCCTCCGCCGATGTCTGCCAGGCTGCGGAGCAGCGGCGTATCGAGAGCCGCGCCGAAACCGTAGCCAACCGTGTGAACAGTAACACGGGTAGAACGGTTTGCGTCCACCCAGGAGCGGAAGGTATCGGGTATTCCGCGCATCGGATCGTACGAAGGATCGGACTCACCGTCGGTCTGGAGAATGATTACGACATTCTTGTCAGTTGCCGTGGCCGCGATGGCGAGAGCCTTTTGGAGTCCGATCCAGATCGCTGTTCCGCCAGTGGGCTGGATGAGATTCAGACAGGCCTTGGCTGCCGCCTTGCCTGATGGCGTCATCGGCGTTCGGGGCAGAGGTACGGTTGCGCCGTGATCGAAGAGCACCAGAGCCAGCTCGTCTTGAGGACGCAGCAACTCAATCTGGGTGGCGACCGCGTGACGAACAAGATCTGATCGACTGAATGCTGCGGCCTCGGAGGCGGCCTGCGTTGAGGTATCGACGGAGGGATTGCTCATAGAACCGCTGTTGTCGATGACATCGATGAAGAGCGTTGGCATTGTCGTATCTGTTTCGGGGACCGAAGGAACTGACAAGGCGATGTGAACCTTGTCGGTACCTGTAATTCGGTTGGCCTTGATTTGGATTGGCTCTGGCTTTTGGACTGCTGGTGCTGCTGCTGCTCCACCACCAGAAGCAGGTGCTGATGCTACTGTTGTCCCACCAGTAAGCGCAGCATCGCGGAGCGCGACATTGACGTGAAGCTGTGCCGGACTCTTCTGAATCGGCGTGTAGCGGCACGTCGGACACATCGGATCCTGATAGCGTGCTGCGCACGCCAGAATGTGCTGCGTCAAGCACGTCTTACAGAAGTTGTGAGCGCCACACAAGGCCGTCACGGGGTCGCGGAAGGTATCTTGGCAGATTGCGCAAGTCATGTTCTCGTTCATTGCGGAGGACATCGTACTTTGTCAAGTGTGGTTTAAAACCGCCGTCAACTTTTGTGTGGGGTTAAACCCTGTGTCGCATAGATATTGTAAGATGTCTCTGGTTCCACGTCCGCAGGCGATTCTGTTATATCATTTATCGGTGCTCGGATTCTTTACAGGACTCATAGGAATACACCACGATAAACCGTGGCTGGGTTTTGCGACGTGTGTTTGCTCTTTCTTTGCCCAAAATCATTGGATTGATCCCCGGTACGGACTCCGTCGAAATATTGATTTGGCAATGGTCCAAGTGGCTCTTTGGTCACATATGTGGTACGCGTATAGTCCGTTGTATGTATCTATTCAGACTTTCGGCGTGGCGTGTTATTGTCTGAGCTGGTATCACCAAAATAGAGGTGCTCTTTGGAAAGCGACGCTGTGTCACGCGATGGTTCATGTATGTGCGAATGCTTCTGTGTTAATGTATTATCTTAACTAAGAGCTACACAGGAGGCACTCCTCTGGCTTTGTTTCCTTTGACTCTTTTGGTGGAGGCACTGATGCATCCACCGTAAATTTAATCGCCTGGACTGCGGACTTCGTCCGCAAATAATAGATGCCTGTCTTCAGACCACGCTTCCACGCGTAGAAATGCATCGACGACAACTTCGCAATAGTCGGATCCTGAATGAATAGATTCAGGCTCTGACTCTGACATATAAATGCTCCACGATCCGCCGCCATATCGATCAACGTCTTTTGTTTGATCTCCCAGACTGTCTTGTACCGGTCCTTCAGAGGCTGGGGGATATCCAGACCCTGTACAGAACCATTGGCCGCCACAATCCGCTCTTTGACCTCGGGACTCCAGAGACCCGCGGCCATCAGATCTGCAACTAAGTAGCGATTGATTACCGTGAATTCACCGGCCAACGTACGTCTAACATAGATGTTCGTCGTAAATGGCTCAATACACTCGTTGTATCCCAGAATCTGACTCGTGGATGCCGTAGGCATCGGTGCCAGAAGCAAGGAATTGCTGAGTCCGTGGGTCTTCACCTGATTCCTCAGAGCCTCCCAGTCCAAGTATCCTGTAGATTTATACGAACTAACAGGAAGTGACCAGAGATCCGGTTGTAGAACACCCTCAGATGCCGGCGATCCCATGAATGTCGAATATGTTCCATCTGTCTCTGCTAGAGCCGAAGAGGCCTGGACCGCTGCATAATAAATATTCTCAAAGATCTCCTGATTCAGGGCGGCCGCCTGCGGCGTCTCCCACGGAAGACCTAGAGAGGCGAACACATCGGCAAGACCCTGGACTCCGATGCCGATAGGGCGGTGACGGAAGTTCGACCGCTCCGTCTCGGGCGTAGGATAGTAGTTGATGTCGATGACGCGATTCAGATTTCGGACAATGATCGCCGTGACCTCACGGAGGCGGGTGAAGTCGAAGGACTTATCTGATCGCAAGAAGTACGGCAGTGCAATGGAGGCCAGATTACAGACTGCCGTCTCCTCAGGACTCGAGAACTCGATGATCTCCGTACAGTTGCCCGTTAGGATACCGTTGAAGATCGCCGTGTGATTCTCTGGCTCGGTGTAGCAATAGGTGTCGTCCTTGCGGTCGTTATCATCTACGAACAGAACCTTCTGATGGATGACCGCACCGGACTCTGTTTGCCAAGAAGCCAGCTCAACACCTGGATAGAGCTCGTAGGCCGCAAGGCGGTGGCGCTCTCTCAAGGAGTCAGAGTCAGAGTCAGAGTCTTTCACAAGGAACTTGTGATACGGCGTACAATCCAGCGTCGACGGTTCCGTTCGGACTTGACCATTCTTGCTGACAATTGTCTGTTCAATGCGAACACGAAGGAGTGCTTGTTTCTCACCCGTCTTTCGAATCACGACCTTCGAGAAACTCGTGCCATTCCAGACGGTGACTTCCTTGTTTTCAAGTGTGTGGATCTGAACATCCTGCGTTGTGCCGGCAGGGACGCCGTGCCATTCATCGTAGATACGAACAAGAGACTCTGGAGCCACACACAGATTGGAGGATTTGATCGTTCCCAGATTCTTCTGGTTGGATTTCAGGTTGGCGGCGTCCTTGTACAGCAGATAGGGCGTACCCGTCTCAATCTGGCTTACAAGAACTTCGGACCATAGCTTCTGCGCCGGAATGGTGCGCTTCGCTCGGCCTTCGGCCTCGTAGCGGGTGTAGAGTGCCTCGAACTCCGCACCAACGACATCGGCCAGACCCGGTGCCTCGTGCGGGCAGAACAGCGACCAGGGTTGGTCAGCCTCTACGCGCTTCATAAAGAGATCCGGAATCCACAGACCGTAGAACAGATCACGGGCCCGCTCCTCCTCCGATCCCGTGTTCGACTTCATCTTCAAGAAGGACTGAATGTCCGCGTGCCACGGCTCCAGATAGATAGCGAAGCTGCCGTTGCGCTTCCCGCCACCCTGATCCACGTAGCGCGCCGTATTGTTGAAGACACGGAGCATCGGTACCAGTCCATTAGACGTTCCTTGCGTACCGGCGATGGGCGTTCCCTGTGCGCGGATGTTGTGGACGTGAAGGCCGATTCCACCCGCGTATTTGGAAATGTTCGCGCAATCCTTGAGAGTATCGAAGATGCCGTCTATGCTGTCGGCCTTCATCGCCAGAAGGAAACACGAAGAGAGCTGGGGACGCGGCGTGCCCGCATTAAAGAGCGTCGGCGTAGCGTGCGTGAACGCCTTCGTGCTCATCAACGTGTAAGTCTCCTGAATCCTGGTAAGCGAAAGGGCTGGATCTGGATTGCATCCCTTGACGCGTTGGTCTTGGGGATGCAAAGCCCAGATACCAACGGCTACACGGAGCCACATATACTGCGGCGTCTCCAGGATACGCCGATCCTTGCCGCGCATCAAATAGGCTTTCTCAAGTGTCTTGAAGCCGAAGTAGTCCAGGAGGAAATCATTCGTCGGTCGGATCATTGCATTCAGAGCGGCGGCGTGCTCCTCAATGAAAGCGGATATTGCCGGAGCTAGGCCGGTGCCAGTCAGAGCCATCGCCTCACTGAATGAGGTCGGGGCAGAGCGCTGACAATTGCTGATAATGATCTGCGCGGCCAGGGAAGCCCAGTCGGGGTGGAGTGTCATATACGAAATCGCCAGACGCGCGGCAAGTTCATCAAGTTCCGTGGTGTGGACTCCGTCGTGGATTTCTGCCAACACTAGCTGGGCGAGACGCGTGTAATTCACGGAGAGACCCGCCGCCGCCTTGCGAATACGCTCCAGAACCTTGTCGAAACTAACAGGTTCCGTGGTACCATCCCGCTTGATCACGTTCATTGTCTCAACTTCTGTCATACTGTTCATCGTACCGGCGATTGGGTTTAGGCGGTGGCCCCGTCACTTTTATCATAATTTGATTCCATTAGTTAGAGATGAAACAGTGGCTCGTAATCGTGGCCATTACCGTAATCGCATTGACCGCGGTCTACATTTCGCAGAATCCCAAGAGGCGTCACGAATTGTTCGTCGACTACTTTTCCAGCGATCACAAAAAGGGTCCGGATTGCTTCGTTCCTTTATTGGCTGACATCAATCAGGGACTTCCTCTTTCGGATGTCCTGAAGCCGGCTCCGGGACTTACACAGGCCAGTGCGGTGTCGTGTGCCGCGACTGATAAGGCGCGACAGGAGGAACTCGGTGGCCAGTATATCCAGCGCACCAACAATTACAAACGCGATTATCCCGACCATTGTTCGTCCCTTATGTCGGATTTTGTCGGTGCTTTCTATGAACCCAAAGAGGGTGGTGTCGGTATTACTGTTCCCTGCGATGGACAGTGTTAGATTAACTTATTCAGAATCAGTATTAATGGATCCTTTTCCTCATTATTCTTATCCGTATGATAAAGAAACAAAAGAGAAATGGATTCACGCCCCGATGGATATATCTGGTAATAAAAAGGTGATATCGTCACCTACGACTAAATTGATGTAAAGTATGACACCTGTTTTCCTTATGTACTCGGCATCAATGACGGTGGCGCTATTGGCGATGTCGGTATACTGTTTCATAACCGGTATACCGACAGCGGGATCCTCATTACTGTTATTTGCTTTCTTCACATCTTTGATAACGTGTAGTATGTATTCACAATATTCTCAGGAACGTCTTCGCACTGAAATGATACGTCATATGAGTCGCATCGAAGTCGTTGTTGTGCCTTCCTTGTTGTATCGAGAAGAGGGAGTTCTATATGAAATTCCGTATGCTAAGCCTGTCCCATCCAGTCCACGTGCTCTATGACATCCGTTGTTGATTTTAAGGGAGCCGATTCCCTCAGCGATAGAGCCTCCGCCCAGAAGAGTTCGGCATTCGGCCATCCGATTGTCTGCCACCAAATTTTGTTGCGGAGCACCGTACGCGGATACCAACCGACGAGCCACCACACTGTGTCTTCGAGCAGCGGCTTATCGGTCTCATCTGGGAAAATAGCGTCCTCCAGATCTTCTACCGCCTTGGTGTAACGATAGGACGGATCCTCGAGAGTGCCCCGGACCTCGATGCGGCCTTTCCACGTGGCTTTCTGGATGGCCATCTTGTCCTCGGCCGCGAGAGCCGCGACCGGTCGCTGCGCGAACTGGGCCTCCACGAAATCTACCACATCAACGTCGCAGACCTCCATCTGGACCTGCATCTGGATATAGTACTCCGGCGGAACAAAGTCGCCTGGCTGTCGCGATTTTGGCGCCTTGATCTCCAGAAGGCGCCCCGCCAACGGACCCTTCGTAACTATTCCATCCGGACTTGCAGAAATCCACGGAATCCGCGCGTGTGTGAAACGGCCCAGGCTGTCATTTACGGCACCCGGTCCCGCGAGCTCCTGTTCGTATATGTCACGAACTACCGACTCAAATCTGTGTCCCCACGTGGTGGCGTTCATATCACCATCGGGCTGCGCAATTCCCACGGGAGACGCGAAGGGACGATCTGTCGCCGCTCCTTCGACCACTGGAGCCACCTTCTGACGGAGAAGAGCTGCGCGCCGGCCGTCGAGGATTTGACTGAATTCTGATGCCGTGAGACGATTGCGGCGCTGCGAATACCAATCTGCCGAATGTTGGGCTGTCTGTGGTCTTGAACAGAGGCCGTGAATATCATCGGCTGACGAAGGGCTGATGAGTTCTAGTTGTAGGTTGTGATGGGCCCGGAACCAGTCACGGGCGGCATCGATCATTGCATCTTCCATAGAATCACGCTCATCTTCATCACTAAAGGCATCCTCTAGAAAACCCATCGCCTGACTCACGCCCTCCCATACCTCTTCGGAAATCTCTTCGTAGTCGAACATTCCCTCATCATATAGATCGGGAAGCATCTCATCGCACCAGGTTTCAATGTCGGTTTCTGCCGCACTCATTGTTGTTCACTAGTGGACGGCGCGTTTAGATCTGCTTTGACTTCTTTGGCTTCTTTAACTTCTTTCCCTTTCTGAATCCGTTGTTTCTGTGTCGTTGTTCGACTGGCGACGGCCTCAATGCGATAGGTGCGAAGTCCGGATGGCGCTGTACGCTCACGGAGACCACGAATACTGAGTATTGTAGCCGTGGTCGGCTCATATTCGACGGCAAGTTTGGTGTTGAGTTGGCGGAGCTCGAAGGCACCCAGTATCGCCGTCAAGAGCGAAGCACGTTCGGCGGGGCTCAGCGGTTGACCGGTTGTCGGATTGAATGCTTGGACAAACTTGCGGAGGCGATCCAGCCGTGAGCCGCGATCCAGTTTCTGCCAAGTCTGTTGGAACGTGTTCGTCGTCTCGGCGGCCATCAGCGCATCCAGACTGTCCTCCGTAGACTTCGCCACATTGTCCCCTTGAAATGGACCGGCAACATCGGATGGCGGCGTTGGTGCGATCCGGCGTCTCTGTGTCTTATTTCTTTGCATCCTTGATCTTCTTAAGGGACTTTGCGTTTAGACCGGCGGCTGTGTTCCATTCTGTGACGTCTTGGGCGAAGCGGCCATCAGGGCTCCTGTCGACCAGGGCCAAAACAGTGGGCGGACCACGCTTCTTGCCGGTGGGGACGCACCAGATTTCCAGGCCGGCGGTCATTCCTGTTCCCGCTGAGACTAGCTTTGGGAGAGTCAGATCCATTATGTAGGTTTGTATTACCCTGTTTAAATAGCCAGATTCATAAGAGAGACAGAAGGATGCACGCACCCAAGTCAAGTCCCGAACATATGAATCGTCTGGCCGGCCGCGAAGCCCAGACCCGTGCGTGGTCGGCACCGTTGCCACCGGTGTTTGAAAGATCGCCGATCACCGATGGTATCCGGCAACGTATGGAATGGGAAACCCGTGATACAATCAACAATCGTCTGTGGGCGGACACAATCTCTGCCGGACCAAAGCTCGTAACCGACAAAATGTTAGCCGCACATCCGTCGCACGGCTCAGAGACAATGACACCATCGGCTTCGAGGACTGACAATCGTCCCTATAATATTGCTGGTCCGTCCTATTTTCCTTCACCTGCGGATCCGACAGCGCGTCCAACGCTACCTCCGAATTCGCTGTTTGCGAATCCGTGGTCAACGGGATTTAACGTGGAGGCCGGCGACGTGGCCAAAGAGCTCCGCGGCGTCGTAAAAGAAGAAAATCGGTATCTTGTGGATAATGTGTCGGATCGGATTATGGGACGAACATTCGAACATCAGTGGATTCCACCGGCTGATTCACGGACTATCGCCGAACGCAAAATAGATGCGTCGGAGTTGCTGCGGCCGGGTCAAGACGACTTTCGGCAGTCGTATCTCACTTCTTTGAAGACATCGTAGAGAGATCATTCCCTAAAGGTCACGACACGTCTTGTTTTTGTCATTCCCTAAAGGTCACGACACGTCCTGTTTTTGTCATTCCCTAAAGGTCACGACACGTCTCCCAAGTCGGCTTCTTTAGAAGAATACCAATGAATTCCCGTTGATATGCCGTCAGTAAGATGCTCTTTACAGCGTCGGGTTTTCCTGTCCCATATTCAAACAGATAATCGCCAATGTGCCGCCACAACTTTCCTTTGGAACTCACGTTCAACTTGAGTTCCAGAGAAGAGCATTCTGCCCGCGTCAGAGTAATCGTAGGTTGTCCAATTTCAGAGAGAAGTTCCATCGTACTTGATCATTTGTACGGTCGCAATGTATTCAACTTTACACCGGTTTAGTCCGATTTTGTTAGCCAACAAAATCTAATCGTCGTTATATATTCCAAGTCCAATTTTGTGGGCCTTACCAGGCACAAAATCTAGTCAAAAGACACCGTGACTGGGACGTCCAAATGGTTGACCGCCTTCATCGCCGAATGGCTCATCTCCTTGCGCTTCCTGCGACCCGTCGGTGTCTTGGTCTCCGGCTCCTTGCTATAGTGCTCCTTGAAACTAACATTCATATCGCGCTCAATGTCAGCCACGTGTGCGATGATGTACCGGATCACGCCCATCTCAATCGCCCAGCGGAAGAAGTTGAGCTGGCCCACGGTGGTCTCCTCAATCGGCGCCTGGCCGCGGATCTGGAAGCTGATGCGCTCACGGCGACAGAAGGGATCAAAGAGCCGCTTCGAATACGCCTTGAGTTCGCGCTTGTAGTGGAAATGGACCATAAACTGACGGGCCGGATTTGCAGGATTCGCCTCATCGGCCAACGGATAACTAACATTGAACTTCTTGGAATAATTGGTGACGAACCAGTCAATGAGACGCAGACTCACCGGTGACGTGCCCGTCAGAATCGGCAAAATCTCAGCCAGTCGTCCCGGCTGATTATAGAACTCCTGAAGCCAGCGAACAATGAAATCCTGTTTGCCCTGAATGCGGTTCTTCAGTGTTTGACGCAGAGGATCCATCTGTTCTTTGCCTCTTTGTTTGGCTCTTAGGTTTAGATTGACGGTAGAGGAATCCGTACGGATAGTAGAGGATGGGTGAAAGGATCACCGCAGTCGAGTACACAACTCTGGTAACAAACAATTCATCAGGCGTAAGTACATTGAATGAGGACGCATTTGATCCTATTCAGAAAAAGTTAGAGGCAGCTAATGCGGCGTGGGGGAACAACTATAAAATAGATAAACGCCTATATACGACAGTCTATATAACCAGTGATATTCACGCCGATGTTCGGAAACTGGTGCAATTATTAATGAAGGAAGGTTTGATTACCGTTCCTGCCGGATTTAATCCTTATACAGAGGCGATTTATAGTTCAGAGTTGATTGACGGAATACAATGGAGCAGACCCAATACTCTGTTAGTTATCGTCGGTGATTTAATAGATGGTACTCGTGGTCTAGATAATTTCGGAAATGTTCTTCAAGTTGATGACCCCAGAGGTACCTTCGAATTGCTACTCCATACACTCTTATATAATCTACGGGTTTCCGCAAAAAAGATAGGATCAGAAGTTCTCTTCACTATAGGTAATCACGACTATCATTCGTTATTCGATGTATCAGGCAGCCTTGCACGCAATCATCATTTGAGTTCTAAACTTTTTTTTAGCCTTGGTGCTTACAAATATGATCCAGAAAAAGAAAAAGAAACCCTACAGAACGAGGCACTCAAGGTGACCCGTAGTATGATTTTATTTCCTTTTTATAAAGTATCTCCATATTTCTTACTTCTTATTGGTAATGAAACGCCATATGAAATTGCGTGCGTTCACGCAGGGTTACACAGCAACACTAACGCAAGATACTTTGAAATGCTTATAGAAATACAAGAAGGTATAAATAAAGATAAAGATGGGCTTCAACCAAGGGAATATGACTCTGCGCTGGTAATTGTTGAGCCTACAGATGGATACTTATGGAATCGTTCGTATGCATACAGTGCCGATGATTCCCAATGTGATCTGATTAAGGCTCTGCCAGTTAAAATGGTTGTGGTTGGACACTGTATCACTTCAGATAAAGAGTCTATAAAAATTCGTTCCATTTTAGAGAAAGGCAGAGATGGAGAATATAAGGGCTGCTCTGTAGAAACTATTGGCATATCGAAGGGATGCGTCGTTGCGGATTGTCTTGATGAAAAGGCTGGTCCGCATCTTGCATATGTAGATGTAGGAATGTCGCAGGGGCAACGTCCACTAAATAACAAACCGCGGAATGCCGAATTCTTGCTGTTGGAACATACGGCTGACACTGGACTGCGCTTTTATGATAAAGTATCGCGCAAAGTGGCTGGCGGAGTAGCTACATTGGTGTGGGAGCAGAAAGGAGCAGGAGAACCAAAACCAGGACCAAAACCAGGACCAGTGACAACGCTTGTTGCTCCGCGATCAGTTGCGTTTAATACATTGTTTGACGGATTACTTGCTAATAGCGATACTCCTTATAAGTTAATGATGTATAGTACAGGTACTTTCAATGATGAAATAAATAATGGGAAAAAATATACTTCAGAAGAAATAAACATACTTGGGACTATTGGACGTTATATCAGTACATTAGCATTTAGTATCTACGCAGATAACAAAGATGCTGTAATACAACGTACTTTGGAGGCAATACGTAATAACGAAACAATACCTTTAGAACAGGAAAAAATAATAGCAAGATTAGATTACGTTTTATCACAACCCGCAGTACTGATTCCTAAACAAGAGGAAAAGGATAAGATGATCACCGATTTTAGTACGATCGAAGCGTGGGTTGCCGTTCGCAACAGTTCATCAGAAAAAAATCAAGATATCGCTGATTCTGGTTTTCCAGTATCGATTGGTCCGTATACGTTTCAAAATAAAGTGGCTTCACCCGCCAATTCAGATTGTTTTGTGCATAGCTTATTATCTTGCTTAAGTCCAACATTTCGCAAATTAAGTCTAGATAACCGTAATTCAACTGCTAACCATTTTAGACGATATATAATGTTATCTCGGTTGGAAACCAGCCGTGTCGATCCTACAGACTCAGAACTTCTACTTCTTAGAGCAGAATTACTTACACCAAGAGTGTATATCTCTGATAGAATTATAGGCCCTTTTCTAGCACTTATCGGTATCAGATGTTTTATGTATATTCCTAATCCTGAAAATGGTGATACAACTATATTGGGTAATACTAGTTCGCCTCGAATGATATTTATTACGAATAAAGGTAATAGCCATTTTGAACCAATGGCGCTTATAGAACGTGCAGATTCGCCGGTATATATAGTTGATTCCAACGATGAATTCTACAAATATACTCAGGTAACATTTGAAAAAGGAGGGCTGGGTGAAAATCCGTGTAATTATAGTCAGGGCGACATAATTACCTATGGAGGGGTTCAATATGTTGTTATTCAACCAATATTTCCAGAAAAAACGGGTGCACACAAATGTGACCGTATTGTTATATATCCTACAAATAAATTAAATGGAAGAGCCGATGAAATTAAACAAATCTCCATAGAAGTTAGAGAAAAAAAAGGTGTGTATACACTTCCTAAAGATGCACTCCTTATAGATGTAAACGATCCAAAACTGGCTGGGCCAGAGCCAGGACCGAAACCAGAGCCAAAACCAGGACCGAAACCAGGACCGAAACCAGAAAAACCAGAGAAGCCAGAGCCATTGTGTGCGCCTACCGAAGAACAACAACAGCTTCTGGCAGCAGCATCTTTGTTATTGACAGCAATGACGCTGAGTTATGATAAAGAGGCATATTATCAAAAACTGTTTGATGAAATACGTATTGAAGAACCTGCTATAAACTTAGAAGAAACTGCTGTAGAAGAGGCAGATAATTCAGCCAAGGCGGAGGAAGATAAAACACACGCAGCTCTGAAAATACTATTAGCTGGAATTCCTACATTAAAAGATACAACCAAAGATCTACGCACATTAGAAGGATTACACAATCTGAAAGGTGATTCGGAACTTAAGAAAAATAAAGCTGCGCTTGACGCAGTAGATGCTCAACTTGCGGCTGTGCGAAAACTGGAAGAAATTCAAAAAAGGCGGGAAAATCTTGCTGATCGTAGAAAATTGTTAGAACATAAAAAGACAATAATTAGGCCTGGAGGATCAGGTGATGGCGGGGGTGGTGGTGGAGATGGCGGTGGTGGTGGAGATGGCGGTGGTGGTGGTGGAGATGGTGGTGGAGATGGTGGTGGAGATGGTGGTGGAGATGGTGGTGGTGGTGGAGATGGCGGTGGTGGTGGTGGAGCTGGCCCACCACTGCCAAAACCAAAAGGAGATGGTGGAGATGGCGGGGGTGGTGGTGGAGCTGGCCCACCACTGCCAAAACCAAAAGGAGATGGTGGTTCAGGATCGCTAGATGTATCAGGAGGAACTCAAGAATCACAAGGAAAATGGAAATGGCCCATCATTAAAAACCCATTTAAAAACCCATTTACAAGCTCAAAAGAGCCAGGACAAGTCTATGTGTTAGTTGTAAAACAAACACCAGATATATCAGCAAGTCTATTTATGGTACCCGTGGATAAGCAAGGACCAACACTTCAACGGCCACTCATTGATGCATCCGAAAATACTCTGCCGATTATCATCCAAAAGATAGACCCCAATCTTGATCCAACCTCTTTCAAGGAACTAACAACTGGTGCGGTGTACGGTCTCACTGACTTACAGAATATCCGCGGTATGATGCCGTATATCCTCAAGGATGCAGGAACCTGGATAAACACAGTAAAAGACGCTAAAGAAAGAACTGTCATTCGTATTCTGTTGAAGAAACTGGGATATCCGATTGTCTATCCTCGGCCAGACTGGGCCGCGAAGATCAGCGAAAGCAAAGATGTCTGCGATTCCTTCAAACAGTTTATGGATAAGGCTGTCGCATTAAGTAATGAGAAGCTAGCAAGATTTAACCCAGAATATGATACTTACATCGATAGCGTCCAAAAAATACTGGATGAAGAAGATGTCGACAAGAAAGCCGCACTACAAAAGGTACACGATCGCACATATGGACCGCGGGAGATCTTAGTAAATAATGAAGGAGTCCATCAATTGTATGTTCCAAATCCGTACAGAGCCTCACAGTACCGCGAAGCACTAACATCATTTGCCGATCCTACGGGATCCGAACAATATGATCCCAGTGGCACAATGTTTGCGATGAATTCTCAGATTACAAAAGAGCTTATACCAACTGAGCTGGTCGCCGATAAAAAGATCACCACCGCTATTCTGGAAAGTCTCTGGTATTGCGGCAATAATCCCGATCTCCGCAATGATCCACGCTGTTTCGCATCACGATTCCTGGGCGAATTCCGCACACTCGATGAAATAAATCAGCAGAAATCAGCGACAGCCGCTGTTGCGAAGGCGTGGGAATGGCCTATTCTGAAACGATTGCTACACGGAGTAAAGTCCGCGATTCCTGGTAATCCCGTGGTAGATCCCCGTTTGCTAAATGCATCTGGATCTGAACCGGAACCAGGGCCAGGACCAGGACCAGGACCAGGACCAGGACCAGGGCCAGGGCCAGGACCAGGACCAGGACCAGGACCAGGACCAAGATCAAAAGATAAAAATACACCTACACCACCGTTACCCATTTCTAGGCTGCGCAGGTTTCGGTCACTTATTCCGCTTCCTCTTATTAGTACCACCATAGTAAGATAAATTGACGCAGGATGTTAGAAGATGCAAAACCCTTTTACAAAACGCAATGTTCCTAATCAATTTCTCGACCTCAGTTATAATATCGCATTAACACTGACATTTCAAGACGAACCTTATTTTGCAATACGAAGTGCTCTGAATAATTTTGCTATCATATCCGATAAATTCAAGGGAGATCCTTTTGAAATAATTACGACTGAACCGGTATTCGCTAAGATTAATACACCCAATAGTGACCTCACCGATATAAACAGAGAACTTGATTTCCTGCGTCTTTTCAAGCTCGTCGTCGAACAGAATAATGAGATCTATATTCATAAGAACGCAGAGGTGTTTTATAACAGAAATAACGGGATTTTCTTGAAAAAAAATAGTGATCCGGCTCAATTGAAAGATCTCCTTCGCTCTTATACGCTGCCCGGTCGTTTCTTGGCAGCCTATTATCCGCGACTCTATCTACCCGACGCAATAGAACTGTCGAATCGTCTCGATACGGAGATGCTCGAAGTTGAAGAAGAAATGATGAATCTCGACGATCACGAGTTTACTCTGCCCTAGATAGAGTAAACGAACAAATGTTGAATTGGATGCTCAAGGCGAAGTATTCCTTCATTTCGGCCCTCGTGTTCTTCATTGTGGCCAATCCCGAGACCTACAAATTCTCCCAGACACTCCTCGGCGGATTATTCGAGGTCGCGCATCCGATGGGTGCCGCCACACCCGCCGGTCTCATTCTCCACACGACACTGTTTTTCTTGGCGATGTGGGGTCTAATGATGGTTCCGAATCTCTAGTCTATTGATGGTTCCGAATCTCTAGGCGAGGCTAAAGTCGTCCTCTAGCTATCCTACATAAAGAATGTCACAAACTCCTAAAGCCAATATTCCCAAAGCTCTTCGCGAACAAGTGTGGCTCACATATGCCGGTCGTCGTTATGAATCCAAATGTATGGTCCGTTGGTGTAAAAATATTATGACCGTGTTCGACTTTCACGTCGGTCATGATATTCCAGAGATCCGCGGAGGTGCCACGGATATTTCAAATCTGCGTCCTATATGTGCCCGTTGTAATCTGTCAATGGGATCGCAGTATACAATCAAAGAATGGGAACAACTGTCACGGCCACCTGGGTTCCGATGGATCTGCTGCTAAATATGATACCAAGATAAGGGAATGTCTGCTGCAGCGCTCGTAACAGCGGAATCGATTCTCGCGCTGACGCCCATCGTAATTAAGAAAACTCCGTTGGATCCGTTGTCGACCATATGGTCGCGTCTCCTAAGTTCAGCGTTCCTGGGTTACTATCTGACCAGTGATCGATCTCTGACGGGCGCGGAGTGGGCCGGAGCAACGGCTCTCGGTTACACGAATCTTCTACATGTCGCCACGAGTTATGAGGCATTCCGCCATTTGCCGGCGGGCCAGGCCACGAGTCTTCTGTATACTTATCCGTTATGGAATCTCTTGCTCAACAGCGTATTCAACAAAGAGAGCATCGCTCAACGCGATTATCTCTTAATTGGAGGTGCCACAGTTGGCTCAATCTTGCTCAATCTGGATCCCGGTATAGCCGCGCCGAATGCTCTTGGTCGCACTGCGAATCCGGTATGGGGAGTCTTCAATGGCATCCTGATGGCACTTACAGAATCCGGAATGTACGTGTTGCTCAAGGCTCTGGGATGGCGCGATCCCGCAAAGTCGGTCTGGGTTGTCAGTTCGAGCGCCGCCATCTGGCTCGGAGCCATCAGCGGAATCCAATATCTCTTGTTCGATGGACTGCCAGCGATGAAAGGATCGTTCGATGATGTAACGCTTCTCACGCTCTTTCACGGATTTTCGCTGTTCAGCGGATACTGGCTCCGGTTCTTTGCGGTACCCCGCCTTTCCACGGTCACGTATTCACTTCTCAGTTATGCGGGCCTTCTGGCATCCTATGTGTTCGGCGTACTCTTCCTCAAAGAGACTCCTGGTTGGATTTCCGTGATAGGCGCGGCGGTCATTGTCGGTTGCGGACTCGCGATCCAACTCACTGGCGTTTCTAATGATAAAAAATCCAGCGGGGCACCATAGAGGATATGTCAGGAGCCCGGCGTACGGAGGATTTCAATACTGTCAAGACGCGACAGTTAATTCTGGTAAATCCGAATGGCAGTTTTCCTGCACGGGATCAACTTATAGGTGTGGTGGATAGTCGTGGCGGCTTGGGTCCTATACCGAATCCCGTATTCAACACCATTACTGCCGACTCTATCAATGTCGCACATTATCCTTATTATCAGGATATTTCGGCAATTACGATCCAGGCCGATACTATCACGACAAACACACTCGACGTCATCAATAATGGTCGTCTAACAGTCTACGATCTGTGCGCGAATCGTGTTGAAACTACGTATTTGACTGTGACGGATGTCAGTGCCGAATGTATCCACGTGGATACCATTTTTGCGCAACAGATTGGCTCGGCCGAGAGTCCAGTGGTTGTAGGTAACTTTATTCAAGTGAACGCAATGGATTTTGTCGCTACAGAGACTATTACTACACCTTATCTGTATGTTACAACGCAATTGGAAGCACAAGATATTAGTGCCAACTATATCGATGCTGAGACAATAACGGCGGTCGATATCGCAATGAACACCATATCTCGGGCAGAGTCCATCAATACTATAGCACTTACTGCTGGCACAGCCGATATCAGCGGATTGATAGTCCGTAATATCGCGAATATTCGTAATCTGATTTCTACAGATATTAGTGCTGCGAACATTATTGCGGAGAACGCTACAGTTACCGGTACTCTTTCGACTAGTGGCGTCTTTAATCCGGCAAGTATTAATACTACAGGTACTATCACCGCGAACAGTATTAGAGTCAATGATATTAGTGCCACCTCCATTTATGCAGCGACCGCATCATTTGGTTCGTTGAACGTGACATCGGCTAACGTCGATATTTCGGGATACTATTATAAGAACTTGACCGCAGGAAAATTTACCAGTATTAATTCTATTTCTGCTGCGGGTACACTCGATGTTTCGGGAGCAACCACGCTACGTGGTACAACGGCATCATCCTTGTCGGTTTCGGGTTTGACCACAATGAATACTATATTCGCTACTCAGATTACTGCGCCTATCATAAATGCGGGAAGTACATTAAATGTTGGAACCTCAGGCGGTACAAGTCAAATCACACTGGTTGATACAAATCAACCTCTTGGCAGTATGCCAACGAATCCGGGTGTTCTTACATATGATGTTAGTAATGGCCTATTACTAAATGGTAACCTGGTATCGACGACGGCAGCGTTCGGCCAAACACAGCCATTCTCACTCGTTACGGTGACCAATAATCTCGCAACGGTTGCGGATATTTCGGCAACTATGTTTGATCTCATAAATTCATACAACGCCTTCCTGACAATATTTAGCAACGCCAAACTTATTATTAAGCTCACTCCTGTTGTTGTATTCTCGACCCCGTGCAGTATACAATTCGACATTAGTGGTGTGAGAACATCGCCGTTAATTCTATACGGTCAATATACACTCGGTGCCACTAACTCAGGTACAACGACTCTTATGACTATACTTACTCAGGCGGCCCTAAATGTCATTCAGTTCACTGCGACTCCTGATGTAAATAATATATGGTCTGTTAGAATCAATGTACCTAGAGGAACACGCAACTATATAACAGATGCTACAGGGATGCCCACTGGCTCCTTACAAGTTCTGCGGACCTTGGGTTTCAATGTACCCATTGCGTCAAATCCGTTTGAAATCTATGAACTATCTGGTTCTACATATGTTCGTACAGCATTCGATTTGTCTGGTGGATATGTTAATACAGGATCCCCTGTACAATCGTTGATTCAATATAATAAGAATCTACCTGATATATCATACAATGTGTTTCCAGATCCCTATTCACTACCGATTACCTTTGTTAATATAAGTGATAGTCGTGTACTATATCTGGCTATACAATATAATGGGGTGTATACTCTCTATTCTAAAACGAATCCGACTAAAATATTTGGCGGACTAACACCAAATACAGGTTATCCGTTAATATTTAATTATCTGGATCTTTCTAATAACACTTCGGCCAATCCTATATTGATGACGACCAGGATACCGGCACCGAAGGATATATCTTCTAATGCGGTGACATTTAACTCTTTTACGGTAACGTGGTCGCAACCGTATCCAGGACACACATATTCATTTATCATAGACGCATCAGGGAATTACATCACCGGTGGAACTACCAGTAATACAACTACCACATTTTTTCCACTGCTCCAAGAATCGCGATACTATGTTACACTAACATCATATGAATCTGCGTTTGATACATACAGTAATCCCGCACCGGTTATAATTGTGAATACACCGAGACTCATTGTTCCGACACCAGTTATATCGGTTGTGCAGAATTCAAATATTACCGCGCGTGTCAGCTGGAGCACTCCGGTACCCTCTGGAGTCAGTGGTGAATTCGATTACTATGTGAGAGGTGGAGCTCTACGGTCGTACTATTTACCTGGCTCTGCTACATCATTTACTATTACGGATCTATCAGGTACAGGTGATATTAGTGGGTCGCTTTTGTATACAGATAACGCCTATAATACGAATCGCGGTTCCAGATCTAATACCTATTACTACGATACTTCCTTCGGATATTATGATATGGTTGCTACTAATGTACCAAGTTCAATTATAACTCTTGATAATACTACGCTATTTGGTATCGGATTCGTGTTACCTAATTTATTACAAAGTGAGCAAAATCCGTGGGTCGGATATACCTTTAACAAGATATCGTTTCCTCAGGGTATTACGGAATCAACTGGGAATTCGGTGACATTTAGAGCAACAGTGTATTCTGTACCAGCTGTTACCTTTTCCGGACTTTACGAACCTACTTATTCTATTTCTCCGTTTGATTTGAACAGTTATGCAACTGATATTTCATCTTCCAGCTTTGTGTTAGACGCATCGGCTACGCGGTTTCCGACTCTGAGTTTTTCAAGGCCCGTTGTATACACAACAAGCACGTTGGTCTTATTACAAATCCTATCTGGTTCCGGTAGAATTAAATTTCGTACATTCCTAAATACAGATATATCCAACCGTAGCAAAGCCAAAATAGCATACGCAACATCAGTTGCATACCAGACTACAGGGTCTGGAACACTGACGAATTTTTCTAACACATCTAACAATGCGGTGATCTGTCAGTTCAGTTATGTCTAGGCTTCCTCTGCGGCGGATGTTGCGAATCGGCACTTGGTCGTATCGAACTGCGGAACACGGTTGCCGTAGCGCTCTCCGATCGCGCGGAGAGGAGCATTCATCGTGGTCTCGAGCTGGGCCAGAAGAGCTTTGAGAGCCGCGGTGGCCTTCGTCTCATCTGCGAGAGTGGGACGGTCGTTGAAGAACTCCATCGTCGTAATCACGAAGAGCTCTAGGACCGCACGGATCTCGAGTTCCCGCTGCCGCTTACGATCGCGCTGCTGGATAAGCTGCTTGAATTTCTTTTCATCCAGCTCATTCATAAGATAGCGGACACGGAGATCGCGATTGTCGGTTGGTGTCTCTGGGCTGGCAAGATGCAGACGGAGTGTGACATCCTCCGTGTGGATGGCTTCTCTGAGAAGCCGCAGAAACAGATCGCTGGTGCGGATATGCGCTGGAAGATGGTGCACGTTGGGCCAGCCGTTACATCCATTTGCTCCTGCTCCTCCTGCTCCTCCTGCGGCCGCAGCAGCAGCGAGCTTCTGGAGGCGCTCAAAGTAGTGCGGATTGTGGATGACTCCCTTGATGACCGCGCCCGTCTCATACGAGAACGGCGTGTCACACTGCGTACAGTACATCTGATCGCAGCCGCTCACCTTGGAAATCGCCGTGCCGCAGCGGGGACACGGGCGGCTGTCCTTTACGATCTCGGCGATCGTGGCGACCAGTGCCGGGTCACAGACGTGCTCCACATCTTTTGATTTGCGTTCACGACAGCCACTGCAGAACTGTGTCGCGCAGGTTCCGCACTTGTAGGCCGTACTCAGGAATCCGCGGCAGGTCTCAATGGGACAGGCCGCAACGAAGAGGCGCTTCTCTTTTGCCTCTGTGGCTTCAGGACCATTGTGAATATAGTGCTTGTGGCTGCGCTTCTTGGCCCGGACATCGCGCAGCATCGCCTCAAGTTGGGATTCCTGGGAGTCTAGCGCAGGAATCTCAGCAGCATAGGCCCGCTTCTGGACCTCGATCTCCACATCGGGCTGCGTGGCCGGCAAGAGAGAACGCTCACGATCGAACAGAATCTTCTGCCGATGGAGCTTGAGTTCGCCCTCCCGCCAAGAACGCGTCAGATGCTCGTCCAAGAACTCCCGCGGCCACGGATGGTGACAGTTCATACACGATGGCTCGGCTGGCGTGTTCGTCAAATAGGTCTTGACACACCGGGCACAGACTTCATACGCACAAGAGAAACACGGAATCATTTTCCGCGTTTCTTTCGTGTACGCGTCGCAGCATACGTTACAGGACATCGTACAGCCCTCACTGCGGAACGACTGCCCCGTCAACTTTTTTGGCCAACAACAATGTCGAAGTCCAACGGATGGCTCCTGGCACTCGTAAATTCTGACAGATCGGTCGTAAATGTCAGAATATGGGCGTGATTGTTCCAGGTGGCGCGAACACGATTCTCTCCTAAGACTTCGTAGGTGCCGTGACCCCATATTGTCTCCAGATGATTCATCGCACCAAAGCGGATTGTTCCATAGGAACCCCACGCAAACGTTGTTCCATCGATGACGACCATATTATCCTCCGATTTTTCTTCCAGAATCCGCTTGAAGAATGCCGCCATCCGCGCGTATTTATGGACCGAATTGCCAATCGGATACGAAAAATGGCAGATAGCCGATGTCTCATAATTGTCGGAATTATCGTGACCTTCGTATAAACTAACAAGTGGTTTCAACATCTGATTGTTGTGAAGCCCGTCTTTAATCGCGTGATAATTGATGAATGGTTGGTCCATACAATACGGAGGCGGACCCATAAACTCCTCGGTATGTGTCTGGATTCGTTTGAAGAGATCTCGTATGGTCGAACAATTCTTGAATAGAAGTGTCCCCGAATTTATTCCCGTAGTGCCAGGGTCGATGGTGGTGAAATCAAAGAACTGGCATCCGAAACTCGGGCTATAAATTGTACCGGATTCGAGGCCATACAATTTATCCTCCAAGTTCAGCTGGAATAGCGGGGCCAGATCCTTCTTAATAATTATGTCAGTGTCCAAATACAAGATTTTGTCGTACTGATCTATGGTGTCATATTCGAACACACGTAGACGCGCACACGCCGCCTGGAAGATCGTGGTCAGCGGCAAACAGTGAATCTTGAGCGGAAGAATTTTGTCGAGCTCTTCGGCTTTCTTACGGAACTCCGGCGCCGTTAGAATGAGGATATCAAATGTATCTGTTGAAGAAAAAAGACGCAGTGATTTCATTAGGAGCTCTGCCAAGCGGAAATAATCGCTATTGTAGAATACGCTGAAATATATCAGATTCCGTTTAGCAGACATTTCCCTTAACTATTTCACTCCATATTTACCAACGTTTTAAACCCGCTTCCCAAGAACACAGTCGAAATCCTTCTTTCGAATAGAGATGAATGCGGTGTACCTGTCATTGAATCGAAGGATGTGTTCGTATCCCGCCCAGGATGCTTCTACCGTCTGGGCATCTAACCACGTGTAAGTGCCGTTGGCCCAGGTTGTGCGAAGCTGCGACGGTTCAAACACGATCTCGCCATCGGTAGCCCATCGGAAACGTTTTCCGAGTATCGGATTACCGACGACAGTGGAAGAAGCACAGATACGACTATAATTGTCAAACACGTGTTTGGCGTGGTTGATCATCCGTGTCTGTTTGTGTCGGACATCGCCCAGTGGCCAGACAAAATGGCAGATTGCGACTGTCGTCGGTGCCGAAGGCGGCGGCGGCGGGTCCATACAATAGATCAGCGCATACTTCGTGAGAAGCTGCGTATCCTGGTGACCGCCTCGGATTGCGTGATAGTTCAAGAATGGCTGGTCGCCGGTGCTCGGCATCGGTTCGCCGGCGTTGCGCCGCAGCTTTGAGTGCGCATTGACGGCCGCAAAGATGCCACGGGTGGTCTCTGTATTCTTAAACAGGAGAATACCCGAATTCATACCGGGAGTATCCTTGTCAATCGTGGCAAAGTCGAAGAACCATCCGCCGTGATATTCGTGTTCGATCGTGCCCTCTGGCAACGCATAGATCTTATCGTCGATCTCCTGTTTAAAAAGCGGTGACAGATCGCCTTGGATTACAATGTCTGTGTCCAGATACAGAAGCCGGTCGTATTGATCTATGACGGGATAGTCGAAAATTGCGAATCGGGCACATAGAATTTCCTGGAGATTTGTTGCCGGATGTATGTGAATTCGAATTGGGATATTTGCCTTCTCCGATAGTTCCAAGATCTTCGGTGCTAATTCCTGCGACGTCAATACAAGGAACTCGAACGCGTCCGTCTTGGAAAAAAATTTCATAGTCAGCGTCAGTATTTGCAGGAGTTCGACGTATTTGCCGTCGCCGTACACAGCAGAATAGACCAAATTCTTCCGTTTCTGTTCAACACCAATTATACAGTCATAGTCGCCTTTGCGAAGAGATATGAACTCTGTATAGTGTTTGTTCATTCGTAGATAATGATCCGTGCCGAACCACGACACGCAAACCGTATGTGAATCAAGGAACTTATATGTACCGTCTTGCCACGTTGTTATGACTTTATCCGCTTCTTTGAAATGAAGCGTTCCGGCCCGACTCCAGCTGAATTTCTTATTAATAAGTGGATTTAAAGCCGCTGGAGATCCGGTATAGTGACTAAATACGTGATCCAAATGCCTCATCATACGCTGTTTTTTACTGGTGGCATTTCCAAGCGGCCACGCATAATGATAGAATATAACATCTGTTGGCCCGATGGGTAACGGCGGAGGTGTATGCATCATCAGAACAGCGTACTTCTTCAGCAGAGTTGTTTCGTGGGAATTACTTTTGATGACGTGATAATTGATAAATGGTTGATCATAGCAATCCGGCAGAGTTGCGTTAGAAGCACGCATTGTAGCGATATGCGCATTTATATTGGCGAACAGTGTATGAATCAGCGGCGTGTTTTTGAAGAGAAGAATACCCGAATTTAATGCGGGAGTGCTTCGGTCGGCAGCGGCATCGAAAAACCATCCACCCCAGCATTCCTTATCTATTGTTGACTCCTCCAGAGCATAGAGTTTATCGTCTAATTCGATATGGAATAGTGTCGCCAAGTCGTTCTGAACAATAATATCTGTATCAATATACAGTATTTTATCATACGACGCAATGTGTTCATAGTCGAAAATATAGAGACGCGCACAACCTGCCTCGTGGGCTGTGGAGACTTTTAGGATATGAATATTGATCGGAATTTTAAGAGTTGCTGACAGTGCGTTGATATGTGGAACAAACTCGGGAGTAGTCAGTACCAAAAAATCGATTGTTTCGGTAGTTGAAAAGAATTTGATCGACTGCATCAACAGTCGCAGTAATTCAAAGTAGCCGGTGTTGAAGAAAACTGACATATATACCAGATTCTTGTTTGTGGCGGGTCGGGTCACACCCGTTAGAACAGCATTCATAGGATAGAACTGACACGGTGAATCCGCAAATTGTGACGTCGGTGTAGTGTATAGACGATTCGTGAAACCTTTCGTAAATGTGTCGAGTGCCGCGCCAACATCTACATACATATTATTCGGATTACGCTTCATACACTGGGGAATCCAATACTTGCTGAGTGGACCCGCCGAAAAACAAAAGAGTTGTCCCGATTTATTGTCGATGAACTTCAAGAGTCTTTCTGTTTCAGATTCACCAGATAGATCCCAGTTGTCTACCAGCTTAGAATCAATGATGAACCGTTCTTTAATAGATAGGTCGGTGTCTCGTGTGCCCGATGTAATGACGTAAAATCTGTCCTTCAGAGTTCGTAGAGTGGTGATTAAAGCGGTCCAACCGATATACGTCATAAATATATTCGCATATGTGCGTTGAGCAATCGGCACTTTCCAACGCAGAGTAAAATCATCGTATATCTCCTGTGTACAGTTCCAGGCGGCATTACACGTATTACACGGAATTCCTATGTAGAGATTTGGATCAACAGTCTGTATAGCTGACATTAGCTGTGCCTGAAGCGCGCCGCCGGCCGTAAATGTCCAGTTGTCGCAGTTCGTGAGTGTCGTGTTACTCAGGATTTTATGTTCACCGTCACTGGGTCTTATAAGGCCGAACGGCAGACCTTCCGTGATTTTTTCGAGGATCTGTTTGAGATGTTCTTCCATAGATCCCTGGAGAGGATCGTTCTTGGGAATTTCGGAAATGACAATGCGGGGAATGTCTTTATCGTGATCTTTATCAGATTTCACTGCGAACTGTCCAATACCGTTCAGAGCATAGGCGTTCTGTCCTTCTTTTTCCCAGTGCTGTTTGCCGATGTGGAGTGAATGAATGCCGTCAAAGAACATTGTCTTGTAGCCGGCCGCACCGTACTTGTTGGCATAGTCGCGCTCGAAGAACGTATTCGGACTGTCGTAATTGCCGAGTTCTAGAATGACTCGGGTGCGAACAATCGATGGCTGGATAGAATAATGCGGCCAATAGGCGCAGTTCGGCCCTTGGACCTCCTTCTGACTATGGATTACAACGCCGGTCTCCAGAGGCTCGACGCTGACCCGATTCATATCCTTGAGCATCAGACCATATTCGCGGTTGAAGACCAGTTGATGTATGTTCTGGTTCTCGTATTTTTCCAGAAGAGCGATGCCCCGTGATACATAGGACTCCTGTTTGAAATAGAGCCAGTCGTCCTCCATATGGATCCAGTAGGTCGGCTGGATCTCGCGGAGCTTGTTCCAGATTATATTCATACTTTCGCGATGACCCTTTTCGGCCGGCCCCTTCATATAGTAGTCGAAAAACGGATAATCGGTCTCCATCACCTGGCGGTCCTCGGCGGATGAATTGTCGTCCACACAGAAGAAATAATCGACGGCTGAGAGATCCTTCCAGGTCCGCTGCATCGAATTCATCGTCTCCTTGAAGAGGGCCAGACGCTTACACGTGGTCACCGTGAGCATTACACGCACCGGCCCAGCTACGTCTTTTTTCGGCGGGATCTTCTCTGGTGGAGGAACGGCTGAAAGCAAAGGGCGGCTCGCCGCAACAACTCGGTCCAGAACCTCATAGTGGTCCGGATTCAGTGTGACGCCGTGATTCCGTAGCTTATCCACATAGGTCAAAGCGGCCTCCACGAAAGCGGGATCACCTGACGGTATTCCGAATTGGAGATTGTGGAAGAGATTGTGGATCCACCAGGCTCCCGCGTGCATATATCCCTGGCGGAAAATCATTTCATACATTTTCTTGAAGATATCGAACCGTTTCAAACGCTCACTTACAATGACCATATAGTATGGCAGATAGAAGTCATATTCCTCCTTCTTGGCAAACAGACGTGACGCGATATTATCGGTGGCGTATTCATTGTCCAGATAGTTCTGAATGAGAGTGTAATAGGCCATCGCGACTTCCACGGGGCCGTGAATACAATAGTATTTGATCAGACGATAGATTCCCTCTACACGTTTGCTGTCGTAACGGTATGACTCCACCAGATAACGGAGCCCCTCCTCCTCTTTTTTGAGAGCCGCATACTGATCGTAGATTTCAATGCAGCTCATATATTTCTCTTGAAACCAATTGTCGAGATCGAGAACCTTCTTGTAGAATTCGATGGACTTCTCGTGACGGCCACAGGAATTGTAGCTCTGGGCAGTATAGAACGCATAACGATTAAAGATTCCGTCCTTTTTCTCAACGGCCTCGTGGAACGCCTTCTCTAGGATCAACGCATCCTTGAGATACTTGTCGGGATCACGATTGCGAGCACCTGTTCGCCCCGACACAAAGTAGTAGTCGCCATCCACGCGCTCCTGCTGCTGTTGGAGTCCGGGTTCATCGGAAACCGGACATTCGTGGACGACACCCACGTACTTCCAACGAAGATTGTTCTTGAAGAGCTGACAACGAGAATATCGCGACCCACCGGCATTACCGTAGGTGAACAGATAGGCGTCGGCCGTTAGCTTCTCTGGCAACTTGAAATCGCCGTGGATCTCATCGTCGGCATCCCAGACAAATGCGTAGTCCGTTTTGCCAAAGGCGGCGCGGAAGGCCACGGTGCGATTGAAGGCGAAATCCTGCCACGGAGTCTCATCAAGGACACCAGGTATTCCGGCCTCTTTGAAGTAGCCGCGAATCAGATCCTGTGTGCCATCGGTAGATCCGTTGTCGTTAATTGCCCAGTAGTCGAATTTGATGAACTGCGCCAGATGCTTGAAAGTGTTAATAATGAGATGCGCCTCATTCTTAACAATCATTGTCAGACAAATGGTTTTTCGGCCATCCATTTAATTATTCTACTTAGATGTATCTACGGTTTAGATAGGTATATTCGGCGGAATCTGTTTATCGGGTAAACACCAGCAACCAAAGTTTTGACTGCCTGAGTTAAAATCCGCTAGAGTATACATCGGCGGACAGGAAGGATCAGACATACTACAACTGCAGGCACCGGGATCGAATAGTTGGCCACGTGGACACGATGGCTCGATCGGATTCCTACCAGGATTTCCATTGGGATCACTATCTGGCGTATTACACTTATTGTTAGTAAATGAGAAACTGAATCCGGGATTGCACATCGGTTCGCTTCTATTGCCGAGCTCGTAGATAGCGCATTTATTTAGCTTATCGTAATAGGTTTTATTGCCTGGACACCAGCGACTGCCATCGGGACGAATAATCGGATCTGTCTGCTCTACATAGGTGGGAACCGCGCACTTCGCAATGGACCGATAAAACGTTTTTCCGTATGGACACACCGGTGGAACACTGATGAAGCCTTCGGAAACGGTTTGCAGTAACGAAAACAGGATCACGAACACGACGGCGTGAATGACCGCAGTCACGTACACGTTTTTCACGTATAGTTTTACCAGAATACCTGGTGTTACGGCAAAAAATAGCAGCGCGGCTACCACGAGGGTATACATTCTACTGGTTACTTACAAAATGCGTAGCAGGCGGGCTAAGACAACTTTGCCCTGTAGAATATAGGGGACAATGCTCGCAGCGCCGAACATTAAACGACTCGTGGATCTCGTGGATCGCGACCAGGTCGACGAAGTGTTCTATCCATATCAGTCACAGAACACGCTCTTTAACAGGAGGGTACCCCGCGCTTATCACAATATGGTACCGGAAATCGTCGAAATCGGCTACCAAGGAAACGCGGCCTGGGGACAACGTATCACGGTCACGCTGACGCGACAGGACTCCGGTGATATGCTCCAATGGCTGTGTCTTCGACTGGCCCCCCGTTCCTGGTTAGGTGGCGATCTTGATGCGAAGATGCAGACGGGTCTCTGGAGTTATCAGGATCCAGACTTTGCGTGGACCTGGGCACCCAATCTCGGGACCGCCGCAATTCAACGCGTGGAATTCGAAATCGGCGACGCCATCGTGGAAACCTGGCCGGGTGAATGGATGGATGTATGGTCACGGACCTGGCTCGACGGCGGCCGCGCCGGTACCTGGGACACTGACATTTACGCACGGGGACTTACAACGTTGGGATGTGAAGACGCTCCACCACTGTCGTTTACGCAACCGACCGAAGACGGCTACATCTACTGTTGGCTGCCGCTGGCACTGCTGCGCCGACCACAGACCGCTTTTCCACTTGCGGCGATGGGCGAACAGGAGGTCCGTGTACATATCATACTCCGTCCATTCAACGAAGTCGTGGGACGCGTGTCTGTCAATCGGGTCTCACCCACCGAAGTTCCGCTAGGAGAAACCATCGTGTTGCTCGATGAGACCGGCGATACTGCTATTCCTTGGTCCTACACATTGCCAGATACGGTTCCGGGATTCGAAGACGTCACAGTGTTCGTCGGTGTATCACATATGGAGGACCCTCTGCGGCGTCTGTATATGCGTCTACCAATGGAAATTATGTATGAACCCGTGACCTGGTCAGTGTTCTCAGTGGATCCCACTATTAATATTAAGTCGTTTCAGATGCTACAGAACCAGGGATCCACTACATTGTCGTTTTCTCTACGAGAATTGATTGGACCCATTCGCGAAATCAGTTTTTTCCTGCGTCGGGTCACTGCTTGGAAGGCCAGTGATTGGACTACCTATGACTCGCCGTTGATCTCCGCGCGTCTTATGGTGGGAAACTCCGTGTGGCGCGACGAGGCCGAACAATGGTGGCGTATTGACTATGGACTGGCGCATCGCGGAGGTATTCGGCTTTACAATGGATATGTCTACGGAACTGTGTTGGGCGCGGCGGCCGATTGGACAGCGGAAGATCTACAGCCGGCGGGAACCGTGAACGCTAGTCGCGCCGATCTGCGCCTGGATCTCACTCTCGAAAACAGTCCTGTCCCGTGGCAACTCTATGTGTTCGGCGTCGGTGTGAATTGGCTGCGCTTCGCACGAGGACTCGCTGTCCCTCTCTTTAGAGAGTAATGATCTAAACACGAATTATAGGACCGTATGTTAGATGAATCGTACGTTTAGCATAGATGATATCTACGTGTATATCTTGAATTGGAAGAAGGTCACCGCTAATGGACGTATTTTACAAGAGCGAATTACGCCTATTGTGAAAAATACGTATGTGATTAATTGCGATGAACATTCCGTGTTCGACCGCAATTGCATACAGTTGGATGATTCGCACTATTACGGATCACAACACGATCACGCTATCAAACACGTGCCGGAGGGTGCGATTTTGTGTATCATTGTCGGTGACAATATCCCTGGCAATAATTTTGATGAGATTTTTCAGAAAGCGGTCGTGGCCTTTAATACACTTGAGATCGGTGTATATTCGCCCAATGATAAACGTTCGCCGCACAGAGGACGCGGCGCCTGCGTGGCCGGCACGTTGTTTGATGTTCCCAACACAGATTGCGGATTTTGGTTTATCCATCCGGCAGTTGTTGCGCGTCTTCGTTGTATCGATTACAATATTTCTAAATACGGATGGGGGATCGATGTTATCACTATTAAGGAAGCCCGCAAACAAGGCCGGCGCGTTCTTCGAGATTATTCGGTTTCTACCGACCAACTTGATCACATATGCTCATATGGTGCTAAAGGAGGTGAAGAACTCTATGGCGGCTGGCATAGAATTGAAGCATTATACAATTCGATGCAATAAATTTGACGAGGGCTGTGTGTCTATGTCGATGTAATAAGAATGCAACTCTTCCTAAGAGGAAAAGACACTTACGTTGTTGATGTGGAGAAGACTGACACGATTCTCCACATCAAGAAACTCATATTTTCAAAGGAGGGAATTCCTGCGCGTTTCCTTCTACTGACTGCAGGAACACGCTGCCTCGACGACGGCAAGACTCTTGCCGACTATGGTATCGGTTGCGACGCCACTATTTACTTTCGGGTGCGGGTGTCTGTATCGCCTTCAGATACGTCGGATTTATCAGAGAACGCACCGCTTCTCGGGCGAACTTCCGACCAAACAGACACGGACTCGACAACAGATGCGTGAGCTCTTCTTGTTTGATAGCGTCGTAGGTCTTGAGGCCAAGTTCGGTGTTCCGATACCTATATTCCATCATATCGGACCAATTCGTAAAAGTCGTAGCGCCTTCGGTGGCGTTTTTGGTGAGGACAAGTTCCTCACGGAGCCGCGCGGCGAACAATTTCGTAATATAACAATGTTCATCGGGCGCATTACAGGCCGCGAACCATTCCAGATAATCTGTGGACTCGGTGACCAGGGCCGCGTGTTTGCGATTCAGAATACACCACTGACTTGCCTTTTGGATGAAACGGCGTTCAACGAATTGTGTGACGAACAGACATCGCGGAAAACACCGCTTTGGGTCACCGATATTGAAATAGGAGCGCGCCGGATCTAGGTGCGCCGCAACCTGGGCGAAGGATTTCAGAGGAATACAGGAATTCGACAACAGAATACAATGCGTTGTGGCGGGATCCTTGAGCGCCTCGGTGATCAAGAGATTCTGGGCCCGCACCAGTGACAGATCACCCCATTGGGTATCGATGCAGGCGCGGAGCTTCGCGGCTTCGAAGTATTTGAGGGGCTTCTGGGTCTTGTAGTGGACGTGGACCGAATACAGCGCCGGATCAACTCCCTTGAAGAATCTGCTCCAGATTTCCTCCAGATTGATCTGGTCGTAGATGAGAATACAGAAGGCGATTTTCATAGCAAAGTCCTTGATTATTGTTAGTCCAGGATGCCTTTAATTAGACAGTATGCTGTACCCGCGCCTGGATAAACGACGTAAGAAGCTCAGAAGAAGAGGGTGAAGCGATCCAGGCGGCAATATCGAGATCAAATGTTAGTCCCGTAATCATCTGGAGGAGCGTGATTTTCGTGATTCGGTGGCCGGCGTTGCGGAGTGCGTGCGCCGTTAACAAGACCGCCACCAGACGATCCAGACGATGGAGCTCCGATGCCTTGTCACCACTGACAAAGAACCACGCTGTCTGACCGACTAACATATCGGCCTCCGCATTCACACCGGCAACCAGTTCCGCCTGGACACGACACAAGATCGGCGTCTTTTTGTTGGCAAGCAAAAGATCCTTAATCCGGCCACGGAGTCCATCCAGAAAATCGGCGCACCGCGACCATTCCCGCGCCCCAGGAAGATTCATCAGAACACCGGAACGACCCTCACTCAGAGACCGGCAGAGTCCGATCATATACGTGGCACCCAACAGTTTGTACGGATCATCTGAGGGATCGGGCGTCGTGTAAGTTCGCCAGGCCTCGATGAGCTGACAACGGGATTCCTGCGGTGGCGAATGCCGGATCGGTGCAAAACGGATCTCATCCAACGTAATGTTCGCGAATCGGAGATTATAGAGGGACGTGCGCATCTTATGGATGATCTGGATGATGCGAATCATTTCGGGCTGCTCCATCGAGGCGACGACAGCGGCAGGGATCGCGGCGAGGACCTCTGTATAATAGATCTGCGGCGGCGGATCGCCGCGTCCCATTTTTCCGAAGAACCGCGTGGCCAGATCATCGAACAGATCACGATGCCGTTCAAAGATCGCGGCATCTTCGCCGGCAATTTTGATTGTCCAAATGACCCGCTGGGCATCGCGATCCCACTGTCCACCTGAATCGGGACGGCGTGTTGCGACTTCACGATGCCAGAAAGCCCGCAGAAAATCGAAGAATTCGGTGGACATTCCCTGTTCGGTCCACCAGTAGGGCGTGACCCACACTGGTATATCCGAAGGAGAAGTGGAAGGAAGTGGAAGAATCGGTAAGAGTTTCAACGCTTTTATGATCCGGTAATCTTCGCCTGTTAGGACTGACATCCACGACTCAATGGATGTTGGCTGAATCTCCGATGACAGTGTGCTCAGTTCGTAATTCGGTAGACCCCGCCATTGGAGCAGAGGACGATGGATCTCACGAATGAAACGACACAGTGTCTTCGGATTCCGACTGTATGATAGTGTCAGAGTCTGGCGGGCACGCGTCACGGCCACGTAGAACAGTCGGCGTTCCTGGAGCACACCGTCTTCGTCCTTCTGCTGCGGAAAGACATCGTCGTTCATCCGTACCAGAAACACATTGTCCCATTCGAGTCCTTTGCTGCCGTGAAACGTACTCAGGAAAATCGTGGTTTTGGTTGCTGTGGAAAGACTCTCTTCGCCCTGGACGAACCGAACACGGACACCGAGTTTCAGGAATTCTGCCTCATAGGTGTAGAGGACACTGTTGAATTTGCTCAGAATAACCGTCGTTCCTGTCTGGAGCGCCTGGACCGCCGCCTCCGTGACCCAGTCGCGTTCTTCGGAGGTCCTGGCAAAGTAATGAACCGCCGGACGCTCTCCTGCCGCTGCATTCGTAGAAGCCGTCATTAGCTCCTTGTGATCGAGCGACGGAATAAATCGCAGAATGGAATTGGCGACGGCCACAATGGCTGACGTGCTCCTGTAATTCGTGGTGAGTTGGTAGTCTGACACATCCGGAAAACGCTTGTGGAAATTCAGGATATAATCGACACAGGATCCACGCCAGGTATAGATGTTCTGCGCATCGTCGCCGACGATGGTGACCGCCGCGTTAGCGTGATGGAGTGCCCGGATGAAATTGTACTGTGTGTCGTTGATATCCTGGAATTCGTCGATGAAGAGCCATTTCAGACCCTTGGTCCAGGCGCGGCCTTTCGCTGATGCAAGGAAATCCAGCGCCTTCAGCGGCAGCTCATCCACGTGATACAGATCTGTTAGTGCCGCGGGAGCCTCCGCTTTCAGGATCTGCTGCGACAGAGAGTGGAACGTACCGCAGAGAATCCGCTTACAACCGACGAGGTTCTCCAGACGCTGACGCATTACAGCGGCGGCGTTATGAGTAAATGTCAGTAGAATGATTTCGGATGCTTTGGCTCCGCAGGCCGTCAACAAATGCGCGATCCGACACGTGAGAGTCGTCGTTTTACCGGAGCCGGCGGAGGCCAGGATACGGAGATTCTGGGTCGGCGGTTGACGAACAATGCGGGCCTGTTCGTCATTGAGTGTAACGGAACCTTCGGCAAACGTAAAACGGTGACTCATTGTCGATATATCCACACTGATGTCTTAGACTGGCGGCCAAAGTTGACTAGGCCGGCCATTGTCAGTCTACATCATCCAATGAACCCAGTAAAACTGGGAGGTACCATAACCCATATAACATACACCAAACCCAATGTGTTAGAAGATAAGACATTTGTGGTTGCGAAGATCATTACGGATGACTGTGTAAGTCATACAATCACCGGCGAAACAAACAGAACGGCCGAGATTGGCGATTTCGCAATTGGAAACTTTATAACCGTGACAACCCCACGATTTGGCGAACAGCTAAAATCGAAAGGAACAATCGAAATTAATCTGCCGCGCGATGCAGGAGCAATCCTGAAACGGTGTTCGTCTATCGCAACCAAGAACAATATGACGCTTGCACCCGCTATGAAAACGAACATTAAAAACCTTGCAGAACAAAATCCAGAGGAGTTCTGGAGTATTATTCTTGCGCATACGCCTCTTGGTATCAACAAACCAAGATGGGATGAGTTTCGCGGCTATATAAAAGAGTACGTTGCCGCAAAGAAAGTGGAATATAAATCGTCACTGGATGTTGAGACATATATTCGCGGACTTGGATTAAACTGGTCTGAGAAGGTGATCCGTGCCATTATCGGAGCGGATGAAGATTGTGAAGAACCAGGAAGAGAGCAGATTGTTCTCAGTCAGCTGATGGCCGATCCGTTGTGTTTGATATCCGTTAAACAGATAAAAGAGAAACAGATTGGTGAGTATCTTGATGCTCTAGAGAAACTTGGTATTATCGACAAAGAAACTATTGCGGTGGGACTTCTGATCAAACAGCTCCGAAAAGCGGAAGGGGATGGAAATTCGTGTATTCCCGTGAATGAATTACGGGTGGAACCATTGCGCGGACATCCCGTGTTTGAAAAATATCTCTGCGAATACAAGGAGTATATATATCGTAAGACAACATTCGACGATGAACGCGTCGTGGCTGAGTTCATCGTGGATTGTGCAACAAGTGAACCGCTCGATCATCTAGAGAATGCTGATATGATGACACTCATCAAGTCACTTCCACCAGATGGAGGAAAGATACCGACCGACAAACAATATGCGGCCGTCTGTCAGATATTCAATCGGCGAATATCGACTGTTCAGGGATGCGCCGGTTCAGGGAAGACCACGAGTCTCCGTGCTCTTGCGCGCTTCATCAAAGAGTATCGACCAGATATCCGCGGCAATATACTATTTCTGGGACCAACTGGAAAGGCCGTGCAACGGATTGATGACAGTATCTCAGATATTGAGCTATCTGCATCTGACAACACTATGACGATGCATCGCTTATCAGGTCTGATAAGAAAGGCCCGTGAGAAACCGTTGTACGACAGCGATTCTTCAACGCCGATTGAGGATTGTATATCAATGCCGGCTATCATTGTGTTCGAGGAAGCCAGTATGATTTCTATCACTACACTGGCTATGACCATTCGTGCGATTCGGACATACGGTTATATTCCGCATATCGTATTTATGGGTGATCTCTACCAGCTTCGACCCGTGGGAATTGGTATGCCTTACAAAGATATTATCGACTCTGGAATAGTTGAGACATCCATTCTGGATGTCGTACATAGGCAGGGGGCGGATTCCTCGTTGCTCAAAGCGATTACGCAGATACGTAAGAGAGAGGATGTGTCCGTACGCGATGATTCGTTCAACATCTTCAAGATTACGGAAGAAAAAGGGCGTTCCTCAATCTGTAAATGGGCTACGAAGACCAAGGGCAGTATCGCGACTATTATTGTACCGACAACATTACTGATGAAAGAACTTACACCTTATATTCGGGACTGTGTTAATCCGGAGACCCCTGCTTCTATTCTGAAAATTGGCGATGAGGTGTTGCCGTTTCGGAAGGGTGACAAAGTTATGCAGATTAAAAATAATTATGGACGTTCCGTGTTCAATGGCACGGTTGGTCTGATTATTGGTCTCGCAATTGTGGACAAAACCCGTGCGCCCATTACGGATAATGAAGTGGATGCGCCTTCCGGTGATGTAAAATATGAACTCCACGTTCGTTTCGATAAGCGTGACAATGATTTCTATTACACATTCTCGGAGGCATTCGAAGAGCTCACCTTTGCGTACGTTATGACGACACACAAGGCGCAGGGTTCCGAATATGAGAATACGCTGATCGTAATGGATAGGAGCATTCCTGGCTTTATAAATCGGAGTATGATCTACACTGCTGCGAGCCGCGGCAAAGAATCCGTCACGATTATGATAAAGGACATCCGAGTTCTGTCGCTGTGGAAAGATATATCGCAACCGCCGAAGACAAATCTGTTGGATCAAATACTCAGTAGTGTCGCGGTAGACGATAGTCCATAAAGACACCGACCTCATCAAGGAAGTATGTGGGAAGTCTTGATTCTCATTGGCGTGATCGTCGGACTCCATTGGTGGGAATACAGTTCAGATGTTCAGGAATACACGTTTGCGCAGCCGGCTGTTCACGATGAACTCCGTGGGCTTCTCAGTGAGAAAACGCCCCTGGCAGTGGAAATGGGTCCACTTCCGTGGCGCCCGGAAGTCGTCGATAAATCGGCCTGGACCGTGGAAACAGAAAGTGGAGCTCAGAAGGCCGCCACCTGGGTAACACAGACTCCCAGGACTGACATTGATGGCGCAGCACTCGCTGAAGAGATGGGTCTGGCCACGGGCCTCATCGAAATCGACTCGGCGCGCCAATGGTGGTGGCTGCCCCAGATCCGGGATTGTCGCGTAGATATTTTGGCTCCCGGTGAGGTACAGGGGTTTCAGTGGATCCGGGCGGAGCGAATGTGGATCGGATGTTCGCACGGAGGCCCCCTTACGCTCTGGCTAGTACATTCGCGGTATCGTCGGTTTCTAACAGGATTTGAAGGTGATCCGTGGTCGATGACCGTGGCAGAAGTACCGTGGATCGGACGTATCCAGTACATTGAAGTGACTGTGAAACCGGGATGGTGTATGGGTCTGCCGGCGCATTGGGGATTCGCTGTTCGCTCTTCACCAGACTCGGAGTCGTGGATCTGGTCTGGTAAACAGCATTCGGTTATATCGATGTATCTACCGTAGCTTCGTTGCCGTATACGTGTAGGTGGCGGAACCCGTGAATCCGGTTACGAGCAATGTTGGTGGGCCACGATAGATGGTTTGAAACGGCACACTGATTGCACCAGCGGCTACCTGTTGTGACCAATTAAATGTTCCAATGGATATTGTTATGGTCGCAGTGGCTGGCGCCGTGACCGATAGTGCTCCGAACACGATGTACAGATTCGTTGTTGGTATCTGGAGTTGGACAGGAGTACCGAGTATCAATGTACCTGAGCCCGAAACCGCGGTATCTGACTGTGTCGATACACCCAAGGGCGATTCTATCGTCGATGATGGGGTCAGAATTGTTACCACGTTTTCGGTACCGAGGCCTAATAATGTTGCCTGCGACATTGTTCTTTATTATCTTGCGGAGATTGCCTTTAGCCTAAATAACTCGTCTATACTAGGGTTCAATGAACAAATATAATCCGAACATAGAGGCCGCTTCTGATTCGGACTCTATCTCTGATTCCGGATCTTATTCCGGCTCCTCTGGTTCTGTTGGATCTTCTGGTATTGGTTCTCCCAGATTCAAATACGACCCTAATGAAGATCAAATCGACCATGTCGATGCGCTCCAACATTGGGCCTCTTTTATGAAACAAAGAGTCGTCAACGATATGTTCCCCAGTCTCGGTGAATCGGTTTCCGATACAAAACCGGTGAAAGAAGGGGGTGTCGGATTATTCAACACTGCTGTCAAATTCGAAGAAAAACGCCTGACACACGTGATAATGGTCGATAGTCTCGACCGCGATCAGAAATCGTATCCGCTACCTACACAGCTCCGTCTCAAGCTGCCCCGAATCTATAAAAATATTGAGCGAATTGATATTGTTCAAGTCAAATTCTTCTGTGGAATATACGCAATTTCCAGTGCTAGAAATAATAATACGATCTGGTTCTCGGACTTTCGAGGAACCCATACAGCTGTGATCCCCGATGGGACATATACATTGGATACACTGTTGAACGCAGTGGCTACGGCAATGACCACGGCCTCTCAGCTGACTTACACTGTGACGTTCAATACGGTGACAGGGCGCGTACAGATCTCTTGTGCTAATCAGTTTACGTTGTTGTATTACACAAAGGCGTATCCGATGTACAATCAGACCGCCTACATCGAATGGGGACTCGGCTGGGTTCTCGGATGGGGCGGACTCCCCGTGAATGTGACTGGAACTACTGTTGTGGCGGATCACTTCCCGCGCATTGTAGACGATTATATCTATCTACTGCTCAATGATACCGAACGGATGAACGATGTGGATCACACGTACATAGAAGATGTGCCGACCGCACAGGAATCGACTGGCCAGGTTTCCCATTATTTCGGCAAACTTCTGTTGAATTCATTCGGGAGCTACGCCCAGACATTTATCGAGTCACCAAAACTCTTTGCGCCGGTACTGGGACGTCTCGATCGCCTCAACTTCACGTGGGTGAATCGCCACGGAAATCCGCTGACTGGACCCGATGCGGCCTCCTGTGATTGGAATATGACACTCCGCATTACGGAGATCGTAGAGGTTCCGGCGGCGAATTCGACGTTGACACAGTCGCTAAAGAATGGCGCACCATAATAGATGGAATCGCTCGTTGAGAATCCCGATACTTCCCAGTGGTACAAGACCAATTACGGCTGCCTTCGCACGGATCCCACTGTGATATCGCGTCGGCATACATTTCCTGATGCGATGATACCCCGTGGAACACCTGAGACAGCCGCCCCGCCGTCGCGTGTCTGTTCGGATTCGACTTGTGGAGCTGCTGTCTCTGTGGATCAGGTGGGATGTATCCAGTACCGGACCGCTTGGCCTACTTCGGTTGTCGATCCGGAACCGATGATCCAGACGGAGATGAATCATCCGCAGTTCGCATTCCGTGCGGGAGGCCCGGGCACGCCCTATCAGATTGATGTGGAAAGCCAGCTTCGTCGTCTTGATCAGCCACTCACGAACTGCCAGGCCGTGATTCCTGCGGATGCCCCGCTGTACAGGAATACAGTCGCACCGCCTCCCACGCAATCCGTGAGTCCGGGTGTGCAGAATGCCGCGAATCCTATCGCCGTAATGACACGGACCGATGATCCGGCAGCGGCGTGCCGTCATTCTGCAGATGCCGTGGCCACGAGTCTCTCGAATCGTCGGTTCTATAATCCCACGCGCCAGGATACAATGCGTCTGGGTATTCCTCTGGCTCCGCCGGGCATCGGCACTGACAGTGGTATCGCCGCTTTTAATACGCGGAAGTAGAGAAGGACGCAAATGCCTTTCTACCGACTTATTCGGCGTGTCATATTCTGCCCAGGATCACAGGAAACGCGGGAGGTCTGGGGCGTCGATCGACCACCGACCGCTCTTCCCACAGTGGGTGCTCCGCCATTTACAGATGAAGATGATCCCTTACAAGGTGATTCGGGACCGTGTTCGGCGCTTCTCGTTATGAGAGACGGCGACTACGTGACGTGGCATCGGTTCTTTGAATGGCTTAGCGAAGCTACAATGGCCGGCTATCGTCTCGTTTCGGGTCTCGAGAAACTATCGCCGCTGACAACTTTCGTGATTGAAGGACCCTAAAATCTAAGGCATCTACGATACATATAAACAAGTTAGAATACGCGATGTTCATATCTCTTGGAGACGCGTGTAATGTGAAATATCACATAGACCAACACGTTCAGCAACCGACGCATTTCTTCGACTGGTTGATGCACGATTTTGAGGCGGTTATTCGACTCCTTGAAACAAAAACGAAAGGGAAGGATATTCGCGATGTCCTCTGCAGAGATACTCTGTTAATTGAGTCCATTCCGAACCGTACGCAAATCACGATGAAGGCCCTCGGTAACTGCGTGAGTATCCACGATGTCCCCGTCAAATATACAGACGCACATATCGACTCATTCATTGAGCAATATGTTCGTCGTTACGAGCGTCTCATCGAGGCCATACAATCCGGTCAGAAACTCGTATTTATCAGGTGGGGTGCCGTCTCTAACTCGGCGGCGGGGCGCTTTGTGGCAACCGTCAAAAACATCAATGAACGTTGTCCATTTATGTTAGTCGTCATCGACGATCGGTCCGCTCCACTCAAAAACTGTGTGCTCCGGATGAAACTCCGCATACGTGAAGTGAGGCCCACCGATGTTGCCTGGCACAAGGCACATTACATTTGGGATGATGTCTGGACACAGTGCGCGTTACTTGGTTTTTCGCGCACTTAGAAATTGTTTATAGATCTGTTCGGCAGATTCGGGTGTCAAAGTGGCCCACGCGGTTTCTTCGGGGAGACTAACAAAGGTCGGCTTCTTCGTTTTGGCTCCTGCGGTCGCTTTGAATATATAGAGTCCATAGGGTCCACGACGAATCGTGTAGGGTCCGACCTGATGGTTCACCGTATTCGCCGCTGTCTTTGCAAGAAGACGGGGTGAGATCTCTTCGAGTGTTTCGGTTTCCTTACAATTGACCTTGTGCTCTTTCCAGGCGACGTAGTGACCGTAGGGACCTTTCTTACGTACGACAGATGCGCCCTCTAGCTCACCTAGGATGTCGGTTTCCATTGGCTTGAAAGCCGCTTCAGCATCGGCACGCGTGGCTGTCTGAAGTGAGAGAGCCGCTGGAACAGTGGCGAAACGCGTCTTCTGGCCTTCCTGTTCGAATACAAAGAGGGGACCCTTCTTGCTAACAACCATCTTGTAGCCGTCGCCGTAATCGCGACTGTTTGCCTTTTGACCCGTGGTATTTGTTTCTGCAGATGGTGCGGCTAACACTTCTTCATAGCGCTCGGCATATCGGGACCACGTGTCATCTAGGATGGTAGACCAAGATCTGGTTCCCTTCGCAACATCGTCTAAGAGAGTCTCCATCTGGGCCGTGAATCCGTAATCGAGGATGTCGGCGAATTTGGTCAGAAGCCATTCGATAACTGTTCGTCCCAGAGGCGTGGTGCGGAGTTTGTCTTTTTCGCCACCGGTCTTTTCGGTCTTGGTGGTTGTCTTCAGTGTCTTCGCACCGGCCTTGAGTTCGAGACCTTTTACGGCAACGGGTTGGGCGGCTATCGTGGCTTTCTCAATATAGCCGCGATCTAGAACCGTTTCGACGAGTGTGGCGTAGGTGCTTGGACGTCCAATGCCCTTTGTTTCGAGATCACGAATCAGAGAGGCTTCAGTGTAACGGGATGGAGGGCTTGTACGGACTTCAGAGGCAGAGAACAGGGTCCAAGGTACTGTCGTATCCTTGGTCAGAGTCTTGCGGGCCTCGAAGAGTGCGTGGTCCTCTTTTTCGGTTTCGGCGTTCTGTTCGAGGATACGCCAGCCGGCGAAGCGGGTTTGATCCCAGGCGGTTTCTAGGATGATGGGATCAACCTGACCTGTTAGTTTCACGCAGTCGCGTGTTTCGGCCGCCATCACACTTTGGATTGCGCGTTTCCAGATCAGGGAGTAGAGCCGCTGCTCTTGAGGACCAACATCGCCTGGTTCTGTTAGATCAAAGTGCGTTGGACGGATGGCTTCGTGCGCCGCGACAGGAGTCGTGACGCATTTAACATCTGCTTTAGCAGATGTTTCGTGAGCATTCTGACTTGTCGGGTGTGGTTTGGTTTCTTGTACCTTTACCACTTTTTTATTGACTATTTTTTTAACAGGTTTCTCTTCAGAGACAGATCCAAGGTACGTCTCTCCCCATTTGCTAACAACTACGGCAGAAGCCGCCTCAACAGCTTCCTGACTAAGAACCGCATTATCTGTTCGCATATAGGTGATATGTCCAGCTTCATACAGTGTCTGCGCAAGACGCATCGTGGTTTTCGGATTCATCGCGAGGCGGCTCGATGCCTCCTGTTGGAGACTCGACGTAATCAGCGGATGCGGTGACTGACTCATTGAGATCCGTTCCTGGCGATCCGTGATCGCGATCGTCTTGGCCTTAGAAGCTAGGATCGCGTTTAGAGCTGCCGTCGCTGTCTCTTCTGACTCGTAGACCGTCGGACATTTCCAAACAAGTGTATCACCTATCGGTATCGCTTGGATCCGCCAACTCAGAGTGGCCGTATGCGCCTCTATTTCGCGGTCGCGATCATAGATTATACGGAGCGCCGGTGTCTGACACCGTCCCGCTGAGAGTCCCGGTTTGTATCCGACTCCGCGCCACAGACACGGACTAAGCGTGAATCCGATCAACATATCCAACATTGTTCGTGCTTGTTGGGCTTCGAATTTCGGGATGTCGATCCGCGTAGGTGAGGCCACTGCGGCTTTGAGCGCCGCCTCCGTAATCTCGTGAAAGACCACACGTTTCGTAGTTGCCGGATCCAGTCCTAGAACCATACACGTATGCCACGCAATCGCCTCTCCTTCCCGATCATCATCCGCACCCAGATAGACCTCTGCTCCGCTAGCAGCCTTCTTCAGAGAGGCGATCGCATCGCGTTTTGTGGCGATGGCTTCATAGGCCGGTGCCCAGGCGTGGACACGCAGTCCCTTCTTGAATCCAATGGCTTCAAGCTCCTCTTTCAGAGCTCGTATGTGTCCCATTGTAGCCTGGACCCGCCATCCCGCACCGAGATATCCTTGAATCTTCTTGCATTTTGCAGGAGATTCAACGATAAGGAGTTTTAACATCGTACTTCGCTCAGGGAGCCACACGGGGTAGTCACGTTTACACAATCAGCATCATCAAATCATACGCAAAACAACATTCCAGTTGTAAATCCGTGACTTCCATTAGTCTATGTTTCTCTATTCTATTTCGTGCTAGAGAAGCGATTTCACGTTCGGGGCTCGTGTTGCATTTATAGGAAAACTCCTTCAGAAACTTACACCGTATTGCGAGTAATCCAAGGACACAGTCGGCGCGCATATATTTCAGAGTACATACGTTGAAAAATTTAATGAACGCATCATATTTCTCTACATTGTTTACAACCGTTGTAAAAAAGGCGTCACTCAATACTTTATAGCGCCCCGTCAACTTAATTATCATATCATCGTCTCCGATCGTGTATTTTTTAATAACGTGCTGTATGTCATACAGCTCATTTACGCCCTTGTGAGGACAGGCTTTCTTATTATTGTCGGTATATACAACATCACACTGAAGGTCATCCAAATAAGATGATGTTAGTCCATTGTTTTCCACGATGATCGGCTTAATATTAGAAAATTGCGCGATAGCCTTTAATGATGCCCTGATACTGTCCAAATATCTGGTACGACGACCTTCCGCATCTACAATACCTGCTTTATTGTTAATCGATGTCGTTATTATAAGATAAATCATATATTTGCCTTACATTTTAATGATAATAGTTTACCGAAATAATGCGTTCACACTATTAATTATAGACGGTTTCATAATTAGCCCGGATGGACTGCGGTCAAAATTTATCCCCTGTCATAATAATCTGCGTTTTATATAGATATGTTTTCAGGAATAGCATCGAGGATAGCAGGTGCTTTCACGACTAGCCGACCGCCTTCAAAATATATATCAGATATTAAAATAGTTCCAGGTGAAATGGGGGAAATAGAAAAAGATGATATTATAAAAATCAGATCATTAAAATATACGGAGTCTAGACCTATTGTATTGAAACTATCAACAATACCAAAAAAAGGATATTCTCCAATTCACACATTAGATGGATGTGAATCGAAAATATGTTTATTAGCACATCATATAGTAGATAAACTTGAAATAAAGGATATATATTTTCATATACTGGAAAGGAGTGGTGGGGATACACTTATTACTGGTGCTAAATATGAAAAATATACAGTTAAAACCGATAGTGAAGCAGAATCTTCTGCAGTTACATCCGAAAGTGAAGCAGAATCTTCTGCAGTTACAACCGAAAGTGAAGCAGAATCTTCTGCAGTTACATCCGAAAGTAAAGCAAAATCTTCCACAGCAGTAAATAGGAATTTTACCGTTTATGGCCCATATCCATCAAATGAATATATAATTGTTGCGGATGATTTAAGTAATACTGAAATTCTTAAAGGAGAAATAGCATTCGAAAAAGGAGCAGCACAATCATTACTCATTTCAGGAGAACCAGGATTACGAGATGAAGTATCAGTTGGTGGAAAGAGAAAGAGCAGAAACAGGTCGAAGTCTAGATCCAAATCCAAATCCAGATCCAAATCCAAGTCCAGATCCAAGTCTATACGAAGAAATAGATCTAGAAAATAACTTCGGCTCTATCTGAATAAATCATCCGCCTTGTTTTGTCCTCGCGGAATCCAACGCGCACCTGTCCACACCGTTTCTTTCGCCTGTGTAAGAATCTGGTTATGATAATGGCGGGCATATTCGTGGCGGAGCCGGGGCCGCGGCATCACAAGAGCACGAATAACCCCCAGATTGTCATTCTCAAGCGCGATGGCTTCACAGTTCTTTTCAAGAGCCATTGTTAGTCCAAACAGAACTGATGCCCACTCGGACTCTGTGGATGAATAGGCATCGATGGGAATCATATATCGGTAGGCCTCAGCTGGTGTTTGAATAATCGTAGCTACACGTGCTTTAGGTTTCATCTGACGAAAAGATCCATCGGTCTGTACATACGTTAAAATAGGAGGTGGCAATATCATTCTTCCTCCTATCCGCATAAACGGATTTTTAAGTGTATTCATCTATATTTGGGTGTATAAAGATCTCTTAACGGCGGCGGGATCCACGCTTCGCCTTGCGGCGGCGTGTAAGACCAACCGCGTTCGTTCCACGGCGAACAACGTTGCGGCTCGCCTTGCCAACACGGCGAACAGAGTTCAGACCACGCTTCATCGTCTTACGGAGCATACCTAGGATCGACATTGTTTCTATTAGGGACTAACAAAATAAGTGAATTCATCGCATATAGAACCGCACTGGCATCGGGAATCCGTTGAATTTGGACGCACTTACAATTGTATACGCCCCCATATTCTGGACTTCCAGATAATCGCCCACTTTGAGTTCGGGAAGTTCAATATCCTCCGCAATACAGTCCGCCGAATCACAGGTGTGGCCGAACAGCGTTGCGCGGACCTTTGGTCTCGCATTGAAGCGTGCTTCAGGACCCATTAGCTGAAAGACGGGCTTCTGTCCGTCGAAGGGAATATTGCTGAAAGAGCTGTATACGGAATCGTCCAGCGTGTAGATGAAACCGGAAGAACCGGATTCTGTATACCTGCGTTTGACACCGATGACCTGGGTTTCCAGAGTCACTGTGGGCATACTCAAGAAACGACCGGGTTCGGCTATCCAGTTTGTCTTCGCACCGAAAAGGGCCCGTCCTTTACAGATCTCACGCGCAGCGGCGACAAAACTCTCCTCATCGGGAAGGAATCCTCCACCCACGTCGACAATGGCGGCCGGTTTGTCTGCTAGTGCGTCGGCTTCGGCACACGTTTCGATGGCTTTGAAGTACTGCGCCGGATCATTACAGAGTGAGCCGACGTGAAAACTCCAGCCCACGTGTGGGATCTTGGCTTCTTGTAAGGCTTTAAGGATGTCGGGAACCCAGACTAGTGGTGCTCCGAATTTGCGACTGAATGGTTGCGCGGAGCCGGAGTCTGCGACTTTGAGACGGATGAGTGTATTACCGGGCCATTTGACTTCGGCGAGTTTTTGGACCTCCTCTGGGCTGTCGATTACGGTGGTCCGGACATCGGAGGCCGCGGCCTCACGAATATCCTTACGTGACTTACACGGATTAGCATAGATGATATCTTCAGGTTTCGAGCCGACTTCGAGAGCCTGCCGGATTTCACTGGGCGAAGCACAGTCGAACCGGACCTTGGCTTCGTGGAGCCACCGGAGAATCTCGGGATCGTTGTTCGATTTCACTGCATAATGGGGAGTCACATAGGGGAGATACCGGCGCCAGAGGGATACCTGATTCAGAAGTCGCTGTTTGCTGAAAAATAGATTTGGCAACTCTGATAATATAGCTGAACAAAACTTTAGATCTGCGAATTACCGTTCAGGACTGGTTGTTGATCCGAAAATATTTAAAACTAACATAAAGTGCTAATTTGAAATACTATTGTATCTATAATAGCTATTATATATTTTAACATTTAATATCTGGATACCACACTGTACAGTGTTCTACATCTCCTTCAAAGTCATATTGACCATTATTATTTTTTGTATAATAATATACAGCAATAGAATGTCTACAAATATGATCAGGTACATTTAATATTTCAGGATGTCCGTGAATGCTTTTATTTGATGTATTAAATATAACACATCTATTTAATAGCGGTGATATTTTTTTAAAACATATTTGTTTCTCTTTGTCACAAATGCACAAATTTCCATTATATTCCTCTTTCCAATCTGGATTCATATATATCAATAAGTTAATTCTTCTATCTAATTTACCATAATGATTATGATAAGAATTAAAATCAGTATGTAATTGTAAATATCCCCCTTTTTTTATTCTATGAATTCCTGCACCGTGTAGGTGTATATCGTTTGTAATTAATTCTTTAATTCCTGTTATATTTTCTAAATGTTTTATAAATGGGGCACTGTTCAATTCTATAAATATTTTTTTTAAATAATCGCCATAATTTGTGTTAAACGCATATTTATTGAACTCATACGGAGAGTTCGGATTTATAAATTTACTTTGTGCTTCATTATCTTTTAAATTATTTATATGAACTAATATATTATCTAATTTATCCGTTTGAATAAAATTATCAATTACAGTGTATGGGAATGGATAATTTTCATATTTTATATTTTCTAATACTTTTTCATTTATAAACTCCATATATTATATGTGTATCTATTATATTACGAATCAAACTGAATATTTTATATTAAAATATTTCAATCCTAAACATAAACTATTATTATGTCCAAAAGAAAAGTATATGAACTGATTTTCAAAACGCTACTAACGTGCCGGTTTAATCCAGTTCAGGCGCCAGTCTCGGATCTGCGTTCAGTCCTTCCTGGATACGTTTAAGAACGCGAGCATCACCAGAATCTTTTTCACTGCTGGCCAGCGGTGTGGGCCGGCCTTGGTAGACATTTGGTCGGGGAACGGCGACGGCGCCTCTGAGAGTGGCTGCCGGAGGAGAAGGCGATCTAGAGCCGGGTCTTTCTCTGGACACCGGAACATACATTTTCCTTGAAGAACGACGGCTAGAGGAAGAACGGCCAGAAGAGGAAGAACGGCCGGAAGAGGAGGAACTACGACCGGAGGTGGAACTTCTAGACAACTTTGCAGCCGCAATAATTGCGGCAGCCGCGGCAGAAACGGCACCTTTTCCTTTTACTGTGTACCGTTTCGCTTTTACGCTTCTTCTTCGTTTCGGTGATGAAGAAGATCTGGAAGAAGAGGAGCCAGATGAAGACGAAGATCTAGAAGACGAAGAGGAGCCAGACGAAGAGGAGCCAGACGAAGAAGAACCAGATGAAGAGGAGCCAGAGCCAGACGAAGAACCAGAAGAAGAGCTAGAGCTAGATGCCTTCGCTGCCGCAATAATGGCAGCCGCGGCTGCGCCTATCGGTTTGGCTTTGGCTTTCACACTCTTTCTCTTCGGAGATGCGGACTTGGACTTGGCTTTGGCTTTCACACTCACTCTCTTCGCCGGAGCTCCTTTCTTCGCATTCTTTACCCGCTGGTCAATGTTCCACTGCGATCCTTCAAGATGGCTTCCATTCGGAATCGGACCACCTACACGTCCGTGAAACGTGACCGTACCCTTATTCATATTCGCCCGCTCTTTCCTCTCACACTGCATGCAGAGATTACTGCCAGGAACCTTACAGACTTCGCTACACTGCGTAGCCTTATAACGGAACGCGGCGCCCTCGTACGGCCGGAATTTGAATTTCTCACCCGTTGTCAGACGTGCAAGACACTGTTTATCTCCTGGCTTACACGGCGCAGACATATCTACTTTGACCTACGAAAAAGTATGGGGGTTAAAAGTTGAAACCCTAGGTTGTAAACCCACAACCATATCAAGTGTTCCATTATGACAGCGAACATTTCAAAGATGTATATTGGTGCGGGTATTATTCTGGCGCGCCCCGATGAAGAGTGTGGTTACCGGTTTCTCCTCCTGAAGGGGCGTGACACCGGTATCTGGAGTTTCTCCAAGGGTCATCCTGAACGCGTGGATCGGGCATCCGCACTTTGTACGGCCGCTCGGGAAACTTTCGAAGAAACCGGACTGTCCGCCGGTGCGGATTACAAAATTTACGGGAATTCTGTTCGTTTCGGGAAGCGGCCGTATTGGCTGGGAATAATCGGAGCGGATGCCAAGGATATCGTTCTTACACCGCGGGAACATTCCACATACGCTTGGATGTCCTGGGCCGATATTAGCCAGATCCGCGGAAATCTGGATGTTCGGGCGTGGGTCCAAAAATCTCAGAGAGGTGAATTCCAGCGACTTCTGTCTATTTCTAATGACTTGACCCAACGGTCTTGATCCATTCCAGATATCCGTTTGTTCGCCTGGGATCATACCGTGTCTTGAGCATCTCGGCGGTCAGATAGTGCATTTGTAGTTCTTCTGGTGATAGACTCGCTATATACGCCGCAACTTTGGGAGCATCTTCTTCACGACGTTTTTTGTCTGCCTCAATTGCCTTTGACCTACGCGCTTCATCTTCCTCTTTCTGTTTTTTGACTCTTTCAACTTCTTCCAGGCGATCCTTCTCCATCTGTTCTCTCTTTCTCTGTTGCTCTTTCTCAAACTCTATCCGCTTCTTTTCCTCATCCAGTTTCCTCTTTTCCTCCAGTTGCTTTTTTTCTTCCAGTTTCTTTTGTTCCTGCTCTATACATCCGGCACACTGATGATCGCCGCGAGTACACTTGAATGTGAATATGCCATTGGATATACTCTCAATAGTATGCGAAGCCCGGATTTCTACCCAGGGCTCTGGTCTATCCTCTGTTGAGTGGGTGTGCAAGATTTCGATAAGAAGAGCAATGGTCTTATCCGGATTAATGACGCCGATATCTGCTCTCAGATGTCGATTCGTCGGATCGAAACTGTACTCCTCTAGTGCCGTATTGTCCGCAGTTGTGGTATGTATAGGATCATCTGTCTTGCATGATTCACACAGGCTTGTAAATGTCAGAATCTTCCCGTGATTCACAAGCCACGCAATTTGGCGTTTTGCCTCCTTATGCATTAAAGACTCAGAGGGATGTTCATAGAATTCACACGCATGACCTGGAAGATGAGAAAAGAATGCGTTCACGTGCTTACCTTGACGCATATGCGGGCATGTCCATTTCACTCCGTGTCCACACTCTGGACAGGTGTACTTCTTACCACTTGCAGCATGCGGTGGTTCATACAGTCCTGTATCTGTATTAATAGCGCCCATCGGAAATTTTGTCATTCTTGAATTGTGAAGTGAAGACTGGTATCGGGTCAACTTTTTGTTACGTGCTAGTAGGGATGAAGCTCGAGAAACTCGTAACTGATGTTAGGCGCTACGGCCGGCCATTGGAGACATACAAGATCGGCGATACTATACAAGGATCTGGCTCTGGCTCTGACCCTCGTTACACGTACCGGCTTACTGCTGCGCCAGGAGCTCTAGAAGCCGGATTTGATCCCGAACTCTCACCGGCAGAGATGTTGATGCTCGGCGTATTCGAAGGCCGGTATCTCAACGATTGTGTTAGCGAATTTCCGGCGGAATGGTTCGTCGGCGCACTCCACTACGGACGACTGTCGCCAGAAGGCGCTGATCCTGAGCGGTGTAATCTGTTCGGAACAAAATCGCGGCAGCCTTTGTCTGTCTGGCGTGAGAATGCGTGGGCTCCTTCGGCGGGCCGCCGAGGTAAAACTGATGATCATTACCACGGGGCTCTTGGTGATCCGGATCGCAATCCCGATAACCGCGGATGGTTCCAGTGGTACTGTCGCTATTGGATGGGTCGGCGGATTCCAGATCTAGATGACTTACAAATCAAGCGATGGCGCTCGTTTCGCCGGCACGCGGGAGCCGTCAAGGCTCGGTGCCGCCGTGGGAACCTTTCCTGTAGTCCACGGGAACGACAGGCTTTGCTCCAATGGGCTTACAATCCATTTATCTGAATCACAGTCAGTCGTAGTATTTTTGATGGTGCTTGTTTATTTCCCAATGATAGCCCCATCGCCCTAAGACGATTTTCTCTGGCTTGGAACTTGTAAATATAAATCTGAGAAAGAAACGGTAGAACATCGTTGATTATACTGAGGTATAATAAACGGTTTTCACTTTTATGACCTAAACAAAAACGGATATATAAGTAAAGAATGCCCAGAAGCCTACAAAAAAAAACAAAAAGTCATTATCCTAGTACAAGTCAAACACCGGTTCAGGTCCAAACAACATTGGGGCAAAGTATTAAACAAGGATTCGGATTTGGTGTGGGATCACATTTGGCGAATGTGATTCTTGGACCTGCTGGTCGCCACAATTCAAGCGAATCCAAACCGACCGAATCCAAGCCGACCGAATATAGTCAATGTATGATCGAACATAATGATAAAGCCGCCTGCGCTTATCTACTTGAAAAAGACTAAAAAGCGTGATGTCTTACAAATGCGATAAGACCAAGAATCACGTCGGCTAACAGGAACATCCAGGCATTGCGGCTCTTGTGAATGGCGTAGTATGCGAACAGCGCATAAATAGTGGCGTGGACAGGGCGGAGATTGTTCCACCAGATTTTGTCACCGAACACTTCGGGTCCTGTTTGTCGGGTTCCGCTTATGAAGAAATACATAAATCCGATGGCCGGTAGCAGAGCCACGTAGCCTAAGATAGGAAGATACTGGAGACTGATGGTCTTTGCCAGGTAGACGAAGGCTAATCGTGTTCCTATACAGCCAAACAGAAATAGGAGTATCCGTTTTAATTCATTTGTCATTTTTGTTTTCTCCTACTTAGCGGACCCAGAATCCACCAGCGGCGGCGGTCGCCATCAGGAATGTACCCCACACTATATCCTGGACCGCAAACCACAGCGGATACTGTATGAGCGTCGCGTAGTTCGTCAGATCGTAGAGACCATACATTGTTAGTCCAAGAATAGCTCCTTTTGTTCCGGCATCAGTCACTGTTTTGCTCGGCTCGACAGCGAACGTCCAGACGGCTACGACCATAAGCGCATAGACACATGCTGCGGCGATCCACCGGATCTCCAGCGGTTGTCCCTGGAGTTTGGCGAACACCGCTCTAGACTGCGCTGCCGTAGAACTCAACCAGACTGCGTCCATTGCTAAAAGAGCACCGACGATGGCTACAATCTGTACAAACATTGACATCCTCTACTGTCTGCGTTCAGATTTGGCGGTTGAATCCGGCGGTTCATTCAAGGAAGTGAGATGGCAGATACTATCCGACTTGAAGAGTTCACCGGTGTTATCCAGAACAAAGTCATCACTGTTTGGACTGCGGACGGCACTAGCGTAAATACAAGTACTAGCGTAAATACAAATCCTTGGCTACCGACTGAATTCCTGTTGTCGCAGTACATAACCCGGATTCTTGTTGTCGGACGCACTTCGCCTCTATCGTTATCGTTGGCGGCGGATTCCAGTTGGACGCAGGTTTGGCGCCTCCCAGGAGGCAAAGAATGGGCGTGCCTCTTAGGGATTCTATCTCATATGCCGGGACCCGTACTCTTGGTTGTTGGTCCCGATGTCACCCTGTCGCCAAAAGTGGTCGGTGCTCTCAAGGATGTCACGACGGTCGTGATCCGTTCTAGTCTGCTCGGTATGCCCGTGACTCCGGATCACGTGTTTTTTCCTATCCTAACGTCGCCGGTGCCAGCGCATCTGAACGCCGTTATTCAGGAATGTCTGGGGCGATCCGTGCCCCGTTCTCTTGACTTGAAGACGCTGATTCCCCAGCTCGCGGCCCAGGGATACGGACTCACCGTCGCCGAAGGAGTGTGGCACTGGTACAAGCCGGCGGATTCCGCTCCGCTGGTCACCCTAACCGTGGCCCAGATAGCAAAACAGATGCAGATCCTCGGATCAACGCTGGAGAAAATGACGGTATAGATCTTAGGATGTCGTGTCTATTTAATTCTTTTTCACGGATTGTCGGTGAACAGCCGCAGGCCATCCGGGGCCGGATTTGTGATTGGCTTGCCACTGATCCGGCGCTTATGGACGACTTGTCTGCTTCCACCGTTGTTCTAGTGGAATCGGGACGGCCTCTGGACGCCTATGTCCAACAGATGCGATCGGTGAATACCTGGGGCGGCGCCATCGAAATCCGTGCTTTCATACAGTTGTGGAAACGGCCGGTGAAAGTGTGGGCTATGCGACAGAGGCGATGGATCGAATTCACTTGTCCAGAAGGACAAGAATGTAAGCTCAGCTGGACCGGTGGACATTATGAGGCGATGCTTTAATCGCGGGACCTTACAGAGAGAAATGAACGGAGCACTACGTTTTATTGTTCGTCTTGTAAAGTACCATATTGTATCGATAATTGCCATTGGCATTTTGGCCTGGTTCTACTCTTCGTTTAGAGCAACAGAGGCCTTTGGCTTCAGTAATGGAACCATTATCCAACTCCAGACCAGCCACGTCCCGACTGTGGGCGAGGTTGAGGAAGGTGGCCAAAAATATAGAAAACAGGTCGAACACGATCTGGAGGCGATGACGTATTGATATTGCAAACAGATATGATTAAATTTAATCTGCGAATTATATATAGATATGGATAAATCTGAACAAGAACGTCAAGCTGCTTTATTCAATGCCTTTAGAACTCCGACACCAGAAAATGATCTTCTTGATATGATGGGTAGTCCTAATGATGTAACAATGAAGGCTGAATCTGGTTGGATGCTCCTTCACTTTGCAGCTCAGCTTGGTTACGATGAAATTGTGGCGCTGCTGCTCACAAACGGCGCCGATGTTAACGCGAAGGATAATGACGGTACTACGCCCCTTCACATCGCTACTTTTTGGGGTCGCAATGACATCGTGGAACTGCTGCTCTCAAAAGGTGCCGATGTGAACGCAATGAATAACGACGGTAATACGCCGCTTCACGAGGCGGTTCTTGGGGATAAGATAGGTACTGTGAGGCAGTTGCTTGCGGCGGGTGCTAATGTACTCGTGAAAAATAATTCGGGACAGACGCCCTACGCTCTAGCTAATGAATGGAACAAGCTTGCGATTGCGGCTATACTTCCACCAGAAAAAGCCGGTGGTAGAAGAAAAACAACCCGGCGGTCTACAATGCGACGGAGGCAAAGGAGACGTTCAAATAAGAATCGTTCTCGTAGGCGATGACGGATATTAATCATTTATTTTCTGCCAATATTGTATAAAGAATGGCTTTTAATGCATTTAAAAGGGCGTTCAGGTCTAATGCTAGTGTACCTAATATTCCCAAATTAAATGTAGCAAGTTCCGAAGGTGATATTAAGGCTGTGAGGACGTTGCTAGAATTGGATCCAAGCATTATTAAAAATAAAGAATTAATGACCCGTAGTCTTAGCAATGCGGTTAAGAATGGTCACACGGACATCGTGACATTGCTTATTAAGAATGGTGCTGATGTGAACGCAAAAGACCATACTGGTGAAAGGCCCCTTCATTTGGCGGCTCAGAATGGTTACTGGGAAATCCTGGAATTGCTTATTAAGAATGGTGCTGATGCGAAGTTAATGAATGATAGAGGAGATATACCCCTTCACTCGGCGCTTAGGAATAAAGGTAACACGGATTCCCCCCCAGCTGCCAGTCACTCTTCAGGTTACAATCCTATATTAGCACATGACAATAATCTTAGAGATAAATATGAAGCTGAATATAAAGCTGCGCTATCACCGGGTAAAAAAGGCGGCAAACGAAAAACAACCCGGCGGTCTACAATGCGACGGAGGCAAAGGAGACGTTCAAATAAGAATCGTTCTCGTAGGCGATGACGGATATTAACCGTTTATTTCTGCCAATATTGTAAAGAATGGCTTCTTCATTATATAACCTTACAAGGTTCAATCCTAGACTTCCAAAATTAAATGTGGCAAGTTCCGAAGGTAAAATTGATATCGTGACGAGGTTGCTAGCGTATCCACAACTTACTGCAGATACAGAGTTAATGAACCGTAGTCTTAGCAAAGCGGCTGAGAATGGTCACACGGAAGTCGCGGCGCTACTGCTGGCTCATGGGGCGAAAATGGAGGCCAAGGACGATTATAGTCACACACCCCTTCACAATGCGGCTGCGAACGGTCACACAGCCACCGTGGCTTTACTGATCGAGAAGGGCGCCGATGTGAACGTAGTAGGCAACACTCGTGAAACGCCCCTTCACAGTGCGGCTTTGAACGGTCACACGGAAGTCGCGGCGCTGCTGCTGGCTCATGGGGCGAAAATGGAGGCCAAGGACAACTCCAGCCGCACGAGCCTTCTAGTAGCGCTTGCGGAGGATCATACGGAAGTCTTGGCTCTATTAATCGAGAAGGGTGCTGATGTGAACACACACAATATCTATGGTAGAACACCCCTTCACTTGGCAGCTGATAAGGGTTACACGGAAGCCGCGGCTCTATTAATCGAGAAGGGTGCTAATGTGAACCAAAAAAACCCTGGTGGTAAAACACCCCTTCACTTGGCGGCTGATAGGGGTAACACGGAAGTCGCGGCGCTGCTGATTGATAGGGGTGCCAATGTTAACGTGGCGGACAATGACGGTACTACACCCCTTCACAATGCGGCTCTTAGGGGTAACACGGAAGTCGCGGCGCTGCTGCTCGAGGAGGGCGCCGATATGCAGAGCGACGGATCCGGTTTAAAACCCCTTGCCGTGGCGGTTCAGAATGGTCGCACGGGAGTTGCAGCACAAATTCTGATAAAGTATCCCGAGGCTGCCAGTGCTGCAAATAATGGTGGAACTGCAATTGATCTTTCACGATTAGTTGGTCTTGACGCTGCTATTGCCAGTGCTGCCAGTGCTGCGGGTCGTCGCCGAATGCCCGCAATGGCTGCATTGCTTGCAGCAAGAAAAGCAAGAAAAGGTGGCAAACGAACAAGGCAAAGGAGACGTTCAAATAAGAATCGTTCTCGTAGGCGATAACTTACTAATTCCCCATCATTATGCGAATAATAACGATTATAAGAACGATAAATGCTAACAAACAAGCGACACAACTGATCTGTGTGCCACGGTTCTGACAGTATTCGGTTCTCTGTCGAGCTGCGAAGTTTTCTATTTGTACTCTGGTATCTCTTAGATTTGGTTCTGATCCTGGTTCTGTCTGTGACTCCGGGACATAAAGTTCTCCCACAGTGGCGCGACACATCGGACACACCGTTTTTCGATTATATTTTTCGTAGCAGGCCAAATGGAAACAGAAGTTGCAGCGGCATTTGACATTGTGAACAAGATCGCCGCCTTCTAAACAGAAGATACAAGAATTCATTCCCTGCCTTGGGTATGGATTCGTGTATTTAGACGGGCGTTGGTTAGTGGCGCTACTTCTTATAAATGATTGGGTTCGCGTTGCTCACCGTCGTCGCTAGTGCCGTGTTCGTTCGCTGACCAAAGGGCCTAGCTCCAAGTGGCTTCGCCACAGTCGGTTTTATGAGGTTTTCAGTCGCTGTCGCTCATTCAAACTGCTCATAAAACCTTTAAAAAAAGCTGCCGCCCTGCTGGCGGCGCGACGTGCGGCGGTGCTTGTTGAACAGCCGGAACGTACCCTTCTTGGCCTTGTAGCCCTTGCGCGTCAGGTACTTGAGCGCCTTGCGGCCCGCCATCATCTTGCGGCGGCTAACAATCCGGCCGTGCTTGTTCTTGACAAGGTCGCCCTTCTTGAGACCACCGGACGTGTGCGCTGCCGTTCCGTGCCAGACCTGGGCCTTGGATCCAACTGTCATCTCAACCATCTTATACTTTGGAACGCGATTTTATTTGTCCGCTTCGTTTAGAATGGATGCCTCTGGAGTAGCCCCTAGACCGGGTAATGCGCCTATCCCTCTTATCAGTAGTCCGGTCGTCGGTGCGAAACGTTCTAGGAAAAATATGCGTGATGCTCCACTACCGGAAGATCCCGCTAACAAGAAAGTTCGTACCAATCATTGGCGAAATGCGTTAACCAATACAGAAGCATTCAGACTTGTACCGAATACCAATACAGAGAAACTCACAAATGTCGATCTCAATGCGGCACCCGTAAACGTAAATGTTGCTGACACACCCATTGATTTCAGAGAACTTGTAGCTCTCGTTAAAGCTGCGTTGCCGGGTGAAAGCTATTATTCTGGTTCTATTATGGCAATAAATTGTCCAAATATTGGCAGATCTCTCGAGGATATGGCACATATACTTAAAGTACCAAAAGCGCTTATGTATAAAACTGAATTAACGTGTAACTATAATAACGATTCAAAACCAGGTGGTATACTTAGTAAGATTCTGTTATTTGTTCAAGCAATCCGTAAGAATATAATCGATACCGATTTTAAGCCACCGAATCGTGCGGATTTGACGGATCACGTTAAACGTATCCTCACACAAAGAAAAATTCCTGGTGAAAATGGATCAGCCAGCACTCGTTACGCAGGTACAGAAACCGATGCTAGAGTGTATATTATGACATTTTTGAATAATTTCGTATCAAAACTCAGATCATTACAGTACGAGGAATATGAAAAACGATATTCTGAAATATACTGCCAACAGATTAAGAGGTTTCTTTATGATGTAGAAGCTAAGATACCAGGATCAAATGCCAAAGCAAAAGCCGATGCCTTATCGGGCGATTTGTCAAGAGATATGCGTATACTAGACGGTATATTTACTACAGCTAGAGATGCTCGTACATATTTAATTCCAATGTTTGTACGTCCAGGCGTTATGCCAGGTGGCCGGCGAAGCAAAAAGGTAAAACACAGTCTTCGCCGACTAACAAGCCGTCGCCGTAGAGGGTGAACCAGAAAATTATAATGCCTTCATTTAGAGATGAGTGGATATGCAAGAAAAACAAGTAAAAGGGGCAAAACAATGTCTTCTGAAGAACTTGCCCAAAAGTTACTCGCTATGGAGAGAAGGAAGAAGAGTAGTAGAAAAAGTGGTAAAGGTAAATCAGCATCTGTAAAAAGTACCGAATACAGTAATGCGTCACGTGTAAAAAGCAACGCATTGAATGCGGATGACTTTACCCGGTTTGAGGAAATAATGTCTTTGATTGATGATATTGTTGGATATGGCAATGAAGGTGAAGGTGCGAATCACAGTTTGCCATTCTGGAATATTAAACCACTAATGAAACCGGGAGACTATAATAGCGACGTCGTTAAGAAAATAAAAGGCGCACTCGGCGAAAAGTCACTCAGTGTCTTTAAAAAATACGGAGATAGCAAAATAGACGATACTGTTGGATATATTAAGGTATTTCTAACAAGATTAAATGGTACGCACAACCACGATTTGAAGATTTTGGAAAAAATCAGAAAAAATGTCGATTATCTTTTATATAAAACGACGCCTAAGTTTATCAATTGAGAAGGCAGGCGGCAAACAAAAAAGGTGAAACGTAGCCGCCATAGGGTGAGCCGCCGTAGATGACTGACACCAAGACAATCGCTCCTAAGATGACTTACATTCGCAACCCAGATGGTACATTTGTTTGTCCCGAATGCGGAGAAATCAAGACTCGCCAGAATACTATGTTCTATCATATGAAGAAACACGCCGGAGATGCGCAACACGTTTGCCAGGAGCCAGGTTGTGGCAAGGCGTTCATTCAAAAGAGCGGCTTACAACAACATATGATTCAGACTCATCCTATCGAAGGACAGGCCCCGTCGTGGTCGTGTCCCGCTGAAGGATGCGATCACATCTGCCGGATGAAGGCGAATCTTATCATCCACATCGGGCGTAAACACGGAGCGGGATGGATCCCTCCGCTAGCTGAAGAAGTCAACGGATGTACCGGGTGTAAGAAGACATTTGCCTCTCCCACGGCCTATTATTATCACGCTGCTACGTGTTTCACGGCACCGGCGGTCTTTGCCGAAGTTGTCGGGACCCAAGTCTAAACAGATGTTCGTAATACCATAAATAATGCTGATCCGAATTTTTACTGCGACTGAGACCGGTTTCGACAAATATCTGAATTTTTTGCGTATGGAAATGGGTGGCGGACGTTCGTGGGACATACAGATGTGTGATCCGATGGCGTGGCTCCCTGGTACGTCGGGCGCACCGGGTCCCGCCGATATCAATATCCACGTTGATAGCCCTCTGCGTCTGGCGATCCCCTGGGCCAAGTTCAACGTCTTCATAACGGACAAAGAAGACATACGTTGGGCCTGGGCCGCGACCGAGATGGATCACATTGTCACGAAGGCCTCGGTCACTGATAGAGCCACGGCCATCAAGGCCTTCAGGAATATTTTTACCGTCGCCGTGCGGAAGCAGCATCCGCCTATGCTTCCACTCCCGCCTCCTTCTGGTGCGGTCCCACCAAAGGTCGCCGTCATCACGCCGACGCGGAATCGCAAACTCTGGTGGCCGAATATGGTTATGAACGTTATGAAGCAGTCGTGGCCCGTGAGTCGTCTTGAATGGATCATTGTAGACGACGGTGATGACGGAGAGCGTCTTGGCACCGAAGTCGAAGAGTTTATGGATAAGTCGCCTGGTATCGTTGTGCGCTACGTGGAGATCACAACAGGACAGAAGACGATCGGTGCCAAGCGGAACGCGGCCGTCGAAGCCGCGGCCGACGATGTCGACGTGTTTGTCTGTATGGACGACGATGACCATTATCCGAAAGACAGTATAGCGAAACGCGTGGCGTGGCTGACCCGTGAGCTACCCAAAGATAAGAAACAGGCGCAGATCGCCTATTGTTCGATTATTGCGATGTATGATTTGAAGCGCTACATTTCGGCACTCAATGTGCCCACTCTTGAACTCGAGCCGGCAAAACGCGTGAGTGAGGCCACGTTGGCCTTTACACGGGAGGCGTGGACCGCGAAGCCGTTTCCCGATGAGAGTATGGCGGAGGGCTTCGGATTTCTAGAGGGTCGTGAGGCTCTCAGTGTTGAGATCCCGCCGCGGGACGTGATTGTCAGTTTCATCCATACCGGAAACTCGTCTTCGCGACGCATCCCGAAAGATCAGGAACCCAACGGTTGCCACTACGGATTCCCTGATGAGTATTTCCGATATGTACACAAGGTCGGTGGTGGAATGGAGGACTAACTAACATCCAATCATTTCGGTATAAACACTAAGCTATATCAGTTTCTACAGATATAGTATGACCGAATTTAATGGATCTCTTGTAAAGTATGAATATGATAGTCTTTCCAGTGAAAGACAGAATTATCTTAACGATTTAGAAAAAATTATAACCGAAAAAAATACATATTTCGAGGGTAATTCATTCTATTACGATAACAGTTTGCATCTTTTCCCGGCATTATATGCGAAACAACAGAATCTATTTTGGTGCGGTAAACAAGCCGTTACAAGAATATGTGAAATAGGATTTAATGCAGGTCATTCTACGATGCTTATGTTATTGGGAAGAGAAAAGACACCCTTGGAATTCACAATATTTGATATCGGTCATCATGTGTACACGAAGCCTTGTGTTGAATATATACAATCTAAATTTCAACACGTTGCTTTTGAATATATAGAAGGTAATTCTATTATTACAATGCCTAAATGGATTTCTGAGAATAAAGACTTAATTGGTGCATACGATGTCGTACACGTTGACGGTGGTCATTCGGAAGAATGTATTTCAAATGATATGAAAAACACGGATATTCTTGTAAAAGTCAATGGTATAGTGATCATAGATGATACGGATAGCGTATTTATAAATAAATACGTTGATATATATTTGGCGACTGGGAGATACAAAGAACTTCCTGTTTTACCAACATCTGGGTATCCTCATAGAATAATACAAAAAATTCAATAAACTTGATTGGTTAATAATTCGATCATTACTTATAAAACGACCACTGAAATCAGAGAATACTGAATGGCTTTGGCTCCTTCTATTTATTGCGATGGAGCCTGCTCCAACAACGGATCCAAGAAAGCTGTTGGTGGATGGGCGTGGGCATATTGGCCCGGTGAGGCGCGGGGCGCACCTACACGATACGCGGCCGATAAACTCACTGTGACAGCCCAAATGCCTGCGACGAATCAACGTGCGGAACTCACCGCGCTACTCGAGGCACTCCGGTGGTGCGCAGGCTACGGTATGCGGTCTCTCACTATTTACACGGATTCTATGTATGCGCTGAACTGTACATCGAAGTGGGGGCCGTCCTGGAAAAGGAAGGGTTGGAAAAGGGATTCAGGAGAGCCGCTGCAGAATCTGGATCTCATAAAGCCCCTTGTTGATCTGTGGAAACCTGTGTGGCGACTCGAACACGTCCGCGGTCATCAGACCGGTTCGTCGCCGCAAGTCGTCGGTAATAACTGGGTAGACAAGGCCGCAGTAGAGGCCGCACAGGGTCTCGCACTCTCGAACACGGAGTTTGTCCCTCTTGCCGAACACGATGTGATGGCTGTCTCATTGAAACCGGGCGACGTCATCGAACACGTGACCGATTCATCGGCGCCACCATCTCCTGAGTCACTGTTACCTGTAAAACCGGTTATCAAAAAGAAAGTGGTCGCGCCCGTCAAACAAGCCGATATTCGTACGTGGTTCGGCGGTCAATAGACTGCTTAAAGTCAATACTATACGGATCACTATATCAATGACCTTTTACTCCAAACCGATTCAGAATCCTGTGAAGCATTGTTTTCGTCTAATACTGAAATTAGGAAACGAATCTGTCACGGCGTACCAAATGACGGCGAAACCCGACGAACTTGTGTTTCAGTATGATGCTACAAAGAATGATGGTACACCATCATACAGGGCGGCGCACGCCATTGTTCAACTTGTCGATGCTAATATTCGTGAATCATTGACGCATCTGATTCACTGTCACGAGAGTTCGGTTGTATGTGAAGAACTTAGTTTTACACCTTTGGACATTTAAAACGCCGATTTTTTAGACCTTATATTTTTTCTAAGCTAATTGTAAATGAAACACTCATTTACAATTATTTGTTGTATAGTTATTCTTCTAATTGGTACGG
>Ga0114962_10000072_pt1 | contig 77725 bp, 65 predicted proteins | sample C_130820_MF_Meta_FD_87017 | JGI IMG/M metagenome (GOLD analysis project Ga0114962, IMG submission 87017) | Freshwater microbial communities from Lake Croche, Canada to study carbon cycling - C_130820_MF_MetaG | ecosystem: Environmental > Aquatic > Freshwater > Lake | place: Lake Croche, Canada... | reverse complement strand
TAATAAACAGAAGAGCCTAATCCAACAAAAATAACAGCAAAATATAAGGCGAAAAAAACCATTATAATCTTCAAAGCCAAATTCGTTTTAAAAGAAGCCGATCTAAAAAAGGCTTTCCATTCTAATCTTATAAAATGTTTGAACATGCTTTTGATATTTTGGTTTAACTAATAGGTAGTGTTTACTTTGAATGTGTTACAAACTTTGTGATTTGTACTCGTGATATCAATTTACCCTTTCTTGACTATTTTTTTGTGAAATGTTTTATCGTATAAAGTAATCTATAACCTCTAGGTATTGAAATTTAAAATTTTAACGCTTTTAGAAAACTATTGACTTTACTATCTTTGCAAAAAAAAATACATGTCATCATTCTATAAATTAAATATTAAAGAAGTGAAACGAGAAACAAAAGACTCTGTTTCCGTCTCATTTAATGTCCCTTTGGAATTTAAAGATTTCTATACTTTTTTAGCTGGTCAATATATTAATTTAAAATTAACATTAGACGGTGAAGAAATCCGTCGCGCCTATTCAATATGTTCATCACCCGAAAGCGGTGAACTCCGAATTGCAGTAAAAGCAGTGAAAGGCGGGGCTTTTTCTCAGTTTGCGAATACCAAACTAAAAGCGGGTGATACTCTCGAAGTAGGTACTCCCGAAGGAAAGTTTACTTTTACTCCCGATGCCGATCGTGCCAGAAATTATGCAGCCTTTGTAGCCGGAAGCGGAATAACTCCCGTTTTGTCCATAATTCAAAGTGTCCTGATCAGCGAGCCTAAAAGTAGTTTTGTCTTGGTATACGGAAATAAAACCCCCCAAGAAACGATGTTTCACCAACAATTACATGATTTACAACAAAAATACGTAGCTCGTTTCTTCGTTCATTTCGTATACAGTCAGGCTAAAATAGCGGATCAGTTATTTGGTCGAATTGAAAAATCAACAGTTAACTTCGTATTGAAAAATAAACACAAGGAATTGGAATTCGAAAAATTCTATTTGTGTGGTCCGGAACAAATGATTACTTCAGTTTCTGATGTTTTGAAGGAAAATAATGTCAAAGAATCCGCAATTAAGTTTGAACTTTTCACCCCTTCTGCCGAAGAAAATGAAATTAAAAAAGCATTAGGTGGTCATACTAAAATAACTATTTTGGTTGATGATGAAGAAACCACCTTCGAAATGTCTCAAAAACAAACCATTCTCGAAGCAGCACTAAAACAAGGAATCGATGCGCCATACTCCTGTCAGGGAGGGATTTGCAGCAGTTGTTTGGCTCGCATCACTTCCGGAACTGCCGAAATGAAGAAAAATGCAATTCTTACCGATGGTGAAATCGCTTCTGGATTAATCCTAACCTGTCAAGCGCATCCTACTTCAGAAACAGTATATGTAGATTACGACGACGTTTAGAAATAATTCCAAATAAATAGTAAAGACAACTTCTCTGAAATGAGAAGTTTTTTTATTTTAAAGATATTCTGATTTTTTCAACAACTTGATTCGGTAAAATGGTTCGCATCACATTTTCATAACCGGGGACTGTTTTGTTTCCATAGAGTGAAGTCGGTAGTTTTGGATACTGATCACGATCTGACACTAAAGCGCTATCCTGGGATTGATTGAAAGGTGCAAATCCAGAATAAGGATGTGTCGCTCCCCAAAGTGTAATGACTTTTACACCTAACATCGCTGCAATATGAGCATTTCCGGAATCCATAGAAAGCATAATATCCATTGTATGGATTAATTCTAATTCCTGACTAAATTTTATTTTCCCCGCAATAACAATTGTATTTTCTAAGTTTGCAGCTAAGGTATTCAGCAATTCGATTTCGGAAGTACCTCCTCCAAAAAGAAATATTTTATACGAGGGATCTTTTGATAGTGCTACCAAAACCTCCCGCATCAAATCCAAAGGATAGACTTTTGAATCATATTGGGCAAAAGGAGCCACACCAATCCAACTCCCCTTTTTTATTCCGCTCAAAGAGATAATTTCTGGACTTAATGCTTCTTTTTGAGGAAAAATAGGATTAGACAAATTAATTGCAAAACCCAATTGGAGAAAAACATCCGAATGCCTTTCAAACATAGTACGAATGGGTTGGAATACCTTGTTTTCTACTCGTGTCAAAGCGGCTTTATCCGCTCTCCCTTTATCTGTAAAAGCAACTTTGATTCCGCTAATTGCAAAAAGAGTCCGGATAATTTTTGATCGTAGAACATTATGCAAATCGGCAAAAGCATCAATTTGGAGTTTTTTTAAATCTTGAAATAAGCGCAGCAAGCCCAAAAATCCTTGATGTCTGTTTTTAGCATCGAAAGCAAAAAAGGAAACATTGGGCATCCCTCGAAAAAAAGACGCAAAAAAAGGGCGCGAAATGACGGTAATTTGAACTTCTGGATACTGATGTACAAGAGCGCGCAAAACAGGAACCGTCATGGCAACATCTCCCATTGCAGAAAGTCTCATGACGGCTATATGTTTATGTTCTCGCAACTTAAATTCTGGATTTATTTTTTATTCTGATATAAAATTGGGTTCAGATCATCGTCATTATACATCTTCATTTGCTTGTACACTTTCATGAATTTATCGCCACTTTCTATTGCAGCCAACAAATCATCAATAGCAGTCGACAAATCACTTCTTTGTTCCAGTAGAATATTCAATTTTGCCTGACATTTATCGCTATGGTCTTGTGTAGCATCTATACGATTAACTTCTTCCTGCATATGGTAGATTTTTAAAGCCAATATCGATAAACGGTCAAATGCCCATGCCGGACTTTCAGAATTGATTTTGGCATCGGCTTTTACTTTTACCGATTTATATTTCTCTAAGAAATAGCTGTCAATATATTCCACCATATCTGTACGTTCCTGATTGCTGGCATCAATTCTCCTTTTTAAGGTCAAAGCAGCTACCGGATCAATATTGGGATCCCGAATAATATCTTCAAAATGCCATTGAACCGTATCAATCCAATTTTTAAGAAACAACAAATGCTCAAAATTATCTTTGGGAAAAGGATTGTTAATAGGTTGATCGACATTGTCGAATTGATGGTAATCCCGAATACTTTGTTCGAATACAGAATAAGCTAATTTTGAAAACATATCTTTATATTTTAAAAAGCAAAGATACTTTTTATACATTTAACCCTTAAACTTTATACCTGTTTTTATGCAAATCCATATTCTATCCGATAATAACAGTGTATTAAACCATTTTTTGAGCCAAATCAGAGATATCAATACTCAAAACGATAGCATGCGTTTTCGAAGAAATATTGAACGAATAGGTGAAATAATGGCCTACGAATTGAGCAAAAATCTACACTATAAAAATATTGAAATCCAAACGCCAATGGGAATAAAAAAAACGGTGGCAATTGAAGATCAATTGGTTTTATGTACTATTCTCCGGGCTGGATTACCCCTTCACAATGGCTTTCTAAATTATTTTGATGCTGCCGAAAATGGCTTTATATCGGCCTATCGACATCATCCCAACAACGATGACTATTTTGATATTGTGGTCGAATATCAGGCAATTCCAAAAATTGACAGTAAAATTTTAGTGTTAATAGATCCAATGCTGGCTACAGGAAAATCAATATTAGCCGTATTTAACAAGCTTAAAGACAAAGGGAAGCCCAAAGAAATACACTTGGCTGTTGCTATTGCGGCTCCGGAAGGAATTGCCTATCTAGAAGAAAATCTACCCGAAAACTGCCATTTGTGGATTGCTGCATTAGATGAGAAACTAAACGAAAAAGACTATATCATTCCCGGTCTAGGTGATGCTGGTGATTTGGCTTATGGGAATAAATTATAATTGAGAGAAAAAACAAAACATTCCCGTTAAAATAACTCCCAAAAGAACCACTTCTTTTTGCCATTTAACAGAAATAATTTCAATATGACTGGTCGCTAAAACAGCTAAGGGAGCAAAAGTAAATACCAATAAATCGCTATTTTTATTTGGCGAAAGCACAAAGACAGCTACTCCAATAAAAAAAGCTAAAACTATTTTTTTATAGGTGGCATGTAACATTAACGGTCGGCTAGATAACGTTAAAGCGATCGAAACGATAAAAAACAAAGAGACTGTTGCATAAAGTGACAAGGCTAGATTTTCGTAGTTATTCTGAAAATAATCAATCTTATAATTGATCTGGGCATTTTCTAATAATACTGAAATCCAATTAGCATTTGTAATTAATGTAGACAAAAGGAAAAGTGTGCCTATTGTAAAAAAAGCAATAAAAGGCAAAACCCAATTTCTATAATCTCTTGAAGCATGAAATATAATAGCCACAAAAACTAGAATGATGAATAAAATCGCCCAAAAATGAAATAAAGCGGCAACAAAAATCCACAAAGAAGCATCAAATATTTTTTCTTTAATGGCCTTGTTGCTCCCCATACTAATCAATCGCCTCAAAGCCAACAAGAGTAATAAATTGGATAACATCATACTAGGATTGTTCCAAACCGAAGGAAAAAACAATAGGAATAAAAAATAAAATAAGGCGGTATATGTACTGTCTTTACTCAATCCATTCTTCTTGACAATAAAATTAATTATAAATAATGAAGCCAATATACTAACTAGGATAACTAATTTTTCAATTAAACTTAATTCCGATTTAAAAGTACTTTTGGCTTGTATTTGATAGATGTAAAAGAAAAAAAACACCGATATTAGTATCAACGAATAATTTAATGGTGTAGATTTTCGAAAAAGTCTTGTAATCATAAGGATATTTTATACTTTTGTAAATGTAAATATAATACTTGTTTAAAAAACGAAGCAGCATTCTGAATAAAAATTTCTTAACCAATGAGTTTTGTTCCGTCAAGTTTCAGCTAAACAATAAAAAAATTAATTTTATCTATTATGAAAGCATTTTTCGAAGGAATTCAGTGGTTGTTTGAGAACATTTTTTTTATCCCTCAAAACTTCTTAAGAAAATTAGAACCAACCTCTTGGTTTGGAGCTAATACAATCAATTTCATCTTTATGATCATTTGTGCCGCTGCAATGGTATATTGGATCAAACAATTGAAATTACACAAAGACAATAACGAAGAATATCAAGATACAACGGCACATTCTTTCTTTAAATAAAAAACCACAACCCCTATAAGAAGTTGTAGTTGATTTTTTAATAGATTAGATCTTAAATTCTGAAATGAATTTACAAATCAAATCCGATATCTTTTCTAAAATACATCCTGTCAAAATTTAGTTTTTCTATGTTTTGATAGGATTTTTTTGTGGCCGATTCAAAGTCTTCTCCAAATGAAGTAACCGCTAATACACGCCCTCCATTACTTAGAATTTTGCCATGATCTAGTGTAGTTCCGGCATGAAAAACCAGAGAATCTGTAACCGAATCGATTCCGATTATTTCTTTTCCTTTTTCAAAATCTTCCGGATATCCGCCTGAAACCAATACGATTGTTGTTGCACTTCTGGAATCTATTTCTAAGGAAACTTGGTCCAGACTTTCATTAGCAACAGCCTTAAACAACTCCACTAAATCTGATTTTAATCTCGGAATAACTACTTCCGTTTCCGGATCACCCATTCTTACATTGTATTCAATTACTATAGGTTCTCCTTTTACATTAATTAACCCGATAAAAACAAATCCTTTGTAAATAATTCCGTCTTTTTGAAGACCTTCAATGGTAGGTTTTACAATGCGACTTTCAATTTTTTCCATCAACACAGCATCAGCAAATGGTACCGGAGATACAGCCCCCATTCCTCCGGTATTTAAACCTGTATCACCTTCGCCAATGCGTTTATAATCTTTAGCAGTAGGCAAAATTTTGTAATTTTTTCCATCCGTTAAGACAAAACAACTCAATTCTATCCCGTCTAAAAACTCTTCAATGACTACTTTGGAACTTGCTGATCCGAATTTCTCATGAACCAACATATTACGTAATTCTTCTTTGGCTTCAGCCAAATTTTGAAGAATCAAAACTCCTTTTCCAGCAGCTAAACCATCAGCTTTCAATACATATGGAGCCTCAAGTGTTTCTAAAAACAAACAGCCCTCTTCGACCGTTTCCTTTGTAAAACTATCGTAAGCTGCTGTTGGTATACCGTGCTTGACCAAAAATTCTTTGGCAAATTCCTTACTGCCTTCTAATTGAGCTCCTACTTTTGAAGGGCCAATAACAGGTATATCCTTCAATAAAGCATCATTTAAGAAAAAATCAAAAATTCCTTTTACTAGAGGATCTTCAGGCCCTACAACAACCATTTCTACTTTTTCTGTAAGCACAAATACCTTTAACGATTCAAAATCGCTTGGATTTAAAGCTACATTATGCGCAATTGAGGCAGTTCCTGCATTTCCAGGGGCTACAAAAAGTTTAGTGCAATGTGCACTTTGGAGCATTTTCCAAGCAAAAGCATGTTCTCTTCCTCCAGAACCAAGTAGTAAAATCGTCATTGTATAGGTATTAGTTTTCGATTGCAAAAATAGTGGGTTTTGAATGGAAATAATAATTAATTTCTAAAAAACTCGCAGATCTAAGACTATTATGGAGACTATTTAATTATTTTTGATAAAACTAACTTCCGAATTTTGAAACTTTTCAACCTTACACTTGCTCTTAATGGCTTTCCAATTGATAAGGCCCAAAAACAACTGAAGGATATATTAGCCATTTCAGAAGAAGACTATCCCGTATTTCTCGAAAATAAAAAACAAGAAATACTGACCTATCATCTAAATAACAACACTTTTTATAAAAACTTAGTAGGTCTAAAAGAAATTAAAAACTGGAATGATCTTCCGGTTTTGAATAAAAAAAACCTTCAAAAATCATTGCCGGAAAGATTATCAAACGGTTATTCTACTAAAAACACCTATACCAATAAAACCTCTGGTTCGAGTGGACAACCTTTTGTTTTTGCAAAAGATAAATATGCACACGCCATGACTTGGGCTTCAAACTGTTACCGATTTGGCTGGTACGGAATTGATTTTAATACCTCCTTGCAAGCTCGATTTTATGGGATCCCACTAGGTTTTTTTGGGAACAAAAAAGAACGGTTTAAGGACTTTCTAGCAAACCGTTTTCGATTTTCAATATTTGATCTTTCAGAAAGTGCATTAGACGTTTTTCTAGTAAAGTTCAAAGAAAAAAAATTTGATTACATTAATGGCTATACTAGCTCAATTGTACAGTTTGCTAAATTTTTAAAAACAAAAAACCTAATTTTAAAAGACATTTGCCCCAGTTTGAAAGTTTGTATTGTTACTTCCGAAATGCTCTTTGAGAATGATAAAATCTTATTAGCTAAACAATTTGGAATTCCTATTGTAAATGAATATGGCGCTTCAGAACTGGATTTAATAGCTTTTGAAAATCCCGATGGAGAGTGGCAGCTAAATTCGGAAACCCTCTTTATAGAGATTTTAGATGCCAATAACAAAGCCGTTCCAAATGGAAAAGAAGGCCGAATTATCATAACTTCTTTATTTAATAAAGCGCATCCATTTATACGTTATGACATTGGAGATATTGGAATCTTAGAAGAACAAACTAGTACAAAAAAACCGATCCTTAAAAAATTAATTGGACGAACTAATGATATTGCCATCTTACCAAGTGGAAAAAAATCACCGGGTTTGACCTTTTATTATATCACCAAAAGCATCATTGAAGATGACGGCAACGTAAAAGAATTTCGAATCAAACAAACAAAAATAGATACTTTTGAAATTGAATACGTAAGTGATGCCAAATTAAACTTAGAACAACAAAAAAAAATAGAACAGGCGATAACGATATATCTTGAAGACGGTTTAAATTTAATATTTATCAAAAAAGAAATGCTACAACGAAGCAAAAGTGGTAAACTAAAACAGTTTACATCTCTGCTTTAAGGACTTTACTGTATTGGGGTTTTATAAGCAGTTGTGTATATAAAAATCCAACCATGCAACACAAGGAGAGAACTGTATTAAACTTATGAAAAAAACGATACACAAAAAAATTATGCTTTAATAACCTCCCTTTCGAAGAGGACATAGAATTTGTTCTGATTCTATAATAAGCCAAACTTTCCGGGACCGGACGTGCTGTTCGGATTTCTTTTAAAATGTGAAGCCAAACCATCCAATCCTGTCGTTTTCTAAATGGAGATATCGGAATTTTTCCAAAATAATCAACCGAATATATTCCACTAAGATTACCAATATAATTGCAAAAAAATAATTGATAATAGGAAAGAACCAACGGAGCTTCAACCCTTTTACCCATAGAAATTCCTTCTTCATTGATACAATCATAAAACGAAAAGGTAAAAGGCAATTCGTAATCCTGCATAAATTTAATCTGCGTGCTTAGCTTCTTAGGCTTCCACAGATCATCCGAATCTAAAAAAGCAATATAGTCGCCTTTGGCTCGTTTCAATGCCTCATTTCTAGCAATTCCGGCTCCTGAATTTCTTTTGAGTTGATAAGAGTGAATTCGAGAATCCGATTGAACAAAATTCCGAATAATTGGTTCGGTTTGATCAGTAGAACAATCATCAACAATGATCAACTCCCAATTTGCGTAGGATTGATTTTGTACCGATTTTATGGTTTCGGCTATATATTTTTCGGAATTAAAACTGGGGGTAATAATACTTACTAAAGGCAATGCAGTGTTTAACATGCCTTCTCTTCACCTTTGAAAATATTAATTACCGTTTGTCCGATAATTTTTAAATCCAGTATCAAAGACCAATTTTCAATATAAAAAACATCGTGTTTGATCCGGTTGATCATGTCTTCATCCGTTTCAATTTCTCCTCTAAAACCGGTAACCTGAGCCAGTCCAGTTATTCCGGGTTTTACACAATGCCGAACCATATAACGTTTTATCTTACTGCTATAGTTCTTATTTTGTGACCATAAGTGAGGTCTGGGACCCACAACCGACATATCTCCTATCAATACATTTAAAAATTGTGGCATTTCGTCTATACTTGTTTTTCGCATAAATCTACCAATTTTTGTAACACGTGGGTCATTTTTACAAGCTTCTTTTTCTGTTGTTTTGTTAATTTGCATAGAGCGAAATTTATAACAGAAAAATTCTTTCTGATCAATTCCTGGCCGGCCCTGTTTAAAAAATATGGGGCCTCGGGATTCTAGCTTGATTAAAACCGCTAAAAGAGGAACAAGCCAAGACAATATTAAAACAAGTACTGCAACAGCAAATATTACATCAAAACCGCGTTTAAATCCCTTAGTTATAGGATCGTGTAATACGGTTTTCTGTAGCGATAATACAGGGAAAAATTCATAATGCTCAATTATAAGATTCTTCGAAAATATTTCTTTAGTGTCTGGTATAAACTTGATGATCTTAAGATTATCATCTGCAAAATTGACTAAATCTTTGACTTGCTCATTCGAAATCTCATTTAAGGAACAATAAATTTCGTTGACCTCATTTTCTAAAACAAAATCTTTTAGATCTTCTAATTTTCCCAAAATATCTTCATTAGATTTCTTGTCAGAAAAAAATCCAAGAAAACGATATCCATAATCAATTCGATTTTCAAAAAGATCTTTTAGTTTGATGGCTTCTGGGGTGTAACCTATAATTATAGTATTCCTATAATTGCTCCCTGTTACAATCCGATAACGCTTTAAATAAAAGAATAAAGAGATTTTAGAAATCGATATTAAACTCATACTAAAAGCCATAAACATAAAAATAGCCCTGCCACTAAATAATACCATTTTGGAAAAAGGAAAAAAAGCAATTATAATCAACAGAAATAAAACACCCTGCTGTACAATTTTTGATCCAATTGCAACTAGTTCAGTAAACCGATAAATCTCATAAAATTTAACAAAAAAGGTGATTATTAACCATCCTATCGATTGATAAATCATAAAATGAGGCAAGTCTAAATTAAGCTCATTAAAAAAATAAAGAGAAGCTGAATTAATAACCAAGAGGTCATTAACAATACTAATTGGTCGAATATACTTCGAATATCTTCCTATCTGAGATGCAGTCATAATGTGTTAAACTAAACGAAACAATCTTTTGATTTATCCCCGAAAGGTGAATTTAAAATAAAAACTTTTTTGCAACTTCTTAATTTGTTTTGATTCAAACCCAAAATAGAAGGCTAAAAATTTAATTTTTCTTTTATAATTTTTCTTATGTTATTTACTTTTATTAATTAATTAACGGTATAAAATCCTATTTAGTATTTTTTTCTTAAAATTTTGTTATAATTTGTTAATTAGCTGTCAATAATGCTAACTTTTTGTTTTTTTTACCAAACCGGTTTTTTTGTTTTTAGTGGACTAACACCTTAGTTTTTAAATATTTATAATAAATATTTTTCTTCAAGGAATAAAAAGATCTATTTGTTAAAAAAAATTAAAAATCAATAAAAATATTGAATTAAGTCTATAAATAGGCGAATTAAAAAACATTTTAATATTATTTTTCTGATTTTTAAAAGTTAGAAATAAAATAATAATTCGTTTTATAACTTAATCAATCTTAGTAGGGCATTAGGCACCTGCTAATAGCAGTACTTTTCATATTCTAGAAACTAGAATGGGTAATGTAAAGTCTTTTAAAAATATAAAATATAAAAATATAAAAAAAGGAAAATAGATAATTTCTATTTTCCTTTTTTTAGTGTTTCTAATTATTGTACTTGCTAAAATCTTTGTGTTCTTCTTTTAAAAGTTCCTCTTTAGATAAGGACCTAAAGTAATCATAGGTTATTCGCATTCCCTCTGCTCGGTTAACTTTAGCTTCCCAGCCTAATAATTTTTTGGCCTTGCTAATATCCGGTTGACGTTGCAAAGGATCGTTCGTTGGCAAAGGAAAGTAAACTACTTTTTGTTGGGTTCCGGTGAGCTTAATAATCTCCTCTGCAAAATCTTTAATCGTTATTTCATCAGGATTCCCAATATTAACAGGATATACATAATCGGAATGTAAAAGTCTATAAATACCTTCTACCTGATCATCTACATAACAAAAGGAACGGGTTTGCATACCGTCACCAAAAATAGTCAGATCTTCTCCTCTTAATGCTTGACCAATAAATGCAGGAATTACCCTTCCGTCATTCAAACGCATTCTGGGTCCATAAGTATTAAAAATTCGGACAATTCTGGTTTCTACACCATGAAAAGTATGATAAGCCATAGTTATCGATTCCTGAAAACGCTTGGCTTCGTCATATACGCCTCGCGGGCCTATGGTATTTACATTACCGTAATATTCTTCGGTCTGAGGATGAACTAAGGGATCTCCATAGATCTCCGAGGTAGAAGCAATCAATATCCTTGCTTTTTTCACTCGGGCCAACCCTAATAAATTGTGGGTTCCTAAAGATCCTACTTTCAAAGTCTGAATCGGAATTTTTAAATAATCAATTGGACTTGCTGGTGAAGCAAAATGTAAAATATAATCCAGCTCTCCTGGGACATGAACAAATTTAGTAATATCATGATGATAGAATTCGAAGTTCTCCAGTTTAAATAAATGTTCAATATTCTTTAAATCTCCTGTAATCAAATTGTCCATACCTACGACAAAATAACCTTCTTTAATAAATCGGTCACAAAGATGTGATCCTAAAAAACCTGCTGCTCCTGTTATTAGTATTCGTTTCATATATCGATTTTAATAGGTGCAAGATATAAAAAAGGCCTTTATTTAAATTTTTATAAGGATTAATAATTTAAAGTTACGATAATATATTCCTTTTTATCTTGACTCCATACTAGCATTACAAAAAAAATAAAATTCTGTTAAATAGTATTTCTGTATTATAAAATTATATTTGTAAAACTATTAAGCTTTTAAAGAAATATGAAAACAGCATTAATATCAGGAATTACTGGTCAAGATGGCGCTTATTTGGCGAAACTTCTGTTGAATAATAATTATAATGTGATAGGATTAGTAAGAGATTCATCTACTAATTTTGAAGGCTTAGACTATTTAAATATTAAAAAAGAAATTGATATTGTAAAATGTGATCTTATTGATATTTCTCAAACTGCTAAAATTTTAGAAACGTACAAACCCGATGAAATATATAATCTAGCAGCTCAAAGCTCTGTTTCACAATCCTACAATGACCCTATTGGAACTTTTAAATTTAATACCATAAGCGTCTTTAATATTATTGAATCCATGAAATCTGTTAATCCTGCGATTAAACTTTATCAGGCTAGTAGTAGTGAAATGTTTGGTAGAGTGGGCCAATTACCAATTACTGAAAATAGCCTAATTCATCCCGTTAGTCCTTATGCAATTTCTAAAGTTTCAGCTCATTATACCTGCGTAAATTATAGGGAAATCTATAATCTTTATATTTCTTGTGGAATTTTATTTAATCATGAATCCTATCTTCGGAAAAATGATTTTTTTATCAAAAAAGTTATCCGTGAGAGCTTAGAAATATCCCTAAACAAAAAAAAGGATTTACAAGTAGGAAATATAGATATTAAACGCGACTTCGGTTATGCTCCAAAATATGTAGAAGCTATGTATCTCATGTTACAACAAGAAAAGCCTTCGGATTATTTAATCTGTTCCGGGAAATCCGTTAGCCTGAGAGAAATTATATATTATGTTTTCGATAAATTGCAAATTGACAAAAGCCTTTGCGTTGTTAATGAGAAATTTTATAGACCCGGAGATATTGAAAACATTTACGGTAATAATGAAAAGGCCAAAAAAGATCTTTCCTGGGAGTACGATTATAATTTCTTTGAGGTTTTAGACTTATTAATTGAAGAAGAACTAATGAATTACAAACACAATTAAATGCTTTTACAAAAACTTAAGAATAATCATTTGTTAATGAGTGGTTTTTATAAAGGTCTTTCGGGCTTATCATTATTTCTGGCAATACCATTACTTATTCATTATTTCGGCAGTCCAAATTACGGGGTTTGGGTTTTAGTTTTCACGCTTTTTCAATGGGTTTTATTAATGGATTTTGGCATTCAAAGTTCTTTAAAAACAAAAATTCCCCTGCTAATTCATATGGACGATATTGATTCCATAAAAATTTATATAAAAACAACTTATAGGATTTCCTTTTATATTGCGCTTTCTATCTTTTTAGTTTTCTTCTTTTCCTTTTTTTTTATAAACATTAATGCAATACTAAATATATCTTTCCACAGTAAATTATTTGTAAATACCCTCTTTTTAATTAATATATTTTTCTTTTGTATTAATTTTGTTGCTAATATTCATAAATCTTTATACGTTGCTTTTTTGAAAGGGAAATATGCAGAAGAATCTATAGCCGTAAATCAGTTTGGCTTTCTTCTTTTAATCCTTGCAGCTATTTATTTTTTCCCTACTCTAAATGTTGAAATTAAACTAATTCTTATTTCCATTTTAAATGGATTGTTCTGCTTGTTTGTGAATCTAATTTATACTTACCGCTTTTTTAAGATTGAAAAATTAAATTTAAAAACACAAAATAAAATTCCATTAAATTTTATAAAAGAAATTTTTCAGTTAGGATCAAAATTTATGATTATTCAATTGGGAATGATGTTCATTTTTACAATTGATAATTACATTATTTCAAATAATTTTGGCCCTAAAGCTATAGTCCCATTTGATAGTATTAACAAGATATTCCAGCTTCCAATAATGATTTTATTTGCAACTCTTTCTCCTTTATGGTCAATGTTTGCAGGTGACTACATTGCTAAAAATCATAAAAAATTATTAAATACATTCAAAAAATTCAACTACTATTTTATTGGAATTGTTTGTGTCATTTTTGGAATTATTATATTTTGTCCCCTGATAATTGATCTTTGGATTAAAGAAGAATTGGAAATTCCAAAACATTTAATAGTATTTGTTGGAATACTAACTTCTTTGAGAATATATGCTACATTTTACACTTTTTTCCTCAATGGTATAGGAAAATTACACAAATACATGCTTATTTTATTAATTAGTGTTCTGTTAAAAATACCTTTAACCTATTATTTAATATATTTGGATTTTGGAATTAACAGCGTTGTGCTTTCAACTTTAATACTATTGCTGTTTTGGGTAATCCTAATTCCTTATGAATGCTATTCTATAGTAAACAAACTTAAAAAAAATGAATGATTTTATTTATAAAAACAAAAGTAATCTCTTACGCTTAAAAAGAACTTTTAATTCCTTTTTTGGAATCGATATTGTGAAATACCCAACCACTGATCTCGTCAGAAGAATAAAACTCTTGCAGCATTATAAAATTGATGTCATTTTAGATATTGGCGCCAATATTGGACAATATGGAGGTGAAATGCGAAATCTAGGTTTCAAAGGAGATATTATTTCTTTTGAACCTATGAAAGAGGCTTTTTCTAAACTGAAAAAAAATGCTGCTGGGGATACAAAATGGAAAGTTTTTAATTGCTCCATTGGTGAACGAGATGGAGAATCGACTCTGAATATTGCAAAAAATTCCGTGAGTAGTTCGCTTCTTGAGAATCTGCCTCAATTAACCGATAGCGCACCCGAAGCACGTTTCATTAAAAAAGAAACGATCGAAATTCGAAAATTAGACAGTATTTTCAATGATTTAAATCTGAATAATAAAAATATTTATATTAAAATAGATACTCAAGGTTACGAAGAAATGGTGCTACTCGGGGCTAAAAATTCCTTGGAAATGGTCAAAGGGATTCAAATTGAAATGTCATTAATTCCTTCTTATCAGGGAGCAGTTACATTTGACAGTATGAAAACCTTTCTAAACAATTTAGGTTTTAATTTAATGGCTCTCGAAAATGGCTTTTATGACCCCAAAACAGGAAAACAGATCGAAATAGATGGTGTTTTTTATAAATAAATAATATAACTCCATATGAATCTAAACAAACTCTCTGTTATTATTCCCGCATACAATGAAGAACTAACCATTCATCTGATTTTAGACAATCTAAAAAGCGTGACCTTAGAAAATAATATCAAAAAAGAAATTATTATTGTTAATGATCACTCGAATGATAATACTGAAGAAGCTATATTAAATTACATCGCAAACAATGCCGAACTTGATATTCAATATTTTAAACACGAAATAAATAAAGGCAAAGGGGCCGCACTTCATACTGGAATCCAAAAAGCAACCGGTGAATACTTAATCATTCAAGATGCTGATCTAGAATACGACCCCAGAGAATATAACTTACTTTTAAAACCGATTCTCTCTGGCTTTGCTGATGTCGTTTATGGATCACGCTTCATCGGAGGAAATCCTCATCGAATATTATTTTTTTGGCATACTATCGGAAATATTTTTCTTACTACCCTATCGAATATGTTTTCCAATTTAAATTTAACAGATATGGAAACCTGTTATAAACTATTCAACACTAAAATAATTCAATCCATCGCTTTAAAAGAAAATAGATTTGGTTTTGAACCTGAAATTACAGCAAAAATTGCTCGTATCCCCAAAATCAGAATCTATGAAGTTGGGATTTCATACTATGGACGAACGTATGAGGAAGGTAAAAAAATTGGTTGGAAAGATGGGTTCAGAGCCATATATTGCATTTGTAAATATGGCTTATTAAAATTCAATTAATTATGCTAATCTACTTTGTGTTTTTTTTGTTCCTATTGGTGCTTTTAAAATCAAAATTAATAACGAATAATAAAGAATTAGTTTTAACAACTACCTTACTTTTTTCGGTTGCAATTGTTTCTATTACGGAATTGTTGAGTGTTTTCAATTCTTTAAATTTAATTTTCATAGCCTGCACCTGGGGAGTAATAGCACTTTCCCTATTGTTTATTTTGCTGAAGGATATTAAGGGAACTTTTGCAACAATTATGAACACTAGACTTGCTACAAAAAAATATTATGGGTCATTAACTACTCTTACAAAGTCATCATTTTTTTTCCTGCTTTTTGCTTCTTTTGTCTTATTAATTCAAGGGGTTTTTTATCCCCCTAACAATTGGGATTCCCTTACCTATCACATGTCTAGAATCATGTATTGGCTGTCTAATGAATCCGTAAGTCATTTTCCAACACATATTCTGAGACATTTATACCAACCTCCTTTTACTGAATATTTTATATTACAGCTGAACCTTCTGAACGGAAATGATTATTTGTCAAATAGCGTTCAATGGTTTTTTATGATTTTAGCTGTAATTTCTATTTGCGCGGTATTAGATTATTTTAATGTTTCTAGATCTTATAAATTATTAGCTGCCTTTTTAGCAATCTCAATTCCTGCAGTTGAATTACAATCTTCTACTCCAAAAAATGATATTGTTTGTGGTTTTTTTATCATAACGGCTCTCTTTTATGCCATAAAAATATATCACGAAAATAAACTTTCAAATTTTCTATTTCTAGGCCTCGCTATTGGTTTAGCTTTTCTGACTAAAGGAACTGCCTATCTATTCTTAGCTCCAATTCTAGTTCTTTTAGCCATTTTTATTCTCCTTAAATCCATTAAAAACAAAACACTCAAGCCTATCCTTTTTGGTTTATTGGCTCTTTTTGTCGCTCTTACTATTAATTTTGGACATTATTCAAGAAATTACAAAGTCAACAAAAGTATTTTAAACGTAGATGAAGTAGAATCTAAATTTTATGCTAATGAAAAAATGGATTTCAAACTTTTGGTATCCAATTTATTAAAAAATGCGGGCTTGCATCTAGGCTACCCTTTTCAAAAAGAATCTGATGATTTAATACGTGGGATTCATAAAAAAATGGGGGTTTCAATTGACAATCCCCAAACTAATTATCTAAGTATTCCCTATGAAGGTGCTAAACAATTTTGTACTCACGAAGATTTAGTCGCAAATACAATTCATTTCATTCTTGTTTTTTTCGCCATATTTACTATTATAATAAGTGCTTTTTCAAATTTTAAAAAAAATAAAAAAATTGTCCTGTTACTTTCAATACTACTATTACAAATAATCCTTTTTTCAACTTATTTAAAATGGCAACCCTGGAATACCAGACTTCATATTCCTATATTTTTGTTAGCTGTCCCAGTACTAATTCTAGCCGCTAAAATTTCTAAATTATTTAAATACCTGCTTTTAATTGCACTCCCATTTTTAGTGTACAGCTTCTGTTTTTATGCCGTATATAACAATACTAGACCTTTTATAAAAAGTGCGAAATACACAAAAGTTATTAGTTATAAAGATTCTAGATTTAAAAAATATTTCACAAATCAACCGCAACTTTACAAAGAGTATAAAGATGTTTTAGAAATAATATATGCGAATAATCCCCATAAAGTAGGACTCATGATGTCGGATTGGGAATATCCTTTATTTCATAATTTCTACTATGAAAATATTAAAATTAGAGCTATTAATGTAACTAATGTAACCAATATAATTCCTCAAAATACAGCCAATATTGAGGCTATCATTAGCAATAATCCCGGTAAAACAGACTTTATTATTTTTGAGGGTAAAAAATACAAAAATCAAACTCCGAATCATTCGTATCTTTACTATTTTAAATAACTAATCCTTTGAAAATTTCAATTAAGAAATATCTTCTCTATTCTTCTGTATTTGCAATATTTACAGAAGCTTTTTTCTTTAATTATATTATTGATTGGAAGCTACTGTACTTGATTATTGTTGTAAATTATTTCTTGTTATTTAAAATAAAGAAATTCGCCATTAATAACTATTTCTTAGCTTTGCTAATATTCTTTTTAATCCATGGTTTTATAACGTATACAATAATTGAGATTCCCTATAATTTTATGTTTTCTCAAATTCTAGGAATTGCAGTAATTGGCTCCTATTACTATAATTTTATACCCTTATATGACAAGGAAGATATCATAAAAGTCTATCTGAAATTAAGTCTTTTTGTAGCAATTATAGGATATCCTATGTACTTTCTAAATATTAATTTAAATGATGGAATCAGACTTCAAAGTATTTTTAAGGAACCCGCTCACTATGCAATAGTCGTAATTCCTGCCTGCTTTTATTTTTTGAAAATCAAAGAATACCGCAACTTTGCCATCCTATTTGGCACTTTAATACTTTCTAATTCCTCTCTGGGATACATTGGTTGTGCACTGATGTTTTTAATACCCAATTTAACCTTAAAAAGAATGGGATTCTTACTAGGAATGGTTCCTGTTTTATTAGTAGCTTTTTTCTATGTGTATTCTAATTATCCTTTTTTAAAACTACGAGTAGACGATACCTATAATTCCTTAAATGTCATAAATACCGGGAAATTTGATAAAAATACGAATTTGAGCTCCTATGTTTTAATTAGTAATCTATATATAGCTAAGAAAAATGTTACCGACCACCCTTTAGGAAGTGGAATTGGTAGCCATCATTATATGCATACCGAACGCTATATAAAAGAAATGAGGCCACCTGAATATTTGAGAACAATTGGAAGATACAAAGACAATTCTTTTGACGCAAATTCACTGTTCACAAGGATATGTTCTGAATTTGGTCTGTTTGGCTTTGTGTTTGTCGTTTTAATTCTAATATATGTCTCAAAAGCCTTTTCTTCAAATGAATTGTTCTTCGCACAGGCCATTGTGATCTATTTATTATTAAAACTTCTTCGTGATGGTCATTACTTTCCACCGGAATTTTATTTTTTTATAGGTTTACTATATTATTATTTGAAAGATTATACTTCTATGGAGAAGAAAGAATTAATATAAACTTTTATAAAACTCAAAAGTTTCCGAATTGCATTTCTCCCAACTGTATTTTTTTGAGTTTATTAATCCTTTTTCTATTATATCCTGTCTGAAATCAGAATTAAAAAGAAGATCCGTTCGTTTCTTAAAGTCATTTACGTCAAGGTTTTCCAATAAAATAGCCGAATCATTTCCAACTTCCTGCAAGGTCGCATTATTAAGTCCAATAACAGGGCAACCTGCTCGCATTGCCTCAACGACTGGTATTCCAAATCCTTCATAACTCGATGGATAAAGCAAGGCATAGGCTTTATTAAATAAAACATTTAATTCAGGATTGCTAACTGAGGGTATAAATACCAATGATTCTAACGCCTCTTTACTAAACTTACTGAGTTCCGCATCAGATAATACCCCACCTCCAACAACAACTAACTTCCGATGTGGGTTATCATTGAGTATCGAACTGGCAAAATCGAAATTTTTATAATTGGTTCGTCCTCCAACAAATAGTAGAAATTCATTTTCTAATTCATGACTTTTTAAAAATTGCTCTTCAGTACTATTCAAAGATAAAATAGGAAAATAATCATCACTAACTCCTACATAAATCATTTCAACTTTCTGATCGGCCTTTGGTGGACAAAATTTTTGAAGATCTTTATAAGTATTATTCGAAATGCAAATGATGCCTTTAGAACGTCGAATCGCATTAAATTTTAAATTATTATGGATTTGTCTTTTTAAGAAACTAGAATAATAATTATGAATAAAATCATAAACAGTACTTACCTCAATTTGATTTTTACTGCCCGATAAAGCCCTGAAATAACTGGAATGATAGATGAATTTAGTATCACTTTTGTAATCAATCGGCAAGAGACGATCCAATAATTCAATACTTCGCTCTGATGAAATAATACAACTTTTAGGAATCTCAAGAGCTTTTCGATGAAAATTGAATTGCCCTTTCGAATCTTCAAAAAAATGAAGGTCTATCTCCTTTTTTTCTAATAAATATTTTGACAACTCAAACCAATAATTGGAAACACCTCCATTTTTTACTTTGGAATAAATGATGTTATCAAGATAGATACGCATGGATATAAAATTAAAAAAGTTTTAATAGATAGTATTAAAACTTTTTATTAGTCAATAAATTTAGTGTCTATTCTGTTAATAAAGAAATTAAGACATCATTACCCACTAGACTCGGTGGATACTTATTGGTATGTATCAAGCTAAATCTTGAGTTTTTGGTATCCCAAGTAAAGGATTCATCTGTTAAAAAATAGCTGTTATATTTTCCATTATCTCCATCTATCACTTTTGAATTATTGGTAATGGATATGTTTTTTATGGTTAAATGTTCTTGATCTTTATTTGAACTAACCGTAATTTTAAAATTTTCTACCGCTATTCCTTCTGGTGCAGCAAAGGTCAATTTTTGCATCGTTGGTGCTCCAATAACTTTGACTACTATTGGAGTTTCATATTTGAAAAAATTGTCGTTTTGATAAACAACTTCAACGCTATCATCTTTTTCATAAATAGCATCCATAATTAAAACATATTTATCTTTTACTTCTTCAACATCAGTCGAGGCTTCTTTCTTTTTATCGCCTCCGCAAGAAGTTAACAAAACAATACCTAGAAATAATAATACTAATTTTTTCATCTTTATTTAAATTTTAGCTTCGCAAATGTATTATTTTTTTAAAATAATTTATATATTTTTCTTAAAATAATTTTTTTTATAGAATATATTTGTAAACTTAAACATGGTACTGCTTTCATGACAAAGAATAAATCAATTACTGTAATTACTCCCTTTTTTTTTCCGGAAGAAACCGCAATTGGTCTTTATACAAGTCAATTTTCAGCTTTTCTAGTAGATAAAGGATTTACTGTGAAAATTATTACGGGTTTCCCAAATTATCCCAAATGGGAGATTTTTGAATCCTACAAAAACCTTCCTTCCTTTTATTCAGAGAACGTCAATGGAATAGAAATATTTCGTTTCAAACAATATATTCCCACAAAAATTAATTTCCGAGCTAGAGTACTCATGATGCTTAGCCTTTTCTTTGGTACATTACTGAATTTAAGAAAAATTAAAAATTCCGATCTTGTAATTTGTATCGTCCCCTTTACAATATCCATTTTACCGGCTTTATTGTTATCAAAAATTAAAAAATCAAAACTTTGGATTCATATTCAGGATTTTGAATTTGACTTGGCCTTAGATTCAGGGATTATAAACAACAACAACCCATTATTTCGAATACTTAAAAAGGGAATTTTTTCCTTTGAGAAAAAAATGCTCAATTCTGCCAATGTTGTAAGTAGTATTAGTTTCAGTATGTTGAAAAAAATAAAAGTTAAATCATCCCATGAAAATCCATATTACTTTCCAAATTGGGTTTCATCTGAAAAAATAAATCCGAATACTTATACCCAGCATCCATTTCTGAATAAATCCAAATACACTTTGTTATATTCTGGAAATATTGGTGAAAAACAAGATTGGCTTTTATGTGAATCTCTTTGCAAATTAATTAAAAATTCCGATGAAATTGACATAGCCATCGTAGGTGATGGTGCCTATGCCAAGAATTTAAAAACAAATTTACAACGATTTGATTTTGTGAAATTCTTTCCTCCTGTCCCTTTTGATGAATTATCCAATCTTCTATGTTCGGCAAATGCTCATTTTTTATTTCAAAAACAAGAAGTAATTGATACCATAATGCCCTCAAAAATATTAGGAATGATGGCTAGTGCCAGGCCTTCCCTGATTTCAGGAAATGCAAATTCAGAAGTGTCAAAAATAATGGAGAAATCAAATGGGGGGTATTTTTTTACTGAAAATAAGGCTGCCGAAATCTATTCCTGTATATTAGATTTGAAAAACAATGAAAATTCAAATTCAATGGGACAAACTGCCAGAGAATTTGCTACTACTACTTTTTCAGAACAACAGATTTTAAATGATTTTTATTTAAAAATTAAAACTCTTATTTAATGAAAAAGGCTACTGAAAAATTATTCTTATTTCTTATTCCTTGTCTTTTTACCTTTCCTGTATTCAAGGAAAGTATTTCTTCATTAATGGTAATTCTTCTCGCTACGAATACCCTTCTATTCCATATCTCACATAAAACCTTCCCTGATCTAAAGCTCAAAGTGCTTCTATTAACCCTCCCTTTTTGGATTCTGTTAATTTACTCACTGGTATCCAATCAGTTATTTGAAAATAGTGCTCATATTCAACACGGGCTGTTTTTTTTAATCTTCCCGCTTTGCTTTCTGTCCATACCAAATCACTTTTTTAGTGCTAAGAATATGGATTTTTATTTTTCTGTTTTAAAAAACACTTCACTCTTTATCTGTGTTTTTTACGTTGCCAGCTATTTCTATTATCATAATTTCAAAGAGCTCTTTATCGTTTTCCAAAATGTATCCAGTTTTAGAAATTTTATCTATGATGATTTAACTACAATCAAAATACACCCTACCTATTTTACTTCCATTTTGGTGCTTTGCAGCACACATGCCTTTGAAAAAGTGATGAAACAAAAAAACTATTTTGAACTGATCTACGTTTTTGTCTTTTTACTAATTTCATTTTTATTGATTACTAAATTAAATCTTATCTTTTTGATCCTTGTCCTTTTAGGTATGCAAATGTTTAGATCGCAATTTACATTCAAGAAAAAAATAGGGCTTACAGCACTTCTTACCTTTACAATAAGTCTTTTAATATTTATTACTCCTGGCATAAAATCTAGATTTACAGAAGTTATCAACAGCTCCAACAGACCGCCTCAAGGACTTGAATTTGATTCTACTAATATTAGAAAAGCCATTTTTGACTGCTCTGTTTCCCTAATGAAATCAGATTACCTGTACGGTGTTGGTTTTGCTAACCTTCAAAACAAACTAAATGACTGTTATGCCTCTAACTATAATTCTAGCTTTTATAAAGAAAAAGAGTACTTGACACATAACTATTTCTTTTACATCTTTATTTCATCAGGTATTCTTGGTTTTATGTTCTTCCTGTTTTATGTGTTTAACATTATCCAAATTGCTTTAAAAATTAATAATTTTATTTTCAATATATTCCTAATCAACATCCTTTTAATGTGTTGTATTGAAGACTTTCTTTTTAGACATTATGGAATCCTATATCTCAATTTAATTTTATTGTCTTTTATTAAAGCTTTCGATTTCAAAACCAGCCTGAAAAATCCATAACTCCATAAATATTCTTTCGACCTAATAAAATTTAACTATTAAGTTTTTTAGGACATTATGCTTTTGTAGGATTTATTCAATAATTAGGTTTAATTATTTTAGTACGAGACTTTATATGCACTTCGTCTGATAAATTAGCTATGTATCGATTAAAACATTCAGATTATATCATATATTTTTAAATTTAAAAGTCTAATAATCAAACATATGAAAAATATTACAACTTCCGTTTATTGTCTTTTATTTTTTGCTTTTTCTAACTCTTTTTGGGGGCAAACCGTTGTCATTAACGAAATTCTTGCATCAAATACAACAATAAATCAAGATGAAGATAATTCCTATCAAGATTGGGTTGAATTATACAATAACAGTGCTACAGCTATTAATCTCTCTGGTTACGGTTTGTCTGATGATGTGAAGTTAGCCTACAAATGGATATTCCCAAATGTAACACTAAATCCGGGTAAGTATATATTAGTATGGTGTTCTGACAAGAACAGAACCGATCCAACGAAACCCTTGCATACTAATTTTAAAATAAGTGCTTCCGGTAATACCATTACTTTAACGAGTCCTTTTGGAATTACTGTAGATTCTGTACCTCCAAAAGTACTTTTACCAAATATTTCATATGGTCGAATGCCCGACGGAGCTGCTAATTTTGCATATTTTAATAATGTGACTCCCGCTGCTGCTAATTCAACAGTTGGCTTTTCTGAAGCGCTGAACCCTCCAACTTTTTCTCATGCCTCTGGTTTTTTTACAGCTGGTTTTGACCTAACCTTATCAACAACTAATCCTGGAGCTACTATTTTGTATACACTCGATGGTTCTGAGCCCAATGCAGCTAATATTGGTGGAACAACTTATAGTTACAAAAATCAATATCCAGAGCATATGGGACAAATAACAGGCGGTTTCTTAACCCGAAGTATAAATACTTATCAATATACCATTCCGATTACCATTTCAGATCGTTCTACACAACCCAATCAAATCTCTACCATCTCAACTACTTTTTCTTTTAGTCCAACCTATATTCCACAAACGCCTATTTATAAAGGAACCGTAGTTAGAGCCAAGTTAATTAAACCAGGAGCACTCGAAAGCACTATAGCATCTAAATCCTTTTACATTAGTCCTTTAGCTGGAAAACTCTTTTCTTTACCTGTCGTTTCTTTAAGTCTTGACGAAAACAGACTCTTTGACTATAATAATGGGATTTATGTGGCTGGTAAAGATTTTGACGATTGGCGAACTGCCAATCCCACTCTCGAACCTGCTGGTATTGAGGGTGGAATTGCTAATTATTTTAGAGTAGGCCCCACAAGCGATAGAGTCGCCAATATGACTTATATCGTTAATGGAGCTGAAGTAATTAATCAAGATGTTGCCATCCGAATTCATGGTGCCTCTTCAAGAGACTTTCAGTGTAAATCCTTCAATATTTATGCCCGTTCTGATCTTGGTGATAACACATTAAAATATCCTTTTTTTGCAGACAGACCCTATAGTTCTTATACTGCTTTTGTGCTCAGAAACTCAGGAAATGATTTTAGTCAAACGATGTTCAGAGATGCCTTGAATCATGAATTAATGAGGCCCTTAAATGTAACTACAAAAGGATACCAACCCACCATAACTTTTATTAATGGGGAGTTTTGGGGCATGTTAAATCTAAGAGATAAAATTGATAAAGATTATTTTCAAAGGGTATTAAATATTCCAACCAAAGAAATTGATATTCTAGAAAACGATGGGGTAATTGATGAAGGTGATGACATAAACTACAGGGCCTTAATGGCTTATGCTGGTTTAAATTCACTGGCTACTCAAGCTAATTATGATTATTTTACTACTCAAATTGATCCCGAAAGCTTTAAAGATTATTTTATTTCCAATATTTTTCTGGAAAACTCCGACTGGCCTGGAAATAATATAGTTTATTGGAGAAAAAAAACAACTTCCTTTCAACAAAATGCTCCTTTTGGACAAGATGGGAGATGGAGATGGGTAGCACATGACACCGATGACACCTATGCTATTTCATCTATGAATATTAACCTCAACACTTTATTTGATGCAATGGACGCAAACAGCATCAAAGTAAGTGATCCAGCATGGTCAACACTTTTATTTAGAAACATGATGTCTAATGACGGTTTTAAACTGGCATTCATAAACCGTTTTGCTGATTTACTAAATACGACCTTTATAACCTCTAGAATTCTAACCCAAATGGATAAAATGAAAAAAGTCATCGCGCCAGAAATGCCCAATCAGTTTTCCCGTTGGAAAGCCCCCGTTGATGACGCAGATTGGAATTATTTCCTTAATGCAGAAATTGATTTTGCCAATCAAAGACCCGCACTTCAAAGAAACCATATTCGGTCTCAATTTGGAATTACCTCTAATATAAATGCTCTACTAGATGTGTCAAGTCCTGGTCAGGGTTATATAAAAATGAATACAATTGATGTTAAATTTGGAACTCCTGGTATAGTAACATATCCCTATCCTTGGACTGGTATCTATTTCTCTAATATTCCTTTAACTATAAAAGCAATCGCAAATCCTGGATTCACTTTTAGTCATTGGTCTGGCGTTTCAACTAGCAGCAATCCTGAAATAACAATTAGCTCCGCAAGTGATTTTAATTTGACAGCTGTTTTTGTTCCAGAAACGGTTGCTACAAGCCATCCCATTTACTATTGGTTAATAAATGGTACTGTTGCTAACAACCTCCCTTTGCAAACCCTAAATAATAGCTTCAAAGCCGGAACTACAGATGGTTCGATTCAATTCCAATCTTGTTTGACGGGTTATCCCTTTGTAACATCAAATTTAAATTATGGAAAGGCGTCAATGGAAAGAAGAAATAGTCCTACTGAAATAAATTATATTCCTGAAGTCAATAATAATATCCCATTTGCTTCGAGCGATATGAAAGGACTGGAAATTAAAGAGCCTTTTCAAAATAATGGCCTTGAAAATACGATGGTATTTAACATTTCGTCCAGTAAATACAAAGACATTCGATTTTCATTTGCAGCGATAAATGAACTCACTAATGCCAACGCTATAATAGTAGAATATGCTGTGAATACTGGAACTCCAGTTTGGATTTCCACTGGTATAGCTAATAATGCTTTTCCTTTGACAAACGGCTATCAATTATTTAATGTTGATCTTTCAACTATTACCGCTGCAAATGATAATCCAAATTTTAAAATTCGTTTGAGATTCTCCGGAACTAATATGACGGCAGATACAGGTTCTCGCATTACTTTTAATAATATAGCTGTCTATGGAACCCAATTATCGTTGCTGGCTACTATTCAAAATGAAGCGTTGGAATTTTCAGTATATCCAAATCCTGTTTCCGATTTCGTAACTATTAGCGGAATAAATCAATCCTTCTTTGTTAATTATAAATTGTTTAGTATTGATGGAAAATTAATTAAAAACAATACACTTGAAAATAATAAAATCAATTTAACAGACTTAAATAAAGGAATGTATCTGCTTCAATTGACATCCGATGGCAAAACCGAAACTAAAAAAATTATAAAAAAATAACGTACAAAATTTTAATATTAGTAAGGCGACAATCTATTAGATTGTCGCCTTTTTTTTAAAATATTAATCCTATTCAAAACTAAACTGTTTGTCCGATAAATCAGCTATGTGCCGATAAAAAAATTTAGATATTAACATAAACTATAACTTTAATAGTCTAATAATCAAACGTATGAAAAATTCTACATCCTTAGTTTATTGTCTTTTTTTTATGGTAATTTCCAACTCCTTTTGGGCTCAAAGCATTGTTGTAAATGAAGTTTTAGCCTCAAATACTTCCTCTATTAAAGATGAGGATAACAGTTATCAGGACTGGATCGAATTGTATAATTCAGGTACAACAACCGTAAATTTACTCGGTTATGGCTTGAGTGATGACCCCATATTGGTATACAAGTGGACTTTCCCAAGTGTTTCAATTGCAGCAGGACAATACTTAATAGTTTGGGCTTCTGATAAAAACAGGGCTATATCAGGTAGTCCTTTGCACACGAATTTCAAAATTAGCGGTTCTGGTGAACCTATTTTATTGACCAATTCTAGCGGTGTGACTATAAATGTTTTGCCCGCAGCTTTTTTACAACCAAATACTTCTTATGGTCGGTCTCCAGATGGATCTACTACAAATGCTTTCTTTGGAATTCCGACTCCAAATGCATCGAATATAACAACAGCCTATTCGGGTATTCTTAGTCCTCCTATTATTTCTCAAAACAGTGGTTTTTTTACTAATTCATTTAATCTGACTTTATCAACTACTGATCAAGGAGCAACCATATTATACACCCTTGACGGTTCTGAACCCGTTGAAAGTAATTTAATTGGAACAACCTATACTTATAAAAATCAATATCCTGGTCTTCCTACTGAATTATCCGGACCTTTATTAAATCAAACCTATCAGACATTACAATATAGCACTCCAATAAGTGTTACCGATAAATCAGCTAATCCAAATAAAGTATCAGCCATTTCTTCAACTTATGACTTTGATCCTTCTTATTATATTCCGACAAGTCCAGTATTTAAAGGTACTGTGTTAAGAGCACGTATAATAAAACCCGGCTTTTTGGAAAGTAGTGTAATTACAAGAAATTATTTCGTTTCTCCTCAGGGAAACTCTAAATTTACATTACCTGTGATTTCTTTGAGTACCAATGAAGACCGCCTTTTTGGTTATGACAATGGAATTTATGTAGCAGGAAAGGACTTTGATGATTGGAGAACTTTGAATCCTTTAGTATTGCCACAAGGTCTTGAAATAGGAAACTATTATCGTGCAGGAATAAACGATGAAAAAATAGCCAACATGAGTTATTTTGTAAATGGTGCCGAAGTACTTAATCAGGATGTCGGTTTAAGAATTCGCGGAAGCTCAACCAGGAGATACGAATGTAAATCGCTTACCGTATTTGCCAGAGCTGATTATGGTACAACCAATTTAAATTATAAAGTGTTTCCGGACTTAATATACAATAGCTTTCAAAGGTTAACACTTTCAAATTCAGGGAGTGATTTTAGAAATACGATGTTTAGAGATGCTTTAGATCACCAGATTTGTAAATCATTACACGTCGAAAGTGAAGCGTATCAACCAGCGATGACTTTCATAAATGGCGAATTTTGGGGTCTTTCAAATATTCGAGAACGATATGATAATGAATATTTTAAAAGAGTATATAATGCTGGATCAGTTGATTTTTTAGAAAATCATGGTATTGCTCAAGAGGGAGATAACAACAATTATATTGCTTTAATGGATTATTTAACAGCCAACTCCTTAACAACTCCAGCTAATTTTGATTATATTAAAACACAAATTGACCCTGAAAGTTTTAGCGATTTTTTTATATCAAATATTTTTTTACAAAACTCCGATTGGCCGGGAAATAATGTGCAATATTGGAGAAATAAAACGGCTTCCTATCAGCCAAATGCTCCTTACGGACTCGACGGTAGGTGGCGATGGATGCTTCACGATATGGACGATACCTTTTCCTTTGGTACCGCTAATTTTAATGGTAATACTCTAGCAACCGCTACATCATTTGCTGCAAATACCACAAATCCAGATTGGTCAACTTTGCTTTTGCGGAAACTTTTAGAAAATCAAACCTATAAAACAGATTTTATCAATCGTTTTGCCGATTTATTAAATACATCCTTCCTTCCTGATAGAATCATTTCAAAAATAAATGAAATGAAAGCAGTGATTGCTCCCGAAATGGCGGAACAAACAGCAAGATGGAAAGTTCCAGCTATCTGGCAGGATTTTATCGATTATGAAATTAGTTTTGCCAATGCAAGACCTGCCTTTCAAAGGGATCATATTCGAACAACATTTGCAATTGCATCCAATATAAATGCAACCTTAGATGTTTCAAATGTCAATCAGGGTTATATTAAAATAAATACAATTGATGTTATTGCTGGAACTCCTGGAATTATTGGAAATCCGTATCCTTGGACGGGTATCTATTTTCAAAATATTCCAGTAAAATTAACTGCAATCGCCAAACCTGGTTTTGCCTTTAGCCATTGGACAGGAGCCTCAACTGCTACTAATGCTGAAATTACTATGGATTCTGCAGCCTCCTTTTCTCTTACTGCAGTATTTGTTCCTGTTGCATTTGCTGAAATTAGTACTCCAATATATTACTGGGTAATGAATAGTTCAATTGTTAATGGAACTCCATTGACCACTTTGAATCCAACCTATAAAATAGGAGAAGATGCTTCTTTACAATACCAATCCTGTCTCGCAGGTTATCCATTTACATCAGGAAATGTGAATTATGGTAAGGCTTCCATGGAAAGAAGAAATAGTGCAACTTCACTTAATTATAAACCCGAGGCCAATACTAATTTGTCCTATGCACTGAGTGATATGAAAGGAATTCAGATTAAACAACCCTTTCAAAGTGGCGGTATAGAAAATACTATGATTTTTAATTTATCAACAACAGGATATAAAAATATTAAATTTTCCTTTGCTGCTGTCGATGAAGGTGCCGCTAGTGCAATAACTATTGATTATGCTGTTAACTCAGGAACTCCTGTTTGGATTAATACAGGATTATCTGCAACTTCTTTGGCTTTAACATCCAACTTCCTTCTATACGAAACTGATTTCACAGCCATAATAAGCGCAAATAATAACCCGAATTTTAAAGTAAGACTCCGTTTTACAGGTCCTAATATGACTGCAAATATAGATTCAAAAGTTAGTTTTAATAACATTTCTGTCGATGGTGCAAAAATTCCATTAACTTATGCTAGTCCAAATATTTATTCTGTTGGTAGTCCAATAACTAATATAATTCCGACCATTTCTGAAACAGTAAGCAATTATTCCATTACTCCATCTTTATCAGATGGCTTATCAATTAACACTAGTACCGGTATAATATCTGGAACTCCTTTAGCCTTTAGAGTTCAAACCATTTATACCGTTACTGCGACTAATTCTCTTGGAAATACTTCTTTTAACCTCGTTATCACCGTAAATGAAATAGCTCCAACTTCATTAAGCTATACAAGTTCGAATGTGTTAACAAAAAATACTTTAATATCGAGTTTAAATCCCGCTATTTCCGGTGGTGCGGTAACAAACTATTCGGTTAGCCCTTCCTTACCATTAGGCTTAAACTTAAACACTATAACAGGAATAATTTCTGGAACGCCAACTGATGTAAGTCCTAATGCTACATTTACTGTAACAGCGACTAATTCTGTTGGAAACACTTCATTTGCTCTTTCTTTTACCGTAAATGATAGTGCGCCTGCTGCTTTGTCTTATTCGAATTCCAATATATTCACTCTAAATAGCTCAATTGCAAGTTTAAATCCGAGTGTTTCTGGTGGAACTGTTATCAGTTATTCTGCGAGCCCCGTTTTGCCCTCAGGATTAACTTTAAATACCGCAACGGGAATAATTTCTGGTACTCCAACAGAAATTAGTCCAGACGGAACTTATATTATCACGGCTACTAACTCTGGTGGAAATTCATCGTTTGGTATTTCTATGACCATAAATGATAGTGCGCCTGCTGCTTTGTCTTATTCAAATTCCAATATATTCACTCGAAATAGCGCAATTACAAGTTTAAATCCGAGTGTTTCTGGTGGAGCCGTTATCCGTTATTCTGCGAGTCCAGATTTACCCTCAGGATTAACTTTAAATACCGCAACGGGAATAATTTCTGGTACTCCAATAGAAATTAGTCCAGACGGAACTTATATTATCACGGCTACTAACTCCGGTGGAAATTCATCGTTTAGTATTTCTATTACCATAAATGATAGTGCGCCTGCTGCTTTGTCCTATTCGTATTCTAATATATTCACTCGAAATAGCGCAATTGCAAGTCTAAGTCCAAGTGTTTCTGGCGGAACCGTTATCCGTTATTCTGCGAGTCCAGATTTACCCTCAGGATTAACTTTAAATACCGCAACGGGAATAATTTCTGGTACTCCAACAGAAATTAGTCCAGATGGAACTTATACTATCACAGCTACTAACTCCGGTGGAAATTCATCGTTTGAAATTTCTATTACCATAAATGATAGTGCGCCTGCTGCTTTGTCTTATTCGAATTCTAATATATTCACTCGAAATAGCGCGATTGCAAGTCTAAGTCCAAGTGTTTCTGGCGGAACCGTTATCCGTTATTCTGCGAGTCCAGATTTACCCTCAGGATTAACTTTAAATACTGCAACGGGAATAATTTCTGGTACTCCAACAGAAATTAGTGCTTTAGCCGCTTATACTATTACAGCTACAAATTCTGGTGGAAATACTTCTTTTGTTCTAATGATTACAGTAGAAAATTCTTTAAATAATAATACCCTTAACCTTTCAAAATTTAAAATCTATCCAAATCCATTTAACAATCTAATAAATGTTTCTAGTACTATTGAAAATGTGAACTTTAAAATATTTTCAACAGATGGAAAATTAATACAAGAGGGCCAACTTCAAAATTCTCAAATTGATTTTCATAATCTAACGGATGGCATTTATATGCTAAAATTATTTTCGGAAGATCGGATTGAAATCAAAAAAATCATTAAAAAGAACTAATGTTATTTGATTTAATAAAAAAGGAGCTAATAAAAATTAGCTCCTTTTTCTATTTTCGTTCTAAAGATTCCTCCCATTTGTTGATTTCAATTTTAAACTCCTTTTTAATTTTTGCTTTATCTAAAACACTATATTTTGGTCGCTTTGCAGGTGTGGGGAATTCATAACTTGGAATTGCTTTTAAGTCAATACTAACTTTATTTATTTCAAAAATTTTCTTGGCAAAATCAAACCAACTAGCTGTTCCTTCATTACTGAAGTGATATATCCCGTAGTTTTTACTTTCGCTTAATACGATTGTAATAATAAGTTCTGCTAAATCAATAGCATGAGTTGGTGAGCCAATTTGGTCATTAACAATACTTAAAGAATTTCTGTCCTCGGCCAATCGCAACATCGTTTTCATGAAATTATTACCAAATTGAGAATATAACCAAGACGTTCTGATAATAAAGTAGTTTTCTAATACCAATTGTATAGCCAGTTCGCCTTCCCTCTTTGTTTTTCCATAAATCCCTTGAGGATTTGTAATATCTTCTTCTGTATAGGGACTGTTTTTATCACCATTAAAAACAAAATCAGTTGAAATATGTATTAATTTAGTTTGGAATGCCAGACAGACTTCTGCAAGATATTTAACTCCTAAAACATTTATTAATGTTGCTTTATCCTGCTCCGTTTCTGCCTTATCAACAGCCGTATATGCCGCTGCATTAATACAAAAATCTGGTTTTATTGAATTAAAAACCTGTTCCGTCAATTTTTTATCTGTGATATCTAAATCAGAAGAAGAAAAGAAGTTAAAATGTACATCGGGATAATTTACCGAAATGAATTCTATGGCCTTTCCGAGCTGTCCATTTGCCCCTGTTACCAGTACTACCATGCTTTTTTGGCATTATCTAAAAAAGGAAGTATGATGTCTTTTTCAGAAATTAAAAGTTCCTTTTCATCCAAAACCCAGTCAATATTTAAGGATTGATCGTTATAAATAATTCCGCCCTCTGAAGCTTTATTATAAAAATTATCACATTTGTAAAAAAAAGTTGCTGTTTCACTTAGAACTAAAAATCCATGAGCAAAACCTCTTGGAATAAAGAATTGTTTTTGATTTTCTCCTGAAAGTATAATAGAAACATGTTTTCCAAAAGTTCTAGAGTTAGGACGAATATCTACTGCAACATCCAAAACTTCGCCTGAAATTACACGAACCAATTTGGCTTGACCGTGATCTCCAACCTGATAATGTAAGCCTCTCAAAACTCCCTTTGTAGAAAAAGATTGGTTATCTTGTATAAAATGAACAGCTTTACCTATCCCTTTTTCAAAAGTTTTTTCATTAAAACTTTCCATAAAATAGCCTCTTTCATCTCTTATAATATTGGGCTCAATAATAAAGCAACCTTCGAGTTCTGTTGGTGAAAAATTCATATATTGATTAAATTATATCTAAAAGATGCGTTCCGTATCCGCTTTTTAATAATGGTTCTGCGATTGTTCTAAGTTGTTCGGCATCAATATATCCCATTTTAAAAGCGGCTTCTTCAATAGATCCGATTTTTAATCCTTGTCGTTCTTCAATGACCTGAACAAATTGGGATGCTTGTAATAGAGAATTAAATGTTCCGGTGTCGAACCAGGCTGTTCCTCGATCTAGAATACTAACTTTTAATTTCCCTCTTCTAAGATATTCTTTATTAACATCTGTAATTTCAATTTCTCCACGATGGCTTGGTTTGATATTCGCTGCTATTTCTACAACATCATTATCATAAAAGTAGATTCCGGGAACCGCAAAATTTGATTTTGGCACTACTGGTTTTTCTTCAATAGAAAGTACATTGCCTACTGAATCAAAATCAACTACTCCATATCGTTCTGGATCATTAACATGATAGGCATAAATTATTCCACCATCTGGATTATTGTTCTCTTGTAATAAATTCGATAGCCCTGTTCCGTAAAAGATATTATCTCCAAGTACCAAAGCTACTTTATCCGTTCCTATAAATTCTTTTCCTATGATAAACGCTTCTGCTAATCCATTTGGATTTTCTTGTACCGCATATTCAAAATGACAACCTAGTTTTTTACCATCACCCAATAATTGTCTAAATAATGGCAAATCATGCGGAGTAGAAATAATCAATATCTCTCTTATTCCAGACCACATCAAAGTTGATAATGGATAATATATCATCGGTTTATCATAAATAGGCATCAACTGCTTACTAACCGCTAATGTTAGTGGATGCAATCTTGTGCCGGAACCTCCCGCTAATATTATTCCTTTCATATGGCTTGTTTATATATAATTAATAGGTTTTATCCTTTTATTTTTGAGGCTTGCTTTTTATAAAATCGAATGAATAATCGGGTAAAAATAAACAGAAAAATGAAAACAAAAGGGAGAATAAATTTTAACTTCCCGTATACAGCTTTCTTATTTTCTCTATTGAGAATGTTACTCGTCTCTTTTATTATTTTATCAAAACCAACCAACGTAATCCTTAGATATCCTTGTTCACTAATTAATTTATCTTTCGTTTTTATAATGTCATTTAAAGGTGAGTTTTCATTATAGTAAACCAATTTTTCACTTTTTAAATTAGTATCTGAATTTGTAAAATTATTTAAAAAACCATCTATTTGCGAAATAATAATATCATTAGCTTTTATCTTTGTTTGAACATTGTTAACCTCTTCTTTTTGAATTTTTTTATAAAATTCACTATTATTAAGAAAGTTAGTTATTGGTATTATTGTCTTTGAATAACTCGTTTCTCTTTTTGTTGAAAACGAAATTAAATGTTGCTTATAATTTTTACTGGTTGCATTTTCTTCGATTATTTTTTTCAAATCATTGTCTTCGGCCATTAATTTTAATAACTCAAAGTTTTTTTCATTGTCATTTACAAACTTATAAACATCAACTATTGGTTCAATTTTTATTTGAGATAGTTTTGAAGGCTCCTGAATTCCTATTGAAGCCAAAAAAACAGTGTCTTTTTCTTGAATTTTAGATTGCAACAAATCAATTTTAGAATACAAATAATCAGTACTTCCAAAATTAGGCTGAACCACTATTTGATGGTTGTAGGTTTTATTAGTCTGATCTAAATAGATTCCCAAACCAAATCCAAAAAGAAACAGAATTCCAATTACTATTTTATGTTTTATAAAAAATTGTAATCCTCTAAAAATTGAAGTATTCAAATTTTCGAAAATTTTTCCAATTTTATGTGAAATCATTGATAAATCAATTTCCTGATCTACTGAGTTTTTTTGGTCAATTTTACTCATTATTTTCTGCTATTTTAGGTTAAAAATTTGTTCTAATATTTTAATTGTAATCAAATAAGTAGGTTTCACTCCTGTAGTTCCAAGTCCTCCAGAAGCAAGTGTGCTTCCCGTTTCTAGTGGATTGTCCGAAGCATAATACGCATAACGAACTTTCACATTGGGGTTGATACTTTTTCTGATTTTTGATGCTGACTGAATCGCTTTTTGATAATAAGCTCCCTCCATTTCTAATCCAATAACTCCCCAAGTGGATTCATGGAAAAACTTTAATAAATCCTTATTTTGTAAGGACGTTCCTAAAACAGTTATCATTGGACCTTCAAATACCGCAATATCATTTCCTTCTAACATTTCTGCCGTTAGCTCATTATGAAAGAAATAATTATCTCCTGTTCCTTCATTTATGTGAGCTGACGGAATCATAATGTCTCCTTTTCCACCCTGAAGAATTCCCGCTTTTCCCATAATCGAAACCGATTCTACATTCAGTAATACTTTATTATCTGTAGACTCTTGAAAAGGTTTCAATAACTCATCAATAGTTTCATAGGCTTGTTCTCCAAATGCATAATCCATTACTATAAGTACTGGTTTGGATTCCTTTAGATTTGCTTTAGGAAAAGCTGATTTTATTAAATCAATTTTTGCGGTATCAAATATTTGAACATCTATATTGGTTCCAGAAGTATCCGGAAGTGAAATCATTCCATTTTGTTTAGCAAAATCTTCCACTTTATTTCTCAAATCATCTGCTCCTGATTTGCTTAATTCTTCGTATATAAAGAAATCCGATTGTTCTTTGAATTTAGATTTTAGAATAGGAGTTGCAAATATCGAATTCATGACACTGTGCATATTAGCACTTATTATATGAATTGGACGATCTAAAAGCTGATTTTGCTTAAGCACTTCTTTTATGTTATTGGCCCATATTTCTCCATGAATGTGGTGTCCTAATCGCTCTCTTAAAATAGGACTAAAAGTGATGGTTCTTTTATTGTTATCAAGCACTTCTTCTATTGCTAATTTTCCTAGCCAATATATAATATGCAAAAACCGATCAGGTTTTTCTGTCGTTCCAAAAGCATCATAGATTGAAATAACTTCGGCAAAAGTTCTGCCCAAAATATTTGCTACGTGTGAAATTGCTTTTTCCTTATCAACTAAATTTAGTTTCTTGTTAAGTATAACTGTTTGTTCTAATTTTTGCCAATCCCTAGTCAATTCACCACTTTCATCAACTAACACACGGTTTTTAATTTTGTGTGATTCAATAAATATAAAAGTCAAATGGGTCAAAATATCATAAATGTCCGAACGACCTCGTGTAATTTCAATGTTTATTTGCTCTTCATCAATTCGATAACAATTTCTTCTTCTTTTTGGAGGAACGATAGCTTTGAAATGTGATTGAGAATAGCCTTCATCAGAAGTTAAATTAATAAAACGACATTCTTCTATTCCAATAGGTAATCTTTCTATAACGTATAAAAGTCCATTAAGTTCAACTTTTTCCTCTGCGATAGAACCATAAATTTCTGGTCTTAAAGATAGTAATGCTTCCCGTAATGTTTCTCCTGAAATCCCCATAGGTTTATAAAACCCACGGTTAAATAAATGTCTAATCGTAATATACAATCGTTCAATAGCTGCTGACGATTCTTGCGCTCGGGAACGCGAAATATTTTTAATTTCTTTCATTAAATATTTTATATAACCACAAATATAGGTTTTTATATTTGGAGTTAATTATGGTGATGTTAACGATTGATTAAAGAAAAAAGTATTGAATTATAAACTCTTTAAATTTTATTAATCTGATGTTATTTTAAGATACCGTATCAGTTCGTCAGCAATTAATCGATCGTTACTTAGTCTGGGAATCTTATTTTGTCCTCCTAATTTTCCAATTGATTTCATATAGTCTTGAAAAGCATTTTTTTGAACTTTTGTAATAACGGCATTTTTTAATACTTTACCTATGATCAAATCGTCATAATAGATATTTTGTTTTCTCATTTCAGCATCAATAGCTTCTGAAAAAACCGCATAATCTTCCGGCTCATTTTCAAATTCGATAAACCATTCGTGATACGGTAACCCTTCTTTTGGATTAATTTGTGGAGCCACCGTAAATTCACTTATCCTAATATTTGTATTTTCAATTGCTTTTTGTAAAGTAGCTTCTACTTCTTTTCCGATAACATGTTCTCCAAAAGCGGATATAAAATGTTTTATCCTCCCTGAAACTATTATTCTATATGGTTTTAAACAAGTAAACTGAACTGTATCTCCAATGTTATAGGCCCAAAGTCCTGCATTTGAAGAAATAATTAATGCATAATTTACTCCAAGTTCTACCTCACCAATTGTGAATCTTTTAGGATGTTCATTGAAAATTTCATCCGCTTTAACAAATTCATAAAAAATTCCCGCTTTTAAAAGCAACAACATTCCATTTGTTTTCTGTGAATCCTGATATGCAAAAAACCCTTCCGAAGCTGGAAATAATTCAATACTATCAACTTTTCTACCTATTAGATTTTCCATTTTAGCACGATAAGGCTCGTAATTAACACCTCCGTAAATGAATAAATTAAAGTTTTTGAATAGTTCTCCAATCGGCTTTTTACCTTTTTGATATAATTTTTCAAAATACATTTGTACCCAAGCCGGAATTCCTGAAATTACCCGCATATCTTCTTGAATTGTTTCACCAACTATCGCATCTATTTTAGTTTCCCAATCTTCAATACAATTGGTTTCCCAAGAAGGCATTCTATTTTTTTGCAAGTAATTTGGAACAAAATGAGCTACAATTCCGGACAAACGACCAAATTTTATTCCATTTTTTTTCTCTAAAATTGGACTTCCTTGCAAAAAAATCATTTTTCCGTCTACAATTGATGCGTTTCCAGTTTCATGAATATAATGCAAAATAGCATTTCGTGCTGCCTCGATATGAAAAGGTATAGACTCTTTTGTAAGTGGAATATACTTTGCACCAGAAGTTGTACCTGATGTTTTGGCAAAATATAATGGTTTCCCTTTCCAAAGTATGTTTTCTTCTCCTTTTACTGTTCGATCTATATAGTGTTTCAATTCTTCATAATCCCGAATAGGAACATTTTTTGCAAAATCAGAAAAAGTTTTTATTGTATAGAAATCATGATCTTTACCAAATTGGGTTTGTTGTGCTTGCAGAATTAAATCATTAAAAACTTTTTGTTGGGTTTCAATTGGGTTATTTGCCCACTTTTGAGTTTTGGTATAAATTTTCTTAGCAAATATTTTTGCTGCTATTTTTTTTACTGACATATCTTTATTCAAATTCTATGAATTGTGTTGGATCAATTGGATAGCCATCTTTCCAAAGTTCGAAATGCAAATGAACTCCTGTAGATTCCTGTCCTGAAGATCCAGCTAATGCTATTACTTCTCCTGTTTTAACAACATCTCCTTGAGATTTTGTTAGTGAAACAGCATGTTTATAAATAGAAATAAATCCATTATTGTGACGTAAAATAATTACATTTCCTGTTGAAGGTGTCCAGTCAGCGAATAGAATCGTTCCGTTTAAAATTGCTTTGATGGGTGTGTTTTTTGGCAACGCGACGTCAACGGCAAAATGTTTTTTTTTGATATTGAATCCTGCTGTTATAGGTCCTTTTGCAGGAGCAAATAAAACTACATTTACTTTGGACTTTGCCTTTTCAAAAAGATTGTATTTGTCTTCGTGTTCAACTTCTTCTCTAAGTTTTAAATCTTCTTCTGTTGGTTTTAAATCGTCTTCTGATGATGCTTCTGTTTTTGAAGACAAAATGGAATCTTTATTATATTTAGCATACTCTAAATCGCCTGTAAGCACTTTTTTAATGGAAGAAATATAGGCTTCATTTTTAGACAAAGCAAATGATAATGAATCTGATTTTAAAGCTAATTCGGTAGCATCTTTTTTTAATTTTGTTGATGCATATCCAGGGATATATTCTCTAAGAGGAGTAAAAGCGATAATGTAGGAAGTGATTGTTATTATAAGAATGGTACTAATTGTGACAACTACAAAAACATTCATTAAAGTCAATTTTAAGGAGAATATTTCTTCAAATGTATCCTCATTTAAAATTACCAAACGGTTCTTAGTAAATAATTTTTTAGCAAGTTCTTTTCTTTTTAATCTCTTTTGGGTCATTCCGCAATTTTATAATCACAAATATAAGTATTTATGTTTCTAATTAACTCCATCTTAGAGTTCCTAAATAAATTGAATTTTTTGAAATTACTAAAAAGATCTTGAAATCATAAATATTTATTAATTATGGAAATCAATAACCATTTTTTATAATTATCTTTGTTGGAGATAAATTTTATAATTTGCTTAGGCATAAATGATTCAATCATGGGAAGATTAGGTGTTACAGAAATCCTTGTTATACTTGCAGTTGTTTTATTACTTTTTGGAGGTAAAAAAATTCCGGAATTAATGAAAGGATTAGGAAGCGGGATAAAAGAATTTAAAAATGCAGCTAAAGACGATCAGTCAACTGTTAAAAAAGAAGAAGAAGAAACAAAATAAAAAATGTCCCATTTTATTGGGACATTTTTTGTTAATCAATTATCATAGATAGCTGAATACGTTTACGATCCTCATCAATTTCAGTTACTTTAACTTGAACTTGCTGGTGCATTTTTACTACTTCATTTACGTTTGAAACAAAACCAACTTTAAGTTGTGAAATATGAACCAAACCGCTTTCTTTGGTTCCAATGTCTACAAAACAACCGAAATTAGTAATGTTATTTACTATTCCAGGCAATATCATTCCTACTTTCAAATCCTTAATCGTTTTTACGTTTGGATCAAATTCAAAAATTTTAGCTGACTTTCGGGGGTCTAATCCTGGCTTTTCTAATTCCTTAATAATATCTTTTAATCCCAATAAACCAATATCGGATGTAATATAATTTTCTGGTTTTATAAGCGCTGTTTTGTCTTTATTTGCTAATAAATCATTCACTGTAAGTTTCAAATCTTTAGCCATTTTTTCTACAATTCCATAAGCTTCTGGATGAACTGCAGAATTATCTAATGGATTTCGTGCATTAGAAATCCGAATAAATGCTACGCCTTGTTGATAGGCTTTTTCGCCTAAACGAGGTACTTTTTTTAATTGTTTTCGATCTTCAAAAGGACCATTTTCAAACCTATAATTTACAATGTTTTCGGCCAACTTCTCTCCTATTCCACTCACATAAGCCAATAAATGTTTACTCGCCGTATTGATGTTTACTCCAACGGAATTCACACATCGAATTATGGTATTGTCTAATTCTTCTTTTAATTTATTTTGATCTACATCATGCTGATATTGGCCAACACCAATAGCTTTTGGGTCAATTTTCACTAACTCAGCCAATGGATCTGAAAGTCGTCTTCCGATAGAAACCGAACCTCGAACCGTAACATCAAAATTTGGAAATTCTTCTCTGGCTATTTTAGAAGCCGAATAAACGGATGCACCTGCTTCACTAACAATAAAAACTTGAATGGGTTTATCAAAAGTAATTTTCTTAATAAAAAATTCTGTTTCTCTTGAAGCTGTTCCGTTTCCAATAGAAATTGCATCGATTTTATACGCATTCACCATGGAACGGATTTTTTTTATCGCAATAACTTCTTCTTTTTGTGGCGCATGTGGATATATAGTTTCATTATATAATAAATCTCCTTTTTCATCCAAACAAACTATTTTACATCCGCTTCTAAATCCTGGATCTATAGCTAAAATCCTTTTTTCGCCAAGGGGTGGAGCAAGCAACAACTGACTCAAATTAGAAGCAAATACCTGAATTGAATTAACATCTGCTTTAGCTTTAGCTGCTTGTAAAGTTTCGTTAGAGATTGCAGGATTCAACAATCGTTTATAGCTGTCTTCTATAGCTAATTGAATATGTTGTGTTGTATTATTTTGATTTTTTAATATCAATTCTTCAATAATATCATAAGCTTCATCAATATCAACTTCGATTTTTATTTTAATAAACCCTTCGTTTTCAGCTCGAAGCATCGCCATCAATCGGTGAGATGGCGTTTTAGATAAAGATTCAGACCAATCAAAATATTGATTGAATTTTTGAGCAGCTTCTTCCTCTTTTTTGGTTTTTACAATCTTTGTCGTTATACTTGCTTTTCGTTCGTATAATCTTCTCAATTGCTTTCTAACGTATATATTTTCATTAATCCATTCGGCAATAATATCCCTGGCACCCTGCAATGCCGCATCCTCATTCATAACATTTTCATTTAAATACTGACTTGAAATAAAATCGACATTATCATTATTTTGCATTATGATAATTTTAGCCAAAGGTTCAAGTCCGTTTTCTCTAGCAACATCTGCCTTCGTTTTTTTCTTCTTCTTAAACGGCAAATAAAAATCTTCTAATTCTTGTAAATCAAAACTTTCTTTTATTTTTTTATCTAATTCAGGACTTAATCCATTTTGCTCCTGAACTGATTTTAAAATAGTTTCTTTACGTTTGACAAGGACTTCGAATTCTTTTTGAAACTTCGCAATTTGTTCAATGCAAACTTCATCCAGATTACCTGTTTTATCTTTTCGGTATCTCGAAATAAACGGAATTGTACAATCTTCTTGGAGTAATTGAACCGTATTCTTAATATTAGTTGCGCTAGTAGCAACTTTTTTGGATATAAATTGGATGTTATTCATTTAACCTAATTAAAGTCTAAAATTTAATGATTTACTATATATTCTTTCTCACATTGTTTGCCAAATTCGGGCTGAATTGTACTATGATTAATGTTGTATTGATGGTGTAAAACTTCTTCTATTTTATTTACCAAAAGATTGAATTGCGATATTGAAATATTTTCCTTGCAATCTATATGGGCCTCAAAATGTATATCATTATCGTTTAAATGCCACAAATGAATATGGTGCAATTTATGGATACCAATAACTTGTTCTATACTTTTTATAATTTCTTTAATGTCTATATTATCAGGAGTAAAAAGCATTAATATTTTAGAAGAAGACTTTAAAATATCGATACCCATATAAATTAGATAAATGGCAATTCCAAATGTAATCAGACTATCAACCCAATACCATTGGAAATATTTCATCAGTATTCCGCCAACAAAAACAGCTATTGAAGCAATCATATCTGAAAAAAGATGCAAATAAGCCGATTTCATATTTAAATTATGGGCAGCATCTTTTTTAAGTAAAACTGCCGAAAAACCATTAAAGGCAATTCCTAAAATAGATAACCAAATTACTAAATCGGAGCTAATCGTCAACGGATTATAAAATCGTTTTATCGATTCATAAATTAAAAAGAGAGCGACAATTACTAATGCCGTCGAATTTATAAAAGCAGCAATGATTTCTACTCTTTTATACCCAAAAGTATTTTTTTCGTTTGCTTTCTTTTTAGAAATTTTATTAGCTATATAACTTAAAAGTAAAGCAATCACGTCACTAAAATTATGTAAAGCATCTGATAATAAAGATAAACTACCTGAAATAAATCCGCCTATAATTTGGGCAATGGTAATTCCAATATTCAAAAAAATAGAAACGGATAGATTACCGTTATTTACCTCGTGATGATGGTGTCCATGATTGTGACTGTGTCCCATTTTTATTGACAAGCAATTTTATTAACTCTGGTCTGATGTCTTCCACCTTCAAATGAAGTATTTAAAAAATGATCAACCATATCAACTGCTTGTGGAATTGAAGTATATCTCGCAGGAATACTTATAATATTAGCATCATTATGCTTCCTTGCTAAAATAGCAATTTCTTTAATCCAACATAAAGCGGCACGAACTTTTGGATGTTTATTTACGGTCATTGAAATTCCATTTCCGCTTCCACAAATAACTATTCCAAAATCAGCTGTTCCATCTGAAACATCTTTTGCAACAAGATGACCAAAATCTGGATAATCTACACTATCAATTGTATCTGTTCCGTAATTTATTACTTCATGTCCCTTTGCAACTAACATTGCTACAATAGCTTTTTTATATTCTGGACCTGCATGATCGTTCCCAATGGAGATTTTCATTTTATCGTTTTTAAAAGTTCTAATGTGCAAATTTAGTTAAAGAATAGACGCTATAATACTTCCTATTTTTAATATTAATTAAAATAAAATACATTAATTTATAATAAACTGAATTCTAATACAATAGGCTATTTTTTATTTTTAAATAACTGTATATCAGTTTAAAGCATGTGTTTTAATTGTTATTTAATTGTAATGTTAATAGCTTATATTAAGTTATTGTAAATCAGTTAACTCAAAATTAACAATAAATGTTTATAAGTTAATATAAAAAAGAAGAACTATTTTTAGTTTGTATCTAATTAATTTGTAATCCAAAACACAGTTGAAATAAACTAATATAATTACCTTAAATTATATATTACTTATCACTATATTTTATTCTCTTATTAACAAAATGATAGAGTTGAACTTATTTACAAAACTAATACTAATTGAATTATTAACAGTTGTTAATAGGTTTTAAAAAACTTTTGAAAATGAATGATTTAAGTAAATTTATAGATGTTGATAAGTCCATATAAAATTAAATAAGTTAAAAATTCTGCTTTTATAAATAAAGTTATAGTAGCTATTAACACACTATAATAACCATTAAAAAATATTTTAAAATTTCTTTTTCTTTTTGTTATTTTAAATAGATGTTGACAACTTTATCATTTAAACTATATTTAAATTGGAATCATTATTCAATTTATCTAAAATTAGCTGCACAAATTTAAAATCATTAGGATGAATTTTTAATTTAATTCCCCCTAAAGCATTTGAATAAAAAGGAACGATAGAGGACATAGTTTCATTTTCAAAATAATATAAAATTCCTTGTTGTTGTAACAGATGTTTAAGTATTACTATTTCATGCGTATAATTGAAAATTGCAATCGTTTCAAAATCTTCCATATTTTATATTTTTATAAAGATACGTAGTTTTTAAAAGTTATATTTTCTTTAAATCTGATAATTGAAAATTGAAAACTGTTAACTATTTTGTAATTTTAGACTTTTAAGAAAAAAATATGAATAAGAAGCCAAAAAAATTTGGGAAAAAAGAGAAGGATTTCTCCGATAAAATAATTAAAATTTTATCACAAAATGCTAACAAAGCTTACAACTACAAACAAATAGCCGGAATTTTAGAATTAGATGATACTCAAAGTAGAAATGAGATTATTAAAGATTTAAAAATTTTAGCATCTCAAAATAAAATCATTGAAACCGAACCTGGAAAATATTTAGTCAAAGCGGTGAGTCAGGATTATTACGAAGGTACAATTGACATGACCGGTAGAAAAACAGCTTATTTTGTAAGTAAAGATCTTGATGAGGATGTTTTTATACCTACAAATAATCTAAATCATGCATTAGATAAAGATACTGTAAAAGTTTATGTTTATAATAGAAGAAGAGGTAAAAAACCGGAAGGAGAAGTTATTGACATAATAGAAAGAAAAAAATCAGAATTTGTTGGTGTTATTGATATCCAAAAGAATTTTGCTTTTGTTACTACTGCAAATCCAAAAATGTATACCGACATTTTTATTCCAAAAGATAAAATAGGTGAAGCTCAACAAGGAGATGTAGTTATTGCAAAAATTGAAGATTGGCCTAAAAAAGCCGATAGTCCTTTTGGTTCTATTATAAAAGTTCTAGGAAAACAGGGAGAACATGATACTGAAATTCATGCTATTCTTGCTGAATATGGTTTGCCTTATGATTTTCCGATAGAAGTAGAAGTTTTTGCTCAAAAAATAGATACCAGTATTCAAGAAAGCGAAATCGCAAATAGAAGAGATATGCGTGATACTCTAACTTTTACTATCGATCCAAAAGATGCAAAAGATTTTGATGATGCACTATCTTTCAAAAAATTAGAGAATGGAAATTACGAAATAGGGATTCACATAGCCGATGTTTCTTATTATCTACAAGAAGGCACTATTTTGGATGATGAAGCATACAAAAGAGCTACATCTGTTTATTTAGTAGATAGAGTAGTACCTATGCTTCCAGAAGTTTTATCAAATTTTGCTTGTTCACTCCGGCCTCATGAAGAAAAATATACCTTTTCTGCAGTATTTGAAATTAATGAAAAAGCGCAAATGATTAATCAATGGTTTGGAAGAACTGTAATTTATTCAAATCAGCGTTTTGCTTATGAAGAAGCACAATATATTATTGAAAATAAAGACAATACGATACCAGACGAAATATCTATAACTGGTAAGTCATATCAAGTATCGAATGAAATTGTAGGCGCAACTTTAAAATTAGACGAATTAGCTAAAATTTTAAGAGCTAAAAGAATGAGTGATGGTGCGATTTCATTTGATAAAGTAGAAGTAAAATTTAATTTAAACGAACAAGGTGAACCGGAAGGAGTTTACTTTAAAGTTTCAAAAGATGCCAATCATCTTATTGAAGAATTCATGCTATTGGCTAATAAAAAAGTGGCTGAATACATTGGAAAACAAAAGAAAACTTACGTCTATAGAATTCATGATGAACCTAATGTTGATAAATTAATCAGTTTACAAACCGTTATATCTAAGTTTGGTTATAGTATAAATCTAAAATCAAAAGGAGAAATTTCTCAATCTTTAAATTCATTACTACAAAGCGTAGTTGGAAAAAAAGAACAAAATCTAATAGATACTTTAACTATTAGAACGATGAGTAAAGCTAAATATTCAACTGAAAATATAGGTCATTATGGTTTGGCTTTTGATTATTATTCACATTTCACTTCTCCAATTAGACGTTATCCTGATGTTATGGCACACCGGTTGCTACAACATTACATTGACGGAGGAAAATCAGCAGACGCAGATTTGTATGAAGAGAAATGTATTCATTCTTCAAACATGGAAAGTTTAGCAACAAATGCAGAAAGAGATAGCATTAAATACATGCAAATTAAATACATGCAAGATCATAAAGATCAAGAGTTTTTGGGTGTAATTTCCGGAGTTACAGAATGGGGAATTTATGTAGAAATTATTGCTAATAAATGTGAAGGAATGTGCAGAATACGTGAAATTAAAGACGATTATTACACCTTTGATGATAAACAATATGCGCTTGTAGGAGAAGTCTCTAAAAATGTATTGCAATTGGGTGATGAAGTTTTCGTTAAAGTTAAAAATGCTGATTTAGTGAAGAAACAATTGGATTTTCATTATATTAGAAAAAATGAATAATAAAAAAAATTAAGATGAATAAAGTAGTAGTAGCAGCCTTATTAATTATAAGCCAGTTAGGTTTTTCACAAGAAGAAATAACAAAAAATTTAGGAGATTTCAACCAAATAAGCTCTTTTGATCAAATAAGTGTTTTCTTAGTTTCAGCAAATGAAAATAAAATAATTTTAAAAGGAGAAGGCTCGGGGGATGTTGAATTAATTAACAACAATGGAGAATTAAAAATTAGAATGCCTCTAAATAAATTATTAAAAGGAGATAATGTTATTGCAACCGTTTATTATAAAAAAATTGATGAAGTAGAAGCGAATGAAGGTTCAAAAATTTCAAGTGATGAGATTTTAAAAGGGACTAATTTTGATATCAATGCGAAACAAGGATCAGAAGTTAAACTTAATCTAGAAGTAGACAGAGTTTCAATTAAAGCTTCTGCAGGATCTAAAATTTATTTAAACGGAAAGACAAAGACACAAGATGTTTTAATTAATTCTGGGGCTGTTTTAGAAGCAGAAAAGTTTATTTCAAACCAAACTATAATAACAGCAAATGCAGGTGGTGAAGCAGCTATTTTTGCTACAGACTTTGTAGATGCAAAAATTAGAGCTGGAGGTGTTATTGATATCTACGGGAAACCAAAACAAATAAAACAAAAAGTGATTGCCGGAGGAACAATAACAGAAAAATAAGAATATTTTTATTATTTTTGATTTTATTATCACAAACTAATCAATGATTCAAGATATTATTTCAGGAATACCGTTAGGAATTTTTTTAAGTTTCATGATTGGTCCTGTATTTTTTGTTCTTTTAGAAACTAGCGCCGTAAAAGGATTTAGAGCTGCGCTTGTTTTTGACTTAGGTGTTGTTGTAGCAGATATTGTTTTCATTACTATTGCTTATTTTAGTAGTTATCGTTTAATTCAAACGATTAAAAATGACCCTGCAATCTATATTTTTGGAGGTATTTTAATGCTTACTTATGGAGTTATAACCTTTATAAAAACCAATAAAGCTACCAGAAATTTAGATGAAACTATTGTAGTTGAAATAACTAAAAACAATTACCTTGGTCTTTTTGTCAAAGGTTTCTTACTTAATTTTATTAATGTAGGAGTTTTGTTATTTTGGTTTCTTATTTTAATCACTGTAGGTCCAAAATTACAATTGGAGACATCAAGAATGATCGTTTTCTTTTCTGCTGTTATTGGTACTTATTTGTTAGTAGATATTTTTAAAATAATATTAGCAAAACAGTTAAAAAGCAAAATGACTCCTTCTAATATTTTAAAAATTAAAAAACTAATCAGTATTTTGTTAATTATTTTTGGATTTGTTTTGATGTTTCAAGGTTGGTTTCCGAGTAATCAAAAATTAGCAAAACAAGTTTTAGAAAAAATTGATTAATGACTTAGAACCAAATATTATTTAGTTTCAATGCATAAAAAAACCTCTCAAATTTGAGAGGTTTTTTTTGAGGCATCGTGCGGATTCGAACCGCAGTAGGAGCTTTTGCAGAGCCCAGCCTAGCCACTCGGCCACGACGCCATTGTTGAATGGACGGCAAATGTAAATAAATTATTTCGATTTTTAAATTTTAAAGTTTGAATAATTCGTTAAAATTGGAATACTTATGTTCTATATTCTTCCATTTCGATAGTAACTGATTCAACATCACCGCCAATAGGAGGATTTAGTTTAGAAACACCTAATATAATTCGGGATATTGAAGGGACCTCTAAGAATATTCTTCTTATAATTCGATGGGCAACGTGTTCCAATAAGTGAGAACGGATCGCCATTTCTTCTTCAACTATTTTATTCAGAAGCACATAGTCTACAGTGTCTTTTAATTCATCAGACAGAGATGATTTTCTCAAGTCAGTTTTTACTTCCAAGTCTACTGAATAATCAGATCCTATTTTTCCTTCTTCTATTAAACATCCATGATAAGAGAAAGTCCGGATATTTTTTAGTTTTATAATTCCCATAAATTTAGTTTAAAAGTTTAAAATTTAGGTTTAAAAGTGAACTCGCACAACTTTAAACAGTAATCTTTAAACCATTTTTTTATCTTTGCTAAAATTAAACAAAATTATGTCAACCGAAGAGAAATCACTTCATTTTATAGAGCAAATTATTGAAGACAGTTTGTCAAACGGTTTTCCACAGAAAAGCCTTCGCTTTCGTTTCCCTCCAGAGCCTAACGGATATTTGCACATTGGTCATGCTAAATCTATTTGTTTAAATTTTGGTTTGGGTTTACGCTATAACGCACCTGTAAATCTTCGTTTTGACGATACAAATCCTGCAAAAGAAGAACAGGAATATGTTGATGCAATCAAAGAAGACCTAAAATGGTTGGGTTTTGATTGGGCCGAAGAACGATATGCATCTGATTATTTTCAACAATTATATGATTGGGCTGTTTTAATGATTAAGAAAGGCAAAGCTTATATAGATAGTCAATCTTCGGAAGAAATGGCAATTCAAAAAGGAAGTCCAACTCAACCTGGTGTTAATGGTCCCTTTCGAAGTCGCTCTGTTGAAGACAATTTAATCTTATTTGAAGGAATGAAAAACGGTGATTTTCCTGAAGGGAGTCATGTTCTAAGAGCTAAAATTGATATGTCTTCAACAAATATGTTGATGCGTGATCCTTTAATGTATCGAATATTACATCGTCATCATCATAGAACCGGAAACGATTGGAAAATTTATCCTATGTATGATTTTGCTCATGGCGAAAGTGACTATATAGAACAGATTTCACATTCTATATGCACTTTGGAATTTGTTATGCATCGCGAATTGTATAACTGGTTTATCGATCAGATTTATGATATAAATAAAGTTAAACCAAATCAATACGAATTTGCCAGATTGAATTTGAATTATACTGTAATGAGCAAAAGAAAACTTTTGCAATTGGTTCAGGAAAATATTGTAAATGGGTGGGACGATCCTAGAATGCCAACTATTTCAGGATTGAGAAGAAGAGGATACACAGCTAATTCTATACGAAAATTTTGCGAAATTATTGGAATTGCAAAACGGGAGAATATTATCGATGTTTCTCTTTTGGAATTTTGTTTAAGAGAAGATTTAAATAAAATAGCACCTAGAGTTATGGCTGTTTTAGATCCAATTAAACTGATCATAATTAACTATCCACAAGATAAAGAAGAGTGGCTAGAAGCTGAAAATAATCAGGAAGATAAAAGTGCCGGTTTCCGTAAAGTGCCATTTTCAAGAGAACTTTACATCGAAAAAGAAGATTTTTTGGAAGAAGCCACAAACAAGTTTTTCCGATTATCTATTGGAAAAGAAGTCCGTTTAAAAAATGCCTATATAATCAAAGGCGAAAGTGTTGTTAAAGATACTGAAGGCAATATTATTGAAATTCATGTGAGCTATGATGAAGATAGTCAAAGTGGAAGTCGGAGTGAAGCTTCTCAGCGAAAGGTAGCGGGAACCCTGCACTGGGTTTCTATTTCGCATGCTATTGAGGCTGAAATTCGTCTCTATGATCGTTTATTTATCGATGAAGCACCCGATAGTCATAAAGAGAAAAATTTCCTTGATTTCATGAACCCTAATTCTCTTCAAATTATTAAAGGATTCGTAGAACCAAGTCTTAAAGATATTCAATCTGGAGATCAATTTCAGTTTCAGCGATTGGGTTACTTTAGCGTGGATAAGGATTCTAAAGGGAGTAAATTAGTCTTTAATAAAACAGTCGGTTTGAAAGATGCCTGGGAAGAAAAAGGGAAAAAAGAGACTAATTTGTTGATGTCTATGCAAAAGGAAATCAACAAATTTGTTAAGGAAAAAGACGAAACTACAGCGAATGTAATTCTAACCAATATCATTTCAAGTATTCAAAGTATTGACAATTATAGCCTTATAAATCAATCGATTGTAAAGAATATAAAGAACGATAATAATGCGTTATTATTTGCCAATTTAATTCTAAATCTCTCAGATAAAGTCACTGCAAAAGATGTTGAAATAGAATATTTGACTAAATTATACAATATGTCTTTGAAAAGCCAGCTACCTCATGTTCGGTTTTATGCACTTAGCAATTTGAAAAAAGATTCAGATAATGCGATTATTTTTAAATCACAAATCTCAGATTTGAAACAATCAGAAAAAAATGAAAAAGTTCTGGATGCTCTGAATAATTTTGAATTTTAACTGTAATTTATGTTTTATTATGATTAACTATGGAAGCGCTCTTATAAAGCGCTTTTTTGTTATACCTTTATAATCGTAACTAAGAGAAAATTAATCTTAATTAAATATTTTTTAAAGTTCTTAGTTGCTATATTAACTAAATTTATTTTTTTTAATTTAATATTCATAACTATAAGATTATTAACTAATTATATTTTTTTAACGGTGTGTTAACAGAACAGTTTTAATATATTTTGTAACTTTAATTATTAGTAACTTAAAATTTAAAGTCATGTCAAATAGCACTGGAAATACAGTATTAGCCCTTTTAACAGGAGCAGCAGTTGGAGCAGGAATAGGAATTTTATTTGCTCCAGACAAAGGATCAAAAACAAGAGAGAAAATTAAAGACGGTTATCAAGACGCAAGGAAAGACTTGGTTCATAAATTTAAAAATGCATCGGAAGAATTGAAAAGTAGATTTTCATCTACTAGAAATGATTTAGAAGAAACGTACGAAGAGTTGGTTACCAACATGAGTCACAAAACGGAAGATGTTATATCCTTTTTAGAAACTAAATTATCTGATTTAAAAGCCCAAAATGTCAAGCTTCAAAAAGAAAAAGAAGGAAAACTTCAAAAATAATTGCAATAGATTGAAAAAAAATGTAAAATATGGCTTTCGAAGAACTTAAAGAACAAGCAGAAAATATTCAGGATCAAACTCAACAATATATAGAATCTAGTGTTGATTATTATAAATTGCGTGCTTTTAAACTAGCAATGAAATCAACGACTTTGATTTTGAAATTTACTTTGATTGGCTTGTGTCTTATTATGGTTCTGTTGTTTTGTTCTGTTGCAGGAGCATTAGCAATTGGGAAGGAATTAGATAATTATGCTTTTGGATTTTTAATAGTTGGAGGTGTGTATTTAGTGTTAACCGGCCTTTTACTTCTAGTTAAAGATAAAATAATTGAAGGACCTATTTTGGAGAAATTTTCAGAAATCTTTTTTAACGACTAAATCACTATGGCAATAAAGAAATATTCCTCCTACTCCCAAATAGAATTTGATCTTGAAGTACTTAAATTACAAAAAGAAATACATTTTCAAAAATTACTTTTAAGCGGTCAAATTATTAAAGAAAGTCTAACTCCCAGCAGCCTTGTTTCAAGCCTATTGGGCTCTTTTAAAGAAGTTTTGATTAACCCTAGAAATGCTATTATTAAATTAGCAATTCCATTTATAATTAAATTGATATTAAAAATAAAAAGAGGCATTTAGCCTCTTTTTTTTATCTAATTACTTAAATTTATTCTTCGTTTTTTTCTTCATCTATTGGTGGAGATTGATAATCAGACTTGTATTCTTCGGTTTTTAGGTCTAGATTTTTATTCTTTTTCTTCATCATTTCACCAACTTGGTTTGAAGCACTAAATGAAGCAATCATGTTGTTAAGCATATCACTTCCTGCCTGCGGTGAATTAGGGAGTAAAATTAAATTGGAATTACTTTCAGCTCCAATAGCTTGTAAAGTGTCATAATGTTGGGTTACTACAATCAAAGCCGATGCTTCCTGGGAATTAATTCCGACACGGTTTAACACATCAACACTTTCTACTAGACCCCTTGCAATTTCTCTCCTTTGATCAGCAATACCCTGTCCTTGCAAGCGTTTGCTTTCTGCTTCTGCTTTCGCTTTAGCTACAATTCTAATTCTAGATGCTTCGGCTTCAAATTCGGCTACTGTTTTTTCTCTGTCAGCAGCATTAATTCGGTTCATTGCATTTTTCACTTGAATATCCGGATCAATATCAGTTACCAAGGTATTGATAATAGTATATCCGTATGTTGTCATTGCTTCGTTTAATTCCCTTTTTACTGCAATTGCAATATCATCTTTTCTTTCAAAAACATCATCCAATTTCAATTTTGGAACCTCGGCACGAACAACATCAAAGACGTAAGATGTAATTTGATCGTGTGGATATTCTAATTTATAAAAAGCATCGTAAACAGTTTCTTTTACAACCATAAATTGAACCGATACTTTCAATTTTACAAAAACATTATCTTTTGTTTTGGTTTCAATAATAACATCTAGTTGCTGAATCTTTAAGTTGATTTTTCCTGCAATTTTGTCCATTATCGGAATTTTTAAATGTAGCCCGGATTGTCGAATACTCAAAAATCTTCCAAAGCGTTCCACGATCACTGCAGTCTGCTGTTTTACAGTAAAAAAGGAGGATAATAAAATGAATAATCCGAAGATTAAAATAGTAATTAATGGAATGTTCATGTTCATGGCTAGTATATTTAGTTTTAATTAGTTGTCAAATTACAATAATAAATTCTAGCTTTATACTTGATTAACATTATTATATGATAAAGTCGATTGCTTTAACCCTTCTTTTTTTCTGCTTTTCTTCTGCATTTGCTCAATATGGATATAGAGATTCAAATCGAATCGGAATCCAATTTGGTTTAAACCAATTCTCATTAAATACTTCAAATTTTATTTCTGTACCAGAATTAGGATGGAACGCAGGTCTTTCGTTAAGAGGTAATTTTTATAACAATTGGGATATGGTTTATGCGATGCAATTCTCTCAAAATAATTTTTCAGTTCAAACAAATAATTTTAATTCGGATGCTGAAACTATAAAATATACAGTAACATCAGCCCAAATATCTTTGCATTTGAGTTATATTGTTATAGAAAATTATTTGAGTATCGAATTTGGTCCTCAAGTCCAATTCAATGGACAATTAAGTTTAGATTCTCAAAAAGAAAATAATTTAATCTCAGGAACTACTTTTCACGCTAAAGATATTCAGGATATTTCTAAATTTAATTTCTATCCTACAGTAGGTTTTACCGCAGGTATAAAACAGCTACGTTTTAATGTTCAATACCACTATGGATTAAATAATTTTCTTCAAATTAAAAACAATGCTGAAAGCGTTCATTTAAACGGAAACGCTAGAATTATTAGTTTAAATATGATAGTTTATCTATAAAAAAAGCTTCCAAATTTGGAAGCTTCTAATTTTATAAAGTCACAATTGCCTTTTCAATTCGTTTTATTGTTTCGTCTTTACCAATCAATTCGACTATATCAAAAAGATGTGGACCTTTTAAAGCGCCAACCAGACTTAAACGAAATGGCTGCATAACTTTTCCCATTCCTATTTCATTAGTTGTCATCCAATCTCTAACAATGTTCTCAATATTTTCAGAAGAAAAATCAGCGATAGCTTTAATAACATCAATTAATTCTTTCATCAAATTCGGAGTTTCTTCTTTCCAATTTTTACTTCCTTTTTCGTCGTAAGATTCTGGTGCTAGAAAGAAAAAATCACTTAATTCCCAGAAATCAGATACAAAATGAGCTCTTTCTTTTATGAGAGATACAACTTTTAAAACTACAGAATCGGTTACTGATAACCCTTTTGAAACTAAAATAGTAGTGAAGGATTTCGCCAAAAGAGCCTCATCCTGTTTAACTAGAAATTGATGGTTAAACCATTTATTTTTTTCAGGATCAAATTTAGCTCCGGCTTTATGAACTCTATTCAAATCAAATGCTTCGATTAACTCTTCTAGTGTAAATAATTCTTTATCTGTTCCGTCGTTCCAGCCTAATAGTGCTAAAAAGTTAATAACTGCTTCAGGGAAATACCCTTTTTCTCTATACCCAGATGAAATACCATCTTCTGTTTTCCATTCTAACGGAAATACAGGGAATCCCATCTTATCACCATCTCTTTTTGATAATTTACCGTTTCCAATAGGTTTTAGTATTAATGGTAAATGCGCAAATTCTGGCGCATGCCAACCAAAAGCACGATACAATAAAATATGTAATGGCATGGAGGGCAACCATTCTTCACCACGAATTACATGTGATGTTTCCATCAAATGATCATCTACTATATTAGCTAAATGATAGGTAGGCATTCCATCTCCTTTAAATAAAACTTTATCGTCTAACAGATTGGTTTCAAACTTAATTTCTCCACGAATTAAATCATATAAATGTAAAGTTTCGTCAATAGGAGTCTTGAATCGGATTACATATTCTTCTCCATTTTCAATTCTTTTGTTAGCTTTTTCTTCAGAAATTACTAATGAAGTATCTAATTTTTCCCGATTATGGTGGTTGTAAATAAAAGTCTTACCTAGTTCTTCATGTTGTTTTCTATGGAAATCTAATGCTTCTGGAGTATCAAAAGCATAATAAGCCCAACCTTTTTTTATCAATAGATCAGCATATTTTTTGTAAAGTGGTTTTCTTTCGCTTTGACGATAAGGACCATATTTCTCATTTTTCCCTATAGTTTCATCAGGAGAAATTCCTAACCATTCTAAGGCTTCTAAAATGTAAGCTTCTGCTCCGGGAACAAATCGATTTTGATCAGTATCTTCAATTCTTAAATAGAAAACACCATTGTTTTTTTTGGCAAATAAATAATTGAATAAGGCCGTACGAACACCGCCAATATGTAAAGGTCCAGTCGGACTTGGTGCAAAACGCACACGAACTTGCTTTGACATTTTTTGTAAATTTTGATGCAAAGATACGTTTTTCAATTTGGGATTTAATATCAGATTATTTGATTCTTAAAAGCTTCTATTATTTTTACACTGCAAACTAGGATGTTTTTCCGAGGATTATTTATTCTAAATTTTAAACCTTTTCTAATTCAGATAAATTTGTAATTTTAGAGGTTTAAAAAAAGTATATAATTTTGAATTTATCTAGTATTATTTATAGAAAACTGGAAGCTTTCATAAGGAAGTTTTATTACAACCAACTTATCCGTGGAGGTATACTTTTCATTGGTTTTGGATTGCTGTATTTCTTGTTTACACTATTCATCGAATATTTTCTTTGGCTCAAACCAATGGGAAGATCTTTTCTTTTTTGGACTTTTGTAGTCGTGGAGCTTTTCTTGTTAATTCGTTTTATATTTTTTCCGGTTTTCCAATTGCTTAAATTGAAAAAAGGAATTGACTATAGAGAAGCTTCTTTAATTATTGGGAATCACTTTCCAAATGTAAATGATAAGCTTACTAATTTTCTTCAGCTTTTAGAAGATCCTAATAGCTCGGAATTATTAGTTGCTTCTATTGAACAAAAAGCAAATTCACTTCAACCAATTCCTTTTGGGAATGCAGTAGACTTTAGTAAGAACAGTAAATACTTACCCTTAGCAATTATACCGATTCTGTTTTTTATGTTTTTTTATTTATCAGGGAACAGTAGTTTTATTTCTCAAAGTTTAGATAGGGTAGTGCACTTTAACCTAGCTTTTTCTCCACCAGCCCCCTTCGAATTTGTTGTATTAAATACAAAATTGCAAACGAAACAGAACGAGGATTTTATTCTTCGAATTAAATCAGTAGGTAAAATTGTACCCGAAAAGGCTATGATTTTAATTGACAATCAAAGCTATTTCATGGAAACAACTAAACCAGGGGAATTTCAATTTAAAATCGCAAAACCTTCTATTAATGTCAAATTTCATTTAGAAGCGAACACATTCTCTTCAATGGAATATGAACTAAAAGTTACTGCAGTTCCTACTATTGCTAATTTTGAAATGATACTTAATTACCCTGCTTATCTCAATAGAAAACAAGAAATAATAAAAGGAACCGGTAATGCTATTATTCCTGAAGGAACTCAAGTGCATTGGAGTATTAAAACCCAAGCTACTGAATCTGTAAATTGGATTGGATTTTATTTTAAAGTACTCTTTCAGAAAAATAATGATAATTTTGTTTTGTCAAAAACAATTTTTGAAACTACAGAATACGAAATTCATACTTCGAATAGCAGCATTAAGGATTACGAAAAATTAGCGTATGAACTTTCAATTATTAAAGATCAGTTCCCTACAATTGTTATAAATACAGCTCCTGACAGTTTAAAAGTACCAAAGAAAGATAAAATCTATCTTTTAGGTCAAATTTCTGATGATTACGGCCTTACAAAATTAAATGTAGTCTATTATCCAAAAAATAGTCAAAAATCCATAAAACGAGCGATAATAGAGGTTAAAAAGGACGTTTTCGATCAATTTGTTTTTTCTTTTCCATCTAACTTAACGGTCGATAAAGGGCTAACGTATGAATATTATTTTGAAGTCTTTGATAATGATGCATTACATAATTTTAAAAGTACGAAGTCTTCTGTCTTTTCCAGCACTATTTTAACCGATGTTGAAAAAGATGAAATGTCTTTAAAAGAACAAAAGGAAAATATTAATAGTCTTGAAAAGTCATTAAGAAATCAGGACAAACAATTCTTGGAATTAGACAAACTTCAACAAACAGGAAAAGAAAAAACCAATTTGGAATCTAAAGATCAACAAAAAGTTAACGATTTTATCGAACGTCAAAAACATCAGGACGAAATGATGAAGCAGTTCTCCAAAAACATGGAAGAGAATTTAGATAAATTTAAATCGGATAATAAAGACGAATTCAAGGAAGAACTCCAAAAACGCTTAGAAAACGCCGATAAGGATTTAGATAAAAACAAAAAACTATTAGAGGAACTGAAGGAATTAAACAACAAAATTATGGAGGAAGATTTATTAGAAAAGTTGGATAAATTCAAACAAAACAGCAAAAATCAAACTAAGAATCTTGAGCAATTAGTGGAGCTCACAAAAAAGTATTACGTAGAAAAAAAGGCCGAACAATTAACAGACCAATTGGATCAGCTTTCAGTAAAACAAGAACAGTTATCTTCTCAAGAACAAGAAAATACTGCTCCTAAACAAGAAGAAATTAATAAATCATTTGAGAAAATTCAAGAGGATTTAAATAAATTGGACAATGAAAACAAGGAATTAAAGGATCCTATTGACATTCCAAAGGATGCTCAAAAAGAGCAAAGCATCGAAGATGATTTAAAAAAAGCTACTGATGATTTATCTAAGAATAAAAAAGATGCTGCAAAACCCAAACAGAAAAGTGCTTCTAAAAAAATGAAAGAATTAGCACAGAAAATGAAAGAAAGTATGGAATCTGGCGAAAAGGAACAAATGGAAGAAGATATTAAAACCTTACGACAAATTTTAGATAATTTATTAGCTTTTTCTTTTTCACAAGAAGATTTAATGTCTGATTTTAAGACACTTAAAAACGTATCGCCTTCTTTTAATAAGAAACTTAAGCTCCAACAAGATTTAAAACAACAGTTTAAGCATGTTGATGATAGTTTATTTGCAATGTCACTTCGGAATCCTAAAATTGCGGAGGATATAACCAAAGAAATTGGAAATGTTCATTATAACATTGACAAGTCTTTGGAAAGTTTTGTAGATGCTCAATTACCTAAAGGTCTTTCACATCAACAATACAGTATTAGTTCGTCTAATAAATTAGCTGACTTTTTAAGTGATCTTCTTAACAATATGCAAATGTCGATGTCGGGAAAAGGATCTGGAAAACCTAAACCAGGAAAAGGACAAGGAATGCAACTCCCAGACATAATTAAAAAACAAGATCAAATAGGTCAGCAACTAAAAGACGGAATTAAAAAAGGAGATAAACCGGGAACTAAGGAAAAGGGTGATTCTGTCATGCCTAAGAATGCATCAGGCGGAAAAGGAGAAGAAGGTGAAAATGGAGAAAACGATGCGAATGCAATATTACAAATTTATAAAGAGCAGCAATCAATACGCAATGCGTTAGAAGTTGAATTAAAGAAACAGGGTCTTAGCGGCAACGGTCAGAATGTCTTAGATCAAATGAAACAAATTGAAAAGCAATTACTTGACAAAGGTTTCAATAATCAGCTTTTACAAAAAGTATTGAATATTAAATACGAGCTACTTAAATTGCAGGATGCAACGCTGCAACAAGGTGAAGACAAAAAGCGTCAATCCGAAAGCAATATTAAAACCTATAACAATCAAGTAGCACCGCTTCCATTGCAATTGCAAGATTATATCAATAGCATAGAGATTTTAAACAGACAAAGCTTACCTTTGCGGTCCAATTTCAACCAGAAGGTTAAAGAATATTTTAAAAATAATGATTAGTTTTAATTACGAAACAGAATTTGAATTGCCTAATGAAATTCAAATATCAGAATGGCTGTCTAGAGTTATTCTTTCCGAAAACAAAAAAGAAGGTGACATTAATTATATCTTCTGCGACGATGCCTATTTATTGGAAATCAATCAGCAATATCTTGATCACGATACGCTGACTGATATAATAAGTTTTGATTATTCTGTAGGAAACGAGTTACATGGAGATATTTTTATTTCTGTTGAACGTGTTACCGAAAACGCCTCAGATTTCAATGTCACTTTTGAGGAAGAACTTCAAAGGGTTTTTGTTCATGGCTTGTTGCATTATTGCGGGTACAAAGACAAGTCTGATGAAGACATAATTATTATGCGAGCAAAAGAAAATGATAAAATAGCTATGTTTCACGTGGAACAATAATTTATTAGGTTTTTATCATTAGCGTTTTTTAAATGCTTACGATTTATTTAATGCTTTTTAATATAAATCATATTTGCATAAATTTTAATTTGTTTCACGTGGAACAACATAAATATATTTTTTAAAGTTTAGAATTTTTTAAACTTTTGAATCTTAAATAAATAAAGTATAATGTTTCAAGAAGAATATGATGTTATTGTAGTTGGCGCTGGCCATGCGGGTTCTGAAGCGGCAGCTGCTGCTGCCAATATGGGGTCTAAAACTTTGTTGGTCACAATGAGTTTGCAGAATATAGCTCAAATGTCATGTAATCCTGCTATGGGTGGAATTGCAAAAGGTCAAATTGTTAGAGAAATTGATGCGTTAGGGGGTTATTCCGGAATAGTTTCCGACAGAACAGCAATTCAATTCAAAATGTTGAATAAGTCAAAAGGTCCCGCAATGTGGTCCCCCAGAGTTCAAAGTGATCGTATGCGTTTCGCAGAAGAATGGAGATTGATGCTGGAGCAAACTCCAAATCTTGATTTTTATCAAGAAATGGTTAAAGGTTTGGTAATTGAAAATGGAAAAATTCGAGGAATAAAAACCTCTTTGGGTATTGAAATTAAAGCAAAATCAGTTGTTTTAACTAACGGAACTTTTTTAAATGGTTTAATTCATATTGGCGAAAAACAATTTGGTGGAGGTAGAGCAGGTGAAAGTGCTGCATACGGAATTACGGAAGATTTAGTTATTGCAGGTTTCGAATCCGGTAGAATGAAAACAGGAACACCTCCAAGAGTTGATGGTCGGTCCTTGGATTATTCAAGAATGAATGAAGAAAAGGGTGATGCAAAACCTGATAAATTTTCCTATTCGGATATCACTAAACCTTTAATTCATCAAAAATCCTGTCACATGACGTATACTTCTTTAGATGTACACGACATTTTACGTGAAGGTTTTGATCGTTCCCCTATGTTTAATGGAAGGATTAAAAGTCTAGGCCCAAGGTATTGTCCTTCAATTGAAGATAAAATCAATCGATTTGCAGATAAAGAACGACACCAATTATTTGTTGAGCCTGAAGGTTGGAATACAGTAGAAGTATACGTAAATGGTTTTTCCACTTCCTTGCCTGAAGATATTCAATTTAAAGCGCTTCGATCAGTAGTTGGTTTTGAAAAAGTTAAATTTTTTCGTCCTGGTTACGCAATTGAATATGATTATTTTCCGCCAACACAATTAAAACATACATTAGAAACTAAGCTAGTTGAAGGGCTGTATTTCGCAGGTCAAATTAATGGTACCACCGGATATGAAGAAGCAGCTTCTCAAGGTTTGATGGCCGGTATTAATGCAGCGCTTAAAGTTCAGGAACGTGCTCCTTTAATTTTAAAGAGAGACGAAGCTTATATAGGTGTTTTAATTGATGATTTGATTACAAAAGGTACGGAAGAGCCTTATAGAATGTTTACATCTAGAGCCGAATATAGAACTCTTTTGAGACAGGATAATGCTGATTTCAGGTTGACTCCTATGTCATTTGAATTGGGTTTAGCGTCTGAGAAAAGGTTGCGAAGAATGGAACATAAGCTTAAAGAATCAGAAAAAATGGTTGCCTTTTTTAAAGAAACTAGTGTTACAGCAGCAGAGATGAATCCGATTTTAGAATCTAAAGAAACAGCCTTAGTCAATCAATCTGATAAGATGTTTAAAATTTTCTCTCGACCTCAAATTGATTTGGAAGACATGAAAAAATTTGATAAAGTTGCTGAATACATAGCTTCAAATGATTTAGATCAGGAGATTTTAGAACAAGCTGAAATTCAAGTTAAGTATTCAGGATACATAGAAAAGGAACGAAATAATGCAGATAAATTGACGCGTTTAGAAGATGTCAAAATTCCAGAAACCTTTGATTACAGCAAAATTAAATCCATGTCAATTGAAGCTAAACAAAAGTTGACTAAGATTAGACCGGTTACAATTTCTCAAGCTTCGAGAATTAGTGGAGTTTCTCCGAGCGACATTTCTGTGTTGTTAATTTATATGGGAAGATAGATGTTTCACGTGGAACTAAATCCGGCAAGTCTTATTGATAAAGGAAAAGTAGGATTATTAGTTGCTTTTTTTATGCTTACTAGTTGTATTGGAACAAGGCAATCGATTCAGATTCCGGATTATCTTTTAGTCCCAAACGGAAAAGAGATAATTGGAAATAAGGGCTTGACTGCCTTTATTTTTGAAAACAATCTTAAGAAAATGTCTTTTGAACAGTATCTAGCTTTTAAATTTAAAGCAGATAATTATTCCCAAAAAGAGTTCTGGGTAGATATTGACAATAGTAAGTATAAAATTATTATTTACGACTATGCTGAATTCGAAAAATATTTTATGAGTGCGAATTATTCCCCAATAAATTTAGAACCAGATAATGTACAAAATCTCGATAAAAGAAAATTTATAGCCTTGTCAATAATCAACTCTTTTAATGAAGATTGTTTATCAGAGGATTCTCTTTATAAAAACATTGCCGCAAAATATTTAAAGAAATTAAAAGACGAATATAATAATCAATAATGGATATTTCAAAAACCAAATTGTTTCTAGCTGTTAAAGATCATTCCATATCTAAGGAAAATTTCGAATTGTTCCGAGATGAATCTCTTGATTTGCTAATTACCCTTCCCCAACCAGAGGAGAAAAACTTAGCCAAATATTATGAAAGCGATGATTATATTTCACATACTGATGGTAAACGATCCTTGTTTGAAAAAGTATATCATTTTGTCAAGACTATCGCATTAAAAAGCAAACTCGATTTAATTAATGACTTGCAACCTTCAAAAGGGAAGCTATTGGACATTGGAGCAGGAACTGGAGACTTTTTAGCTTTGGCAAAACAATATGGATGGAATATAACAGGAGTGGAACCAAGTGAAAAAGCAAAATCAATTGCTTTAAAAAAAGGAGTTTCATTTGTCGAAAACACCAATTTATTAGACGAAAATTCTTTTGATTTAATTAGTATGTGGCATGTTTTGGAACATGTTCCAAATCTTGAGGAGCAGATAAAAGAATTGAAAAGGTTATTAAAACCAAATGGAACTATTTTAATTGCTGTTCCAAATTTTAATTCTTACGATGCAAAACAGTATGGTACTTTTTGGGCAGCATATGATGTGCCAAGACATTTGTGGCATTTCTCAAAAACAGCAATCCGAATGCTTTTCGAAAAAGAAGAACTAAAACTTGAAAAAGTTTTACCTATGAAATTTGATGCCTATTATGTTTCTTTACTTTCTGAAAAATACAAAACGGGAAACATGAATTTCATTAGTGCTTTTTTTGTAGGATTACGCTCTAATTTAAAAGCAAAGCAAAGTTTAGAGTTTTCGTCTCATATTTATGTGATAAAAAACGCTAAAATCGAAATTAAAAAGGTTTAAGGAGCGATTTTAGCTTAAAATAAGTGTCATCTGCAATTTTATAAAGTTGCCCTTAAAATGCCTTATTTAAATCCAAAAATCATAGCATATTGCTATTTAAAATTTAAACGCAATACTATTTCTTTATAGTAGAGAAAAACACTTGAATTAATTAAAGTTTTCTAGAATAAAGTTTTTAAACTAAATTTTTATACTTTTGAAATCAATTTAAAAAAATAAACAAATAAAATTTTTATAATGAAAAAATCCATATTATTAATTGCAATTGCATTTTCAATTATTTCTTGTAATAAAACGGCAGAAGTTAAAGAATCTAAAACGGCTTATGTAGATACCTCAAAATTATTAGAAGAATATACCGAAGCAAAAGATATCCAAGCGAAATACAAAACCAAATCGGAAGAAATGGGAAAAGAACTTGAAGCAGAAGTAAATCGTTTTAAATCAGATGCGGCTAATTTTCAAAAAAATGCACAAGCAAATGGACAAGCTTGGGCACAACAAAATGGAGCTGAATTACAAAAAAGAGAACAGCAATTAAGTTATGCACAACAAGGTATGTTGCAACAATTGCAACAAGAAAGTGGTGTTGAAATGGATTCATTAGTAGTTAATGTTAAAAAATTTATTAAAGATTACGGAAAACAAAAAGGATATTCCTACATTTTTGGAACAGGTGAAGCAGCTTCAATTTTGTACGCAGAAGATAAATATGACATTACAAAAGAAATTATCCAACTTTTGAATGACAAGTATAAAGCAGCACCCAAAGACGGAACAAAGGACGTAAAAGCAGATGCTAAAAAAGAAATTCAAGCTTTAGAGAAAAAGAAAAAATAAGGTAAATTTCCCTTTATAATCAACCTTCATCTTTATTGGGACTGAAGGTTTTTTTATGCCTAAAAATTAGATTAATTGAGTCGTCAGTTTAAAATAAATTTTACGTAATTTGTTTAAAATCAACGCTTATAATTTTAAAATCCGAATCCTGAACTATAATATAATTTCTATTATTTCAAAAAAATAATAGTAATAATCATTCTAAGACGCCAGATTTTCTTTACATTTAAGCTTTAATTTATACGCCAAATGGAAAATATATCAGAGGAAGCGAAATACACCCTTCAATTTATTAATCAAACGCAGCGCTCCATTTTTTTAACTGGAAAAGCAGGAACTGGGAAAACTACACTCCTAAAAGAAATAATCCAATCGACGCATAAAAATGTCGTAGTTGTCGCTCCAACTGGAATAGCCGCTTTAAATGCCTCTGGAGTAACAATTCATTCCATGTTTCAATTGCCTTTTGGAGGTTTCCTGCCGGATACAATTACACCTGATTTTTCGGATTCTGTAAAATTTGAAACTAAAAATACTTTGGTAAGACATTTCAAAATGAGCAGTTCTAAAAAATCAGTTATTCGGAATATGGAATTATTGATTATCGATGAAGTGAGTATGCTTCGTGCCGATTTATTGGATGCAATTGATTATATGATGCAATCGGTTCGTAAAAAGAAAATTGCATATGGAGGTGTTCAGGTTTTGTTTATTGGAGATTTATTGCAATTGCCGCCCGTTATTAGGGAGGAGGAATGGAGGATTTTAAAAAACTATTACAAAGGCAAATTCTTTTTTCATTCTCACGTTATTCAACAAAATCCGCCTTTGTATATTGAACTTTCTAAAATTTTTAGGCAAAAAGATAGTGCTTTTATTTCAATTTTAAATAATTTAAGAAACAATCAAATATCAAAAGAAGATATCAAAAATCTAAACGATTATGTAAAACCTAATTTTGATTTTAAATCAAATAAAGGCTACATTACTCTAACGACGCACAATGCCAAAGCAGATGCAATGAATGCAAAGGCACTTGAGGATTTAGAGGGAATATCCGTTCAATACAAACCTGAAATTGTCGGGGATTTTCCAGATAAAATATACCCTGTTGACGAAAATTTAGAATTAAAAATTGGAGCACAAGTTATGTTTGTTAAAAACGATTTGTCTCCTGACAAAAATTATTTCAATGGAAAAATGGGAATAATTAAATCGCTTTCCAGTCAAGAGATTTTGGTACACTTTCCAGAGGAAAATAAAACGATTGAAGTTGATAAATACGAATGGCAAAATATTCGCTACAAAGTAAATGAAATGACTAAGGAAATAGACGAGGATGTATTAGGAACATTCGTCCATTATCCCCTAAAATTAGCTTGGGCAATAACAGTTCATAAAAGTCAAGGTTTAACCTTTGATAAAGTAGCGTTGGATGTTTCGCAAGTTTTTCTACCGGGACAAGCTTACGTAGCTTTATCGCGTTTGCGATCTTTAGAAGGTCTTGTTTTGTTGTCTCCATTGCGAATGAACGGTATTTCTAATAATCAGGATGTTATGGATTATTCCTTGAATAAGGCAACAGAAGAAGTTTTAAAAACAGCACTAAAAGAAGACACGAAAAATTTCATTCATAATTATCTTAAAAACGCTTTTGATTGGACAGAATTAGCACAAGAATGGCGCAACCACCAATTTAGTCATAATGAAAAATCGGAAAGTTCCGAAAAATCAAAACAAGCTGTCTGGGCGAGAAATAATTCAGAAATTGTTCGAAATTTGGTAGATCCGGCAAGAAAGTTCCTTTCTCAACTAAATCATCTTTTTTCTTCAGACGATTTTGATATCCATTTTATTTCGGAAAGAATTCATGCTGCTTATGATTATTTTTTTATTCCATTGGATAAATTAGTGGAGGAGATTCTTTGGAAAATAGAGGAAGTTAAACGAACCAAGAAAGTAAAAGCTTTTTATGAAGAACTAATGGTTTTAGAAGATTTGCAAACCAGAACGATTCTGCGACTGATGAAAGCCAAATTGTTAATCGAAACGATAGCTTCCGGCATCAGTATTTCTAAAGAAAATCTAAACTCTGAAACAATTAAAACCTACAGAATCAATAAAATTTCTGAAATCCAAACAAAGTTCAAATCAGTTAACGTCATTCTAATCGAAGACGAATTGGATCTTGATAGATATACTTCTAAGAAAATATCGAAAACTAAAGAACCCAAAAAATCTACTGTTCAGGAGACTTATGAATTGTGGCTTGATAAAAATTCAGTTAAAGAAATTGCGGCAATAAGAAAACTAACCCAACAAACCATTTGGGGACATTTTGCTAAATTAATTGAAGCACAAAAAATAAACATTTCCGATGTTTTACCCGAAGATAAAAGGCTAGAACTAACCCAGCTTTTTAATAATTACAAGGAAGATTCTTTGAATAATTTAAAAGAACAAGTTGGAAACGCCTATAGTTGGGACGAATTGAAAATGTTTAAAGCGAGCAGAATGATTTCTTAACTCAGCCAATAAACCACTAAAATTGCCGGAATAAAATATATAATAATGGTTCTTGCCCCATCATAATCTTTGGCTAGGCGTTGACCAAAAAGTAGCATGATTAGCGTTATACATGAAAAAACGCCGCCATATAAACCATAAGTTCTTTCATTGTTGATAATCAATTGGATTATACCCACAACACATAGAATTCCAGAAATTAATTCTAAAATTAATACGTGAAAAAGAGCTAAAGGAACAAGATTTCGGAGTCTTGTTTTTTCAAAATGACCTTTGAGCCATGCAACATTTCCACTCCAATCCATTACTTTGTCATAACCGGATTGAATAAAAGTTACTGCTAATAAAGCTAAAATTAAAATAGAGGCAATGTTAAACATAGGATTATTTTTTATGGATTAAACGAGTTAATTTTATAGATAAATCGGTTAGAATTATTTTGGCACTTCCGTTGCGTTCAATATGATATATAGCATCAGAAAGTTCTTTAAAAATTTCATGGATATTATTTCCATTTACAAAAGGAGCAAAATTCTCGAGTTTAAATTTTTCTACACGAGGTTCCATATATACCAAACTTGTTGTTTGATAGTTCAACAACAAAGCTTGTCGGAACATATCAATGCAAAAATGTAGGAATTTCTTTTGAGTTTCTCTTCCTAAACCTGCAATTTGATCGCTCCAATTAATCAAATCCTGAATAGCGGCAGCATTTCCTTTAGCTCTAAAAGCAGCCCGAACCCAATCAACAAACCATTTCTCAAAATACATATCTTCTCCATCTTCTTCCAATAATTGCAAAGCTTTATTATAATTTCCCTGGGATTGATGCGCTATTTTAGTCGCTTTTCGAGCTTCAATATTTTCATGTGAAATTAAAGCTTCAGCAATTACTTTTTCGGGTAAAGCATTAAAATTTAATACTTGGCAACGCGAGCGGATGGTCTGAATCAAATCTTCTTCGTTTTCAGTAATCAGAATAAAAACGGTTTTATCGGTCGGTTCTTCAAGTAATTTCAAGAGTTTATTGGAAGCCGCAATATTCAATTTATCAGCCATCCAAATAATCATAAATTTATACCCACCTTCATAGGACTTTAAAGCAAGAGATTTCAATATTTCCTGAGCATCTTCAACCCGAATTTCTCCTTGTTTATTTTGAACCCCCAAAATTCGATACCAATCAAATAATCCACCGTAAGGATTTTCAGATAGAAAATGACGCCAATCGGTTATAAAATCTAAACTTTTTGGTTTTGTTTTAACCTCTTCGGTCGTTACTGTAGGATAAATAAAATGCAAATCAGGATGAGAAAAAGACTGAAATTTTAAATTACAAGATTCATTTCCGCCTGAATTTTCATTCCCAATATTAGAACATAATATAAATTGAGCATAAGCCATAGCCATAGCAAGAGTTCCGCTTCCTTCGGGTCCAACAAATAATTGCGCATGAGGAATTCTTCCTAAACTTGCGCTCTGTGTAAGATGATTCTTAATATGTACCTGACCTAGAATTTCTGAAAATAGCATAAAGCAAATATAGCAGAAAGATACAAATCTTCAAAGTTTAAAATTTTAGAGCAAAACACTCGGGCTTTATTATTTATCCTTTTCACGATTTTTGCGGTATCAAGGCTTAAAAGCTTGGGATGACCCTTCAAACGGAGCTATAGAATTATTGTCTATTTACTTAAGCTTAATTTTAGCCAAAAAATTAAAATTGTATATTTGCCAAAATCTTAAACCAAAACTGATATTTCTATGAAAACTCTCGAAGACTTCAATTTCAAAAATAAAAAAGCATTAATCCGTGTAGACTTTAATGTGCCATTAGATGAAAAATTTAATGTTACTGACGCAACAAGAATAGAAGCTGCAAAACCTACAATTGATAAAATTCTCGCAGATGGTGGAAGTGTAATTTTGATGTCGCACCTAGGAAGACCAAAAGGAGTAGAAGCAAAATATTCTTTAAAACACATTTTAAAAACGGCCTCTGAAGTACTTGGAGTTGATGTTAAGTTTTCTGAAAATTGTATTGGAGACCAAGCAAAAACTGCATCAGATAATTTGAATCCAGGAGAAGTTTTGTTGTTAGAAAATCTTCGTTTTCATGAAGAAGAAGAAGCTGGTGATGTTTCTTTTGCTAAAGAATTAGCTTTACTTGGTGACATTTATGTGAATGACGCATTTGGGACAGCACACAGAGCGCACGCTTCTACAACTATAATTGCACAATTCTTTCCCAATGAAAAGTGCTTTGGCACGCTATTAGCTAAAGAGATTGAAAGCTTAAACCGCGTATTGAAAAATAGTGAAAAACCGGTAACCGCAGTTTTAGGAGGTTCGAAAGTTTCTTCAAAAATTACTGTTATTGAAAATATTTTAGATAAAGTTGACCACATGATTATTGGTGGGGGAATGACTTTTACTTTTGTAAAAGCCTTGGGCGGAAAAATTGGAGATTCTATTTGTGAAGATGACAAACTTGAACTGGCCTTAGAAATTTTGAGATTAGCCAAAGAAAAAGGCGTTCAAATTCATATTCCAGTTGATGTTGTTGCAGCAAATGATTTTTCAAATGATGCCGATACTAAAATAGTGGATGTTAAAGAGATTCCTGATGGATGGCAAGGTTTAGACGCCGGACCAAAATCATTGGAAAATTTCAAAAAAGTTATTTTAGAGTCCAAAACTATTCTTTGGAATGGACCACTAGGTGTTTTTGAAATGCCAACTTTTGCTAATGGAACTATTCAATTAGGAAAATATATTGCAGAAGCTACCGAAAAAGGTGCTTTCTCACTTGTAGGAGGAGGAGATTCCGTCTCGGCAGTAAAACAATTTGGATTAGAATCTAAAATGAGCTATGTTTCAACAGGTGGTGGAGCAATGTTAGAAATGCTTGAAGGAAAAGTTTTGCCAGGTATTTCAGCCATATTGGACTAATTTACAAAGTTTTAATACTATTTATTTAAATTAGTAGTTATAAGATAGTATGTTTGTATATTCAGTATAAAGATTTGGCTTATAATTTGTTACCAAAAATCTATGATTAAAAATAAAAAATACCACATTTTATTTCTGTTTTGTTCTCTCTCTATTTTTGCTCAGCAAAAGGAAATTAGAACGCAAGTTTTAAAAACAGATATAAACATTTCGTATCTGGATTCTCTAAAATCTACCTTTGTTAGTGATAATTTAGCTTCTTGTGTAGACAGTCTTTGGATGAAAGAATTAACTTCTTTAGACATTTACAACAATCTGGAATCAGATATCAAAACGATAAATCTTGATGAGAATGTTGAATATGAATTGCCAACAACCTTGTTAAAAGCAAGGTTGAAAGAAATGGATTCTAAATCACCCTTTAAAATAGAATACAATCAAGGGCTTGAAAATTTAATCAAGTCATTTCTTAAAAACAGAAAAAAATCGTACGAAAGATTAATGGCGATTTCTGAATATTATTTTCCCATTTTTGAATCGGCTTTAGCCAAACAAAATGTTCCGTTAGAAATTAAATATCTGGCTGTTATAGAATCGGCATTAAATCCAAAAGCAGTTTCAAGAGTAGGAGCAACTGGTCTTTGGCAATTTATGTATCAAACAGGAAAACAATACAATTTAGATATTGATTCCTATGTTGATGAACGAAGTGATCCTTTAAAATCATCAGAAGCAGCAGCTCAATACATGACAAATATGTACAAAATATTCGGCGATTGGGATTTAGTTTTAGCCTCTTATAACTCGGGTCCGGGTAATGTAGCAAAAGCGATCAGACGTTCTGGTGGTCAACAAAATTATTGGAATATCAGAAAAAATCTACCTAAAGAAACTCAAGGTTATGTTCCTGCTTTCTTGGCTACAATGTATATTTATGAATACCATAAAGAACATGGAATAATTCCTAACAGAGCAATTGTAAAGCACTTTGAGACAGATACGGTAATGATTAAAAAGCAATTGACTTTTAAACAAATTTCTAATTTATTAGAAGTACCTGTTGCGCAATTGCAAGTTTTAAACCCACAATTTAAACTGGATATTGTTCCGGCTTATTTTGATAAAAAGCAGTATTTGAGATTACCAACTAATAAAATTGCGTTATTTACCTCTAATGAAGATAAAATCTATGCTTATGTGCAACATGAGTTGGATAAAAAGGAGAAACCTTATTTTAGAGAAGAAGCAATTGCGGCTAGCGAAACATCAAAAGGAGATAGCTACGTGGTTTCAAAAACTAAATATCATAAAGTCAAGCGTGGTGATAACTTAAGTGAAATTGCTCAGCAGTATGGAGTTTCAATGGCAGAGGTAAGAAAATGGAACAAGCTTCGAAACAATCATGTTCAACTAGGAAGAAATCTGAAAATTATTAGTACAGAAAGAATCGTTTCTAACACTAAAACAGATAAATCGGAGCCTATTGAAAAACCAGATGTTGCGGTAGCTTTCTCAAAACCAGTGATTGCAGCTAAAATCTACAAAGAGGAAAAAGTAGTTAGCTTTAAAGAAGTAGCCAAGACTTACAAAGTTAAAAAAGGGGATAATTTAGGTGGTATCGCTATTAAATATGGAGTTTCTGTTGCAGATATAAAAAGCTGGAATAAACGAAAAAGTAATTCTGTTTCCGTAGGTGAAAAACTAAAAATTACAAGTGTCGAGAAAGTAGTTATGGTTGTTAAGAAAGAAATTAAATCGGATACTGCTGGTGCTTTAGCTGCAACAAATAAGATAAATTCAAATGAACTTACTACAGATAAAACAGCTGATTTTTATATAGTACAACAGGGAGATAATTTAAGTTCTATTGCCAATAAATATAATGTTACAATTGATCAGCTTAAACAATGGAATAAATTGGAAGACAACAATATTCAATTGGAAAGTAAATTGAAAATTGCCGACATTATTATTGCTTCAAAGGAAGAAGCTAGTACTAAAACAGATTTTAAAAATAAAGAGTATACAATTCTTAAAGGGGATAATTTAGGAAGTATTGCCAGAAAAAATGGAGTAGCGGTTTCAGATTTAAAAGACTGGAATGATTTAGTGGATGACAATGTTCAGATAGGAACAAAAATAATTGTTGAAAGAAAAGCGATAGCTTCCTCTCAATCAATAGTTTCTAAAGACAATAAAAAAGATAAATATGTGGATGTCAAAAATTCGGACCTCTATTATGTTAAAAAAGGAGACTCTCTTTTTAGTATTGCTAAAAAATATCCAGGAGTTTCAATTTCAGATATTAAAAAATGGAATGGAATTAATGGCAGTGAATTAAAACCAGGAATGAAGTTGAAAATAAACGGATAATAAAAAAAATCTACATAAATTTAGGGCTTATTTCATTGATGAATCAATTATGAATAAAGCCCTTTTTTTATTGCTTTTTATTTCCTTATTTCTTTCCTCTTGTGTCCGTAAAGAGGAAAATAATTTAGGAAAAACTTCTGGAAAAATTAATTCTATTTCGGTAATCATAGATGATCAATTATGGAATGGAGAAGTAGGAGATAGCCTCCGGAATAAATTCGCTTCCCCTGTCACGGGTTTGCCAGAGGAAGAACCTCTTTTTACGATTAATCAGTATCCTACAAAATTACTAGAAGGTTACATGACAAATACGAGAAATATTATTGTTGTAAAAAAAGGACAAAAAAACAATTTTGAAATTGTTCAAAACGAATTTGCATCCCCTCAAAATGTATTTCATATTTCTGGAAAAATAGCGGCAAATATTTTAGAGCAAATTGAAATAAATGCTCCTACGATAATTGATAAAATTAGAGCGCTAGAAATTGAGGAAAATCAAAGAATTATTGATACCGCTAAAATTAATAGTAAAGCGGTAAACAAGAAATTTAACATCGATTTAAATATCCCAAAAGGCTATAAACAAGTATTGATTAAACGAAAATTTATTTGGTACAAGAAGGAGATTACAAGTGGAAGTAATAGTATTTTGGTATATCAATTACCCATAAAAAGCCTAAAAAGAGGTCCAAATATCATCAATAATATCATTAAAATCAGAGATTCGGTTGTAAAATTATATATCCATGGAACTATTCCCAGAACTCAAATGATTACTGAAGACTCCTATTCTCCTTATTTGTTTCACACCAATATCAAGGGAAAAGAAACCTATGAAACTAAAGGGACTTGGGAGCTGAAGAATGATTATATGTCAGGACCATTTATAAATTACAGTATCATTGACAGGACTAATAACAGAATTTTAGTCTTAGAAGGTTTTTGTTATGCACCGTCAAAAGTAAAAAGAGATTTAATGTTTGAATTGGAAGCTATAATTAAATCAGTTCAATTTTTAAAAAAGAAAAAAAAATAAGGGATGTCAGTAAAATGGGAAATAAAGCGATTTGAAGCGCTATCTGTTCACGAACTATATCAGTGTCTAAGATTAAGAAGTGAGATCTTTGTGGTAGAACAAAACTGCGTTTATCAAGATCTTGACAACAAAGATCAGAAAGCGCTTCATCTAACAGGTGAATTTGAAGGACAAATTATTGCCTATACTCGACTTTTTAAAGAAGGAGATTATTTTGAAAATTCCTCAATTGGAAGAGTTGTCGTTGATGCAAATTATAGGGATAAAAAGTGGGGACATGAATTAATAGTGCAATCTATTTTAGGAATTGAAATGCATTTCCAAACCCAAAAAATCACTATTTCAGCACAATTATATCTTAAAAAATTCTACGAAAGTCACGGTTTTGTTCAAACAAGTGAAACCTATTTAGAAGATGATATTCCACACATTGAAATGAAAAAAGAATAAATTTTTTTTTCGTAAATTTATATTTTCGTAATTAAAAACTCAACGCGTCTGTCATATTCAGTTCCTTTTCCAAGTGGAACAGTATTCCCATAACCTTTAAACGTCATCCGGTATTTATCTATTTTTCTTGAAATTAAATATTTATAAACGGTTTCGGCTCGATTTTGAGATAAATTTCTTTTTCCAGTTTCTTTGTCAAAGGCTTCTTTTTGATAGGGAGGTGTACAACAAACATGACCTTGTATTTCAAAACCCAATCCCTTATATTTCAATAGCAATTGCGCTATGTAGTCTAATTCTTTTTTAGCTTCATAGGTAAGAAGGCTACTTCCTCTTTCAAATAATAAATTTTCAAGATAGATATGATCTCCAAGCAGGTGCTTTTTTTGAATGTGAGTATAATAACCTGGAATTTCTTTTTTAGGTAAAGGTTCTAAATTTAATACCACATCTACCCGTCTATTCTTAGAACGTTTTTCAGGTAAATTTTCAGAAAAATCATCTTCAATTAGGATTCGACCTTTACCCTCAATAGTAATAATAATTTTATTTTTAATTCCGTTTCCAATTAGTGTTTCTTTAATAGTAATAGCACGATTGCTTGATAATTTGATATTGTAATCCTCTTTGCCAATGTCATCAGTGTAACCATAAATTTGAATAGATTCAATCCGTGTTGTATCCGTATTTTTTATAAATTCTACCACGGCATTTGCTTGTATTTCATCTAAATTGAATTTGTCAAATTCAAAATATACAGAATGAACCGCCTTTTCTTGAGCATAAAGTAATCCACAAAATAAGAGTGGTAATAACTTTAATAGTCTCATTTTAATTTTTTAAGATCTTGTTAAATTCTACTTCATTTTCAAAAAGACCAACAGATTTTTTAATTTCTAAATTATTCTTTAAATAATATTCGTATAAACCTTCTTTATAGTGATAGCGTCGGATAATTTCATCTAAAATCAGGCTTTTAATTTCTTTTTGATTCTGATTCAACTGTGTTTCCTCACTTTTTTGCAGTGCAATTGACAACTGTTGATATTCGTTATTTATCGAAGCATCAATTTTTTCTTTTTTGGCTGCAACCAAAGTATTCCTCAGAGCAATTTCTGTATCGGTATCAAAATTGAAATTTTTCTTTTTTAAAAAACTTTTAAACTCCGCATAATCAGCGTCCGTTATGGTTGGTATTGTATTTCCTAAATTGGGATTCGCATAATAATAGTTTGTTACAAAATCAAATATTCCATCATTCTTAATTAAGGCTTCAGTAATTGTGCTTAATTTAGTTTCTGCCAAAACAATATCCGGAAGGATTCCACCTCCATCATAAACAAGTCTTCCTTTACGGGTTTTAAAGGCATTATAATTTTTGGAGTCTGTTCGAATAGCATTTCCATCTTTGTCTTTATGAGAATAGTCTAAGGCTTGAATGCATCTTCCAGAGGGAGTGTAATATCTAGAAATTGTTATCTTTATCTGAGTTCCATAAGTTAAATCGATTGGTCTTTGAACCAACCCTTTTCCAAAACTCCTACTGCCCACTATTACCGCACGGTCTAAATCCTGTAAAGCACCCGCAACTATTTCAGAAGCAGATGCACTTTTCCCATCTACCAATATAATTAATGGAATTTGAGTATCTATAGGCTCCCGAGTGGTTTTAAATGTATTGTTGTGCTTCTCTATTTTAGATTTTGTAGTCACGATAATTTCGTCTTTGGAGACAAATAAATTACAGATGTTTACGGCCTCATTTAAAAGTCCTCCTGGATTTCCTCTTAGATCAAGAATAATCTTTTCAGCACCTTCTTTTTTTAACTGCTCCAAAGCACTTTTGGTTTCTAATGTTGCTTTTTTATTGAATTGTGATAATACAATATAACCTGTTTTTGCATCTACTTTTCCAAAAAACGGAACCGCTTTGACGTCAACTTCTTCTAGAGTGATTTGTGTTTTTGATGTTTTTCCTTGTCGGATATAAGTAATATCGATTTTAGTGTTTTTTGCCCCTTTCATTAATTGGGAAGCATCTTCTTTAAAATCAGCAAGACGAACATCGCCAATTTGTATAATTTCGTCACCAGCTTTTAAGCCAGCCAAGTCTGCAGGATAATTTTTATAAGGTTCTTTTATAATTAGTTTTCCTTCTTTTCGTGTAATCAAAGCTCCTATTCCCGTATATTCTCCAGTATTATTAATTTTAAATTTAACAACATCCTGTTCGTTAAAATAATTCGTATAAGGATCTAAATCAGATAACATACTCTTAATGGCTTTATCCATCAATTCGCCGGGATTAGTTTCGTCAACATAGTTTGAATTTACAGCCTTAAATAAGGTATTGAAAATCTCTATTTGTTTGGCCACTTCAAAGAAATCCTCATTGAAGCTCACGCCAATGAATAAGAAAACACTAGCAACAAGAGGTGTGATAAATCTTTTTTTAAAATTAGGGTACATGTTTTTATCTTTCTTTTAAGAATGTATAGGAGATTAAAAATACTAATTTATTTCATATGAAAAACATATTAGGTTCAAAATTAGATCATTTTGACTCTAACGGGAGTAGTAGTTATTTTATTTTTCAGCTGCTATGACTTTAACAAATTTCTCAAACAGTTGAATCGTTTTAATATTGATTTCTTCATAAGTCAAACGGTCTTTGCTTTGATAAAAAAACATAAAAGCATAAGGTTTGTCTAATGAATTTATTAGTAAATGCTTGTTTAAACGGTAAGTTTCGCGAAGCACGCGTTTGAAATAATTGCGGTCTACGGCCCGTTTAAAATATTTTTTTGAAACCGAAACCCCCATTTTAGTCTGTTCTTCCAAAGGAGTTTCATCAACTAAATCGGTAGTCACGTAAACCAAACGCAAAGGATATTTAGAGACCGATTTTCCCTTCGAAAAAAGGAGATCGATTGTGTTTTTGCTTTTAAGCTTTTCAGATTTAGGGTAAGTAAAATTCATTTTAATTTTTAGGGCAAGGCCGTAAAGATACAAAGGGAATTTTAATTATTAGTCGCCGCTATTCCCAACGCTATTATAAATAAATTATTTTTAATCTGTAAAGTTAATTTTTGAACGATAAAGGCTATTGGCGATTAATTAATCTTAAATTGACATCAATCCATTAGTGCTTATTTATGGCATAATCTAAATTCTTAAAAATGAAATATACATTGGCTTTTGATGTTTACGGAACTCTTATTAATACCTCTGCTGTCTTTGATTCTTTAGAAAAAAAGATAGGAATACTAGCCAAACCTTTTATGGAGAATTGGAGAAATAAGCAACTAGAATATTCCTTCCGCCGTGGATTGATGAATAAATATTCCGACTTCGCGCTCTGTACAGAAAATGCTTTGGAATTTTGTGATTTAACTTTCAAAACCAATTTAAGTTCAGATGAAAAGCTTAATTTGATGCAGGAATATACTATTCTGCCCGCCTTTCCGGATGTAGAAATCGGTTTGAAATCGCTTAAAGAAACGGGTCATCAATTATTTGCCTTTTCCAATGGAAGCGCAAATGCCATTAATCAATTATTAAATAATGCAAATATTAGAAACCTTTTTGATGGTATTGTTAGTGTTGAAGAGGTCCAAATGTTTAAACCAAGTCCCTTAGTATATAATTACTTTAACACAAAAACGAAATCAACTAAAGCAGATTCCTGGTTAATATCCTCAAACCCTTTTGATGTTATTGGCGCTCTCGAATATGGAATGCGTTCCGCATGGGTACAAAGAACTCCTGAAGCGGTTTTTGATCCGTGGGGTATAGAACCAACAGTTAAAATTAAGGATATAATCGACTTAAATTCTGCTTTACTTCATCATTAAAGCATTATTTTATTAATAAATGTAAGAAATAGTTTTAAATGAATTAATTTAGCGACTAATTTTTAGGTTTATTTATGCGTAGTAGTAACCCCATAATTTTTTTTTTAATCCTAATCCTACTTAGTTGGAATTCCTTTTACGCTCAAAAGGAAAAACCAGAATGGAAGCTAGGGTTTAATTATGGAATGGGTCATGAAATTAGGAATTATGATTACACTTTTACGAACCAATATTATAAAGTTCAACTTTATTATTTGATAAAAAGAAGCAAGCATTTTGAAGTAGAATTACTCCTTCAGCCAGAACTAAATTTGGCGACTCATCAACTTTTAAATTTCTATTTTGTAACACCCGACCAACCTAATTATATAGCAAAAAGAGCAGAATTCACTAAGCTTAAAAATATTCGAGATTATGTATTAGGTGTAGGGTTTTTAATTAGAAAACCGCTTTCAAAATGTTTTAGTATTTATGCTTTGGGAAGTGTAGGACCATTAATTACTGATACTGAGACGGAACGTTTGTCAAAAGGATTTGCTTTTTCAGATGTAGTATCTTTAGGATTATCCCTAAAAACGAACCCAATAACCTTTGATATAAGACCTAGTATACGCCATACTTCTAACTTGGGGTTTCAGAAGTCAAATGCAGGGTTTAATACTTATAATATCGAATTTGGTTTTTCCTTTCCCTTATAATATCATCTAAAATATAAAACCAAAAAAAGGCAAACCACTATAGTTTGCCTTTTTTTAGAAATAAAACTTTTATTTTTTTTCGGAAATAACAACTGGATAAACATTATTGTCTCTATTGATATCTGCCATTAATTCACTATCATCGATTGTGATTTTTTTGATTTCGCTTTTGTTTTTAGCAATGCTAAATTCAAAATTTGGATAAGCCCAAGCCCAATCTTTTAAAACCGTTCTTTTTAGTTCCGGATTTGGATTTTCTTTTTCAAAACTCATCATGCGCAATGGAATGTAAAAACTTTCCTTACTTCCATCGGTATACTCAACTGTTAAGTCAATTGGCATCGGCATTCTGCCAATACGCTCTAAAGTTATAATCGTAGAATTACCATTATCAGCTACGTTTTTAATGCCATAATCAATAGTGTTTGTAGTCTGGGTCCAATCCGTTAAATACCAATCTAAATTCGCTCCCGAAACCCTTTCAGCGCTTCTTTTGATATCATTTGGCGTTGGGTGTTTGAATTTAAAATCACTATAATAGCGTTTCAAAGTCTTTAATAAATTTTCTTTCCCAATAACGTATCCCAATTGAGCTAGGAAAATATCGCCTTTACTATAAGAGGAAATACTATAAATTTGGTTGATATCAAAACGGTC
>Ga0114962_10000071_pt1 | contig 78088 bp, 43 predicted proteins | sample C_130820_MF_Meta_FD_87017 | JGI IMG/M metagenome (GOLD analysis project Ga0114962, IMG submission 87017) | Freshwater microbial communities from Lake Croche, Canada to study carbon cycling - C_130820_MF_MetaG | ecosystem: Environmental > Aquatic > Freshwater > Lake | place: Lake Croche, Canada... | reverse complement strand
TATTTTTTCAGTGTCTTTCAGTGGTTCTCAGTGTTTCAGTGGTTTGATTCATCATCCGCCGTTAAAACCCGTTTGTATTTAATGCCAATCGCTGGGCCATCATTTTCCGTCGGTTTTGATCAGGCCCTTGCCTTTGATGAACTTGGGTGAGGTGGCTGCACTGTAGGTGCCGGCAGCTTGGAGCTTACCATCAAGAGTAAGTTTGCCGAGGTGCATCTCACCGGTGAAATTCAAGCCGAGCATCGCGCCGTCAGCAACGTTCACTTCGGTCTTATCACCGAGACTCTGTGCTGTCGTTAATGCCAGCGTGCCCTGCTTCACAGTCGTCGGGCCGGTGTAAGTGTTTTTGCCGGAGAGCGTCCAAGTGCCGCTGCCGGATTTGGTGAGCGAAGTGCTCGCCTTGCCCTTGCGGTCATAGACGTTGTCGATATGGAACGCGAGTTCGCCGCTGCCCGCGCTCGAACCGGCCAAGACAACGGTTTTATTTTCGGCAAAGCCGGACATCACGAAGGCGCTGGTTAGTTTGAGCAAGCCGCTGCCGGATTGATCCAGGGTGATGGTGTCGCCAGCGCCGGGCAGGTTGAGGTTGCGGTCGGTGGTCTCGCCCTTGCCGGTATACACCAGGCTGCTGCCGCCACTTATCATGATCTCGGCATCGGCGTCGGTTTTCGGCGCACCCAGGCTACTACTGGCTTTACCCTTCACCACGCTATTGAACGAATCGATGCTCAGGGTGCCGCCAGTGATGATGGTCTGCCCACTGTGGGTATTTGCACCTGATAGTTTCAAGGTTCCCAAGCCACATTTCTTCAGCGACACGCTGCCGCCGCCCGGACCTTGGGAGTCGCTTATCATGCCGGAAAGCTCCTGCACCGTCGTGGCCTTGGTCGTATCCAGGCCGAAGGTGCTACCGGCCATTAGGCCGTTGTGATTGACGCCGGTGGTGATGTTTTTGAGCATGGTGCCAGCCTGTTCCGCGGTGAACTCCCCTGCCCCGCCGACATGCAGCCGGAGTTCTCCGGCCGCTCCATTGACGATGATATTCGCCGGGGTCCAGCGTGCGGGTTCATTGTTATAGAGCGACGACATGACCTCCATGAGCCCCATTTCGATCTTGGTGACTCCCGTGTAGGTATTACGCCCTGAAAGTTTGACCGACCCGCACTTGATTCCATGGTCGACGCGCTGCCCGGTCATCGTGAAGCCGCCAGGTCCGCTGATTCCTTCTTTCTTGTTATCGAACTCCAGGAATTCAATCGAATTGACGATGGTATTTCCAAGCAGTTTCACGGGTCCGCTCCAGATGCCTCTGCCGCCAGTAAAGACGGAGCCACCGTTGGCGGTGAGTGAATTCATCACCGGGGTTCCTCCGATGCCGACTGCCCCAAGTTTGTCGACCTTTATAGGTCCCGCGCCCAGCCCTTGGCTGGAGAAAGAGACAGTGCCGTCATTGATGATCGTGCCGCCGCCAAAGCTGTTAATTGCATTGCTGATGATGACCATGTGCGTGCCGTTCTTGATCAAGGCACCGCTGCCTGAGATGGCCCCCTGTAGGATCACGCGGGTGTCATCGGTTTTGATCCCATCGAAGGTGAGATCCGCATCGAGCCTGATCGGCGCGTTCACCGTGACGATCGCACGGTTCTGGCTGTTCATGTAAGGCAAGGCTCCATAAACTTTGCTCTTGGCAAATACCAGAGGACCTTTGGAGGCAAGAGTCAGGAAAGCCGTGCCAAAGTTGAGCTGATTGAGCACAAAATCTCCGGCACTTTCCCGCGTCACCGCGTATTTGCCCGGTGTATAGAAATCAAGGATTGTGTCCGAAGAACCGTTGGCGGCAGGCGCAGCAGGCGCACCAAGATTATCTTTCCATTGCGCGGCGTCATCGAAGCTACCTGGATTGTTAGACTTCCAGGTGAATTGCATTGGCACTTCTGTCGGCAGCGCCTGCACGGTATAGTCACGGGTGGAGCCATCCTGGGCCGTGACCGCATAGGTTTGCGGCGTGGTGAAGTCCCGCAGCGTGCCGGATGGCGGCACCGCCTTGGCAAAACGCCCCAGCTCAAATACCGGAGCGAGCGCCTTCACGTTGGCGGACGCGGGAACATGGAGGGTAATCTTGGAGCCGTTGATGGCGCCAGATACCGAACCTGGCAAGTTGAGACGATAGAGATCTGTTATCTTCCATGGCCCGGTCAGTTCGCTTGGAAACTCATAGCCGCGGCTCGGACGCTGCCTGCGGACAAATGGCTTGTCGTCCTTGACCCGCAACTCCGGCCCGGGATTCTCAAGCTTATCCTGGGTCGGCGGCAGTTTTGCCGCTTTCTCCGTATCGATATACTCGGCCAAGTCGCGCATGGCGATGACATGGTAATTGTTATCCTTGCAATAATCGACCATGTCTTCGAACAGATCCGGAGCGGTTCCGACGCCGGCATGTTCCAAATCCGGAGTGCCGTGGAAAGTGAGCACCACCACCCGGCCGGCAACGGCCTGTTGCACCGCGCTGATGAAGCCCTCGATGGTCATGCCCACGCCGCCCACAGCAAACGATGGGGCGTCCAGCGGGTGATCCACGGCGGGTCGATAGACGCGGCCATGGCCGCCGCGTCCGAAAGTATATCCCCAGCTGCTCAAGAGCGGATAGAATTTCGGATTCACAACATAGAACGGCCAGGCGAGCGTTGTCGGCCTGGGAATCCGGTTAGATATTGCCTCGTCTTCCAAGGTCCAGATATAGGCTTGGAGACCAGGTTCATCCGTATGCGACAATAGCCCATGCCCGCGGGAGTGATTGCCGATCTCGAACCCATCATCGGCCAAGCCCTTGACTTGCCGCCACGTCAAATACCAGTCCTTGCGCTCGCGAAACCCATAGGCATCGGAAACATAGAACGTGCCGCCAAAGCCATGCTTCTTGAGGATCGGTGCCGCGATCGTCGCCCCGCTAAGGCAGCCGTCGTCGAAAGTGAACACCACCGTCTTGTCCGGAATGGGTTTCTTAATGATACCGGTGGGATCTTCCGCCGTTGGCGACTCCGCACGCACCCGATCTACCCCTGCAACCAGCAGCATACTTAACAACCCCATTCGTAGCCAATTTGTCATTTTTTTTCTTTGTGTGAATTATTTTTTCGCTCAACTCATTCTGCAGTCATCAAGCGCACCGGGCCGAGCAGGCCGGATGGCAACAGCGGATCGGTGGGTTTATACGGATTCCAGGTACTCCAGGTGAGGCGGTCCTTGAACAGGTTGCCATCCACGATGAACGCATAAACCCACGGACGTGCCGCTGCCGGTGGCTTGGCGAATTTCTCCGCCAACAAATCCCCGGCGTGCGACACGTTGAACGTGAGCAGTCCCAACAGCACTGCAATGAAGATCTGCTCACGTTTCATGGTCAGTTCGGTTCAGCCACGCGAGAAACTAGGTGCCGATGGTGACACTTGAGGAGTGACGACATTCTTGTCGTCATGCGGAAGCAAAGTCCAGGAATAGAGCCTTCGGCACACACTCATGGACCACACTACCGCAACCACCACAGGAATATGGTGGCTCCTTAATGCGTGCATCGGCGGATTCATTCCTCTTACTTCGCTGTTATAGGTGTGACAGGCAGCAAATCCAAGATGACGTGGGCATAGAGGCGGTGGCCGAAATCGTTGGGATGGTTGACGTTGTTGCCGCTGATATCCGAGAAGTTCTTCTTCTTGAGAACTTCGATCCAAGGCGCCGTCACATCGGCCAACGCCATATTCTCTTTCACCAGCTCGCCCAGGAATTTGGCTTTCCAAACAAAGCCCTCGGCACCGGCAAAGAGCGGATTCATCGTCATCGGGGAGACCATCACGATATCGGCACCAGGATTCTGGGCAATGACATCATCGCGCATTTTCGTCATCTTCTTGTCGTAGCTGCCGCCGTCATTCATGCCGAAGGCTAGGAACACTAGGTCCGGCTTTTCTGCCGTCACCTTGGGAACCATCTCCACACCCCAGCCAGCTTCCGCGCCGGAGGCACCGAAATTAACCAGTGTCACCTTCGAACCGAAGCGCTTCTGAAGCGTGTTGGCGACCAACTGCGGATAACATGGCTGATAAGGTGCCGCCAGGGATGGCTCGAATCCTGAAGCATTGAATCCCTGGGTGATGCTGTCGCCGAGGGCCACTAGCTTGATCGGCTGCTTGGCACGCAGCTTGGCCAGCACGCGCTTGAGCCGTTCAGGCTGTGGCTTGTATGGGTCTTTCCAGAGGTCGGTCTTGTGCCAGTAGCACACCTGCACCTGTAGGTCATGGAAGAAGCGGCCTTCGGAATGCAGGACCGTGGCAAACATGTTAGGACTACCCTTCGGCGGCATCATCTGCGCGTGGGTCTTGAACGGAATGCGCGAGTTAGGCGTCAACTCGATGACATTGGTGCCCGGCTTCCAAGTGTAATCCTTGTCCTCATCATAGTGCATCTTCTGATCCGGATGGTCGATCCGGAATTTCTCGCTGGGAATGAACAGCAATTTGCCGGTGGCCAATTGCTTGCCTTCCTCCAAAATGAAGAGAACCGGCTCATTGTCACTCACCACGTTGCGCCAAAGCGGCTCACCCAGCACCATGCCAGGGCCTGACCTCTCCAACTTCTCCGCTTTGTCCGACGCCTCGTCGGCTTTCAGCAACATGCTGCTGCAGGAAAGCCCCAGCACCGCGCATATCATTATGTTTTTCATATATTGTTATTTTTCTTGTTAGTTCTTACTTGGCCGTGATCGGTTTCACAGGGAGTAGATCCAGGATAACGTGGGCATAGAGGCGGTGGCCGAAATCGTTAGGATGGTTCACGTTGTTGCCGCTGATATCCGAGAAGTTCTTACTCTTGAGCACTTCGATCCATGGTGCGGTCACATCCGCCAACGCCATATTCTCTTTCACCAACTCGCCCAGGAACTTGGCTTTCCAAACAAAGCCCTCAGGACCAGCAAACAGCGGGTTCATCGTCATCGGGGACACCATCACGATATCGGCACCAGGATTCTGCGCTATGACTAGATCGCGCATTTTCGTCATCTTCTTGTCGTAGCTGCCGCCATCATTCATGCCGAAGGCGAGGAACACCAGGTCAGGCTTCTCCGCCGTCACCTTGGGAACCATCTCCACACCCCAGCCCGCTTCCGCGCCGGCGGCACCGAAATTAACCAGCGTCACCTTCGAACCGAAACGCTTCTGGAGCGTGTTGGCGACCAACTGCGGATAGCATGGCTGAAAGGGTGCGGCCAGGGCCTGTTCGAATCCTGAAGCATTGAATCCCTGAGTGATGCTGTCGCCGAGAGCCACCAGCTTGATCGGTTGCTTGGCACGGAGCTTGGCCAGCACGCGCTTGAGCCGTTCGGGCTGTGGCTTGTACGGCACGGGCCAGGGATCGGTCTTGCGCCAATACGACACCTGCACCTGCAAATCATGGAAGAAGCGCCCCTCGGAATGCAGGACGCTGGCAAACATGTTAGGACTGCCCTTCGGCGGCATCATCTGCGCGTGCGTCTTGAACGGAATGCGCGAGTTGGGCGTCAACTCGATGATCTTTGTACCCGGTTTCCATGTGTAATCCTTGCCCTCCTCATAGTGAAACTTCTGATCCGGATGGTCGATCCAGATTTTGTCACTGGGAATGAACAGCAATTTACCCGTGGCCAATTGCTTGCCCTCCTCCAAGATGAAGAGAACCGGCTCCTTGTCACTCGCCGGGGATGTCCAAAGCGGCTCGCCCAGCACCATGCCCGGGCCGGATTTTTCCAACTTCTCCGCTTTGTCCGACGCTTCGTCGGCTTTCAGCATCATGCTGCTGCAGGAAAGCCCCAACACTGCGCCTATCATTATTTTTTTCATGTATTGCTTGTTTGGTTGTTAGTTAAAATCACTTACTTTCAATCAAAATCTTCTCCCAGTAGCCACTCTCGAAGTTCCAGTCGGTGGGCTGGTTGAGGAGTTCCAACAGGATGCTCTTGCCTTTGTACTCGGAGAGGTCCACGGCCACATCGAGCCAGCCCTTGGTGGCGGTGGTTTTGCCAACCGGCTTGCGGAGCAGTTCCTTGCCATCGGCCTTGACGATCAGATCCCAGTCGCCCAACGGATGATGGCCGACGGTGAGCTTGAGCAAGGTCTTCTTGCCGGCCGGGATGTCAAGCTTGCGGCTGAGCACGCACGGGATACCTGGTTCCTTCGGATAGGTGGCGATCACATTCTTGCGTCCCAGTTCCTCGGGGCGCAGGCCGGGATCCATTAAACTATTACAATTGGTGATCGACCAGCCGGGAGCCACCTTGTCGAGGGCGGCTTTCATCCCTTTGGCGGAGCCGGGAACGGTGATCTGAGCCATCTCGGCCTCGGTGAACTTGCTCCCAGTGATGGGGCCCGGCGCCCAGGCCAACTCCAGCTTGCTGGGCTTGGCGGCTTTGGTCGGAATGACGAAAAACTCCTCGCCCTTGGCATTTTTCTCAATCTTGCCGCCCTCTTTCACAATCGCCTGGCGTGCCAGCTTCTCACACACATTCAAAAGTCCAGGCACGTTGTAGGCGGTGAAACTGAAAAGCGTTTTTTCATTGAGTTCCTTGGAGAATCGCTCGGGGAGTTTCGAGAAGCCAAGAGTGGCGAAGAGCACGCCGCCGGCACTCGAGGGATTGCAGTCGGAGTCCTCGCCGCATTGGCAAGCAATTTTTATCGTCTGGTCAAGGTCGCCCTTGCCGTAGAGCAGGCCCATGAGGACATAGGCACCGTTGATCTTGCACTCGACGCCGTCAAGCGCGGTGGGGGCCTTGTTATACTCGGGGCCCTTGCGGTACTTGTCCTCACAGCGCTGCCAGCAGTCCTTCCAGTTCGGAATCTCCTTGGACCATTTCAACATGTCGCGGACCATCTCGGCATACTGGCTCTCGGCGGGGATGGCCTTGAGGCCGGCCTCGATGACCTTGACGATGTCCTTCTCGAAAAACGCCTCGGTGTACATTGCGCCAATGAACTGGCCGCCATAGATGCCGTCGCCGTAGTTCATGATGCGGCCAAACTTCTCACCCATGGCGATGGGAACGTTAGGCAAGCCCGGGGCGATGAGGCCGGAGTAATCGGCCTCGATCTGGTAGTCGATGTCAGTGGAGCACTTGTTGAAACTCGGGTGGCCGGAGTCTGGCGGGGCAATGCCATCCCTGCGCATATTTTCGCGGCAGGCGTAGTTAGCACAGGCTAGATCATAACGGCTGTTGGCAAAGTCGATGCCGGCTTGGCGGATCGAGCAGTCGAGGCCGTACTGCTCCATGGTACGAAGGAACGTCATCTCGACAAAGATATCATCCTGATCGAAGGCGTTGTTGATCATGCCCGGCTCCCACTTCGGCAGCTGCTCCTCGCCAATGGTGCAACTGCGGTACTTGAACTCGGTGGGCGCGCCCCAACAAACGCCGGCGATCTGGCCGATCCAGCCGCCCTTCATCTTGTCGCGGTACTCTTTCACTGCAATTCGACGGTATGCGGGCTTCTCCGCTGCCTGTACATTGACTGCTAGAAGTGTGACCAAAAGGCCGATCCATAGCCCGCTCTTTTTGCTGATGCTCATTTTATTATTGGTTATTTACTCACTCAACGGCGTGTCCCATACGCACTTCTAGCGTGTCTTTCTTTCAATTTTTCGGCGGTTTTATCGAACTGGCGTCTTCAAACACCTGAAACGAGGCGACGCGGATATGGCCATCCGAGCCGGGCTGGGTCACGGCCAGCCGCACCCAGCGGGCCGCCACCGGGGCAATAGGCACATCGAACCAGGCGAGCGGCACGATCTCATGGCGTGCATTGCGCGGCGCCGCCACCCGGCCCGCCTCGACGAAAGTGGCACCGTCAACGCTGACGAGCAATTGCGCCTCGAGGGTGTTGAGCGCAGAATCCACGAAGAGCCCGGCGTTTTCGATGGCAAAACGATTGATGGTTTTCACCGCGCCGAGATCCACGGTGAGCGTGCTGCCGGCTGGTGCAACCCAGAGCGTGCGGGGCTTGCGGTCAATGGCGTTGGCTGGATCACTGCCCGCATCCGTCGCGCTGGCGCTGACGGTTTTGCCTTCAGTCAGCGAAACCTCATCATGGAACTGCACCTGCGAATCGGTGAAATCAAACGGATGATTGAGAAAGGATTGCTGAAGCGTCTTCGCGTAGATGGCTATCGGTCCTTTGAATGAATCCCTCACCTCAAGCCAGTTGTGCTTCCCGTCCCGGCCACCACTGCCAAAATAGCCAAAGAGTTTGATGCTGGAACCACCTTCGCAGAGGATGTTGGCGCTGCTGCCCACATCATGCATCGTCTGCCAGAACTCCGCATCCCGCATCCCCCCACGGTCCGCTAGAAAATGAAAATGCACATCTGGCAAAAATGCGCTAAGCCCCCAAGCTCTTTCGCCGGAGGATGGGCCGAACCGGTACGCGGTGCAATTTTTCTGCCAGAACGCGGCCATCGCGGATTTTGCCGCCACGCTCATCATGGGTTGTGCGCGCCCGGCTTCCAACCATGGGCCGAAGGAGAAACAAATTTGCTCAAGTCGGCCATTTTTGGCAGCGGCGCCGATGGCGATGCCGTTGAAGAAGGTGGTTCCCCAGAGCGCGCGCACTAGATGCTGATCGCAGGGCGTGGCAGCCAGATCGATGCCGTAACAGGCATTAACGAGCATCATATCGACCACATGGACGTTCGCCCCGGCACCGCGAACCGCATAAGGATATTTGACCAAGTTGCTGACGTCGTACGCTTGCTCCGGATAGACGATGGAAAACCCGCGGATTCCGGCATTCGCCGACAACGTCAGCAGTGCTGGGTCGGTTTGCGGATGGGCGCTGGCTTTGCCGCAATAGGCTGCTAGCGTCGTGCAACCTTTGCCTTCACGGATTTTGCCCATGCCCATCGCTCCGCGCAGTTGCACTCCGGGCGGAACGGTAAGCGGTCGAGTCACCTTGTACTCACCCTGTGGCATATACACGGTGCCGCCGCCATGTTTGGCCGCCGCGCCAAGCGCATTGGCAAGCGCTTCAGTATCATCTAACACGCCATCTCCGGCGGCATGGAACGGCGCGCTGGTCACATTGAAAAAGGCCCCGGCATCGGTTTTTGACGGCCTGGGATTGGCAGCGAACGGGTACGAGCGCCCATTTGCTTCGGGAACTTGGTCGAGATTTGCAGCATGCATTCCGTAATACCACGGCCCGTTGGTCACTTCGCGGCGCAACGCCGGAAACCCTGACACCACTCCGCCGAAACCGTGCACCGGATCATCAAACTTCGGATTGCGCTGAATCAGCACCGGCGTGTGGGCACCCACCGCAGCAAACCGCGAGATGGCGAGCCCATCGATCCGGCCGAGCTCAAGCCCCGTGCAATGACTGGCAATATAGACTCTGAGCCCCGCCTGCTCTCTCGGTGTCATGGCTTTTCCGCTGAGTGATTGACACGCGCCTATCCAAACGTCCGGGCTGAACACCACGTCGTGCATCCATGAAAACTCAGTGCTCTCAATTGCGCGGATGCCCGAGGCCAGCACCGTGCCGCGGATATTCGCCAAGCTAACCCCATTGAACATCCCGGGCTCGATGCCGCGATAGCTGTTGCACAGCGTCACATCCTTGATCGCCTTCATATCCCCGCCGATGCTGGCCGAATAGGGCACGACTGCGTCAGGCTTCTGTTCAGGATAGAAAATCGTCACACCACTGACCCCCGTCTCGGAGTTCACCGCATCGATCAAGGGCGCTTGCTCGGCTTCGCCACGACCGTAGTAGGCTAGCAGAATCGTTCTAGCAGAACCACCGCAAGCCCCGGCTAGCGTCACACCATAAGCGAGTTTAAGACTGCCATTGAGCCGGTATTTTCCCGCAGGCAGATATACGACGCCGCCGTTGAGCGCGGCGACGGCATTGAGCGCCTTCTGAATAGCTGGGCTTGCATCATGAGTGCCGCTTGGATCCGCGTTGTACGGCGCATCCGTGACTACCGCCGAAGCAACAATCGTGTCTTCTCTGGTAGCAATAAATGTCGGCTGGAGCCTCTCACCATACACACTGCTTCCACCCAGAAAAACACAGACGACAAGAAGCTGCTTTCTGGGTAGAATTTGGCTCCTGATCATGAATGGCAATCGGTCGTTTATGGCTGCACTCAGGGCATTTTAGCGCCTGCACAGGCCGACCTATCCAAGAGGTAGGGATAAGCGATACCGTAAAGGGTCGGCGCGATGAACCCGATGAGCGGCAGAATAAAGCAGATAGCCATGCTATGGTATTGGTCCGCCAAATAGCCCATGAGAGGCGGCGCGATGGCCCCCCCAACGATGGCCATGATTAGGAAAGAAGCCGCCATTTTCGTCTGTTCACCTAGATTGCGCAGGCTCATGGCAAAGATAAACGGAAACATGATGGACATGAACAGCCAGCACAACGGCAGTACGCGCCAGGAGAAGCATTTGATATCAGCCATCACTAGCATAATGATAATGCAGTTGACCACGCCGTAGAGCGAGAGCATCAGGTTCGGCCTGATGATCCGGGCAATAAGCGCGCCGCTGAAGCGCCCCGCCGCATACAGAATCATCGCTACGACGATGACATAAGCCGCCGTTTGCTCGGGCGTCGCCGCGCCAGTTAAATGACTAAACCACGCAAAGAGTGTGTCGGTGACCGTCGCACCCGCGGCGTCCTTGGTGATCGCATTTTCTAAAATGTAATTTAACGCAAACGCATTCACGCCGACCTGCGCGGCGACGTACAGGAACTGGGTGACAATCCCCCAGGTGAAATGCGGTTGGCGAAGAAGCGGGACGTTGTGGTGCGCCTGCTCACCGGTGGTCCGGCTTTGGGCGCTTTGCGCGTCAATATCGGGCAACTTGATAAACCAGAACACGCCGAAGACCACCAGCACCACCGCACCCAGCACGACGTAGGGAATGAGCAAACTGCTGAAGTCCACTGGCGCATCGGCCACTTGTTTTTTACCGAACAGCAGAACGCCACCGATGGTAGGAGCGATAATGTAGGCGACGGAATTGAACGCCTGGGCAACGGACAAGCGGCCCGCTGCGCCGTCCGTCGGGCCGAGCACGGTGACGTAGGGATTGGCGGCGGTTTCGATGCAGGCGAGTCCGCTGGACAACACGAACAAGGCAAAGAGGAACGACTCAAAGGTTTGGAACCAAAGTCCGGCGGGTACAAACATGAACGCACCGATGGCCACCACGAGCAAGCCGATGAGAATGCCGCGTTGATAGCCGACACGCCGGATCAGGAATGCCGATGGCAGCGCCATAATGAAATAAGCGCCGAACACCGCCGTCTGGATGAAGCCTGACTGGGTTTTGCTGACATGCAGGATGTTTTGAAAGTGCTTGTTGAGCACATCCAACATGGCGTGGCAGAATCCCCAGATGAAAAATAGGGAGGCTACCATTAGGAAGTAGAATAACAGCGGCTTGGCTTTGCTCGGGTTTGTCATGGTGTGATGCGGTTTGGTTTTAATGATACGTTTCTATTGAGTCAAGTGCAGCTCAGTCACACCGTGGGTTGGCGGCTTCGTAGGCTTCCATCTCGGCGAGCCAGTCGGTTCCAGCGGGCACGCCAGCCTTGATGCAAAGCTGCTGCCAGACCGCGCCGAAGGGCATGGTTTTGAACTCTTCCATCACGGCGAGCCGCTGGGAGTTTTTACCGGCATCCTCGTATTGTTTGAGTATCCCTGATGGGTCAAGCAACGCATAGAGAATCGCCTTGCGTGTGGCACGCGTGCCAATCACATAAGCCGCAACGCGGTTGATCGACGCATCAAAAAAGTCCAGTGCAAGCACCATCTTGTCCCACGCCTTGCCACGCTGGACTTCAAGGAACACATGCTTGAGATCGTCATTGAAGATGACGACGTGGTCGGAGTCCCAGCGGATCGGGCGGCTCACGTGCAGCAGGAGTTTTTGCTGCCTAAACAGCAGTTGGCTGGAGATCTTGCCGTGAATGGTTTCGGTCGGGTGATAATGCCCCATGTCCATGCACAGACCGATATTGCGGCTAAGCGTGTAGTTGCTGTAGAACTCAGCCGAGCCGACGACATATTCCTCGCTACCGATGCCGAAGAGTTTGCTTTCGACAAAATCCACGCACTTGGATTCATCGACGCTCTTGTCCGCGAAGATGGCATCATACGACTCAATCAACCTGGCACGTGGCGACCAACTGTCCGCCACCAGATCCTTGGCTCCGTCCGGCACCCAGAAATTGGTGTTGCAGGGTGTGCCCTGCGACTCTGCCATCGCTTCCGCAATTTTGCGCGCACGTTTGCCGTGCTCAATCCAAAAGTCGCGGATCGACTTGTCCTGGTGCGAAAGCGTGAATCCGTCGTTGGCCTTGGGATGCGCGTGAAAACTTGGATTAAAGTCGAGACTAATGCCCAGATCTTTCGCCCAATCCATCCATTTTTGAAAATGCTTGGGTTCAAGCCGGTCGCGGTCCACATAACCGTCGGTGAAATCCGCGTAATACGAGTGCACATTCACGCGCTGCGCGCCGGGAATGAGCGAGATCGACTTAGCCAAATCGGCGCGAACCTCTTCACCGTTGCGAGCACGCCCAGGGTAATTGCCCGTCGCCAGAATGCCGCCGCCGCTCACCCCGCTCTGCGCTTCAAAACCGACGTTGTCGTCGGCTTGCCAGCAATGCAGCGAGATGGGAATGCTCAATGCTTGTTCTATCGCCGCATCCGTATCGATTCCAGATTGGGCATATTGGTCTTTTGCTATGGCGTACGCGTTGTTCATATTCATTTTTTGTTAGTCTTCCCAGTTGATAATAACTTTAAGGCTGTCGCTATCGGCAGCGCGCTCGATGGCATTGAGGATTTGTGAATGATGGAAGCGTTCGTTATCGTAGGTCATGCGACTGAGGCGCGACAGGCGTTTGCTCGTCAGCATTTCGTGTGCGAGGCGGATGCCGTGCATGCTCGAGCCGTGGGTGGCTTGATAGCACTGCAAGCGATAGTGAATATCGTTGTTCATATCGACGGTATGCTCGATGCGAGGTTTGCCGGCGGCACCTTTCACCCCGGCGTGAGCATCGAGTACCGTGCCGTAGCCCATCAACCGAGTACCGAGCTTGTAAGCAGCCTCGGCGGAGGCATTGATCATGACAAAATGGGGCTCGTTGAACGGGTGGCATTCCGCCAGCACCTTGGCCTCCACATTCTCGCACCATGGCAGACCGACCACGCGCTCATCCCCGAAATCCTTGATCACGCGCTCCAAGCGCTCCAGCCCGCGATTAACCACGATGACTTTGCGTGCACCCATCGCCAGGGCACATTGCAAGGCATAGGTGCTCTGCGATCCAGCACCCACCAGCACCACAATGCGGTTTTCAATGCAGTTATTCACGCGGGTCATCCCTTCAAGACCGCAGGCGAGCGGCTCGAGATGACACGCTTCGTCAGCAGTTACGCTGCTATCAAATTTAACGATCGGCCCGAGGCGCACAAACCAGTCGGGTAGAATCGCGTACTTGCGGGCAAAGCCGGGAAACTCGTGGCCGGTGGCTTGGGTGTTAGGACAACTGGTCCAGTCGCCGGTTCCGTGATCGCCACAATAGATGCACTGCGCATCGCCGCAGGGAATATCGCAGCCCAGCGCGACCAAATCCCCTGTTTGGAAGGCGCTAACCCCTTGGCCGACGGCATCGATCACGCAGGATGCTTCATGCAGCAACACGGCAGGCCAGGCTTTAATACGGGACAATCCTTGCCGATAGATAACCACATCGGACTGGCAGACGGATGTGCGCAACGTGCGCACACGCACTTCGCCAGGGCCGGGATTGCCAATTTCTTCTTCCGTAGCGGTAAATGTTCCGCCTGGCTTATCGAGATAGTAAACGAGATTTTTCATCGGGAAATTGCGGGGCTTGCAGCGGCTGAGTCGGGCCGCAGCATCACTTTGGAGAAAAACGCTGACTGCTCACGCATCATTTCCAGCGCGCCAATCCCCTGCGATAGCGGCACATCATGGGTGACGAGACGCTCGGCCTGCAGACGGCCGTCGGCCATGGCGGCGAGAGATTCGCGCCAGTCATCGGACGCGGCCGCAGGATCGTAGAAAGAATTCCAAGTGCCATGCAGGCTGACCTCGCGGCGCATCAATTGCGAAATGAGCGCCGCCGGCAGGGTGACGTCGCCGGATGGATTGCCCATCAGCACCAGTGATCCGGCGCGGGCCACGGCCTTGCAGGCCTGAATCATGGTGATGGGAACACCCGCCGCTTCGATGCACACGGCCGCACCCTCGCCAGCGGTTTGCTCTTCAATCCACGCCACCGGATTTCCTGTTAGGCTGTTGAACACTTTGTTAAATCCGAGCGTGCGGGCCTGGTCGAGTTTTTCAGGGACGATATCGCAGAGCAGCACATCGCCGCCCGCTGCGCGTGCCCACTGGGCGACCATCAAGCCGATGGGTCCGGCACCAAAGATGGCGACGGATGCTCCGGGCAGTATCTCCCCTGCTCGCTGCACCGCATGGCGGGCCACGGCGGCCGGTTCGGTCATGGCGGCTGCACGCAATGACACCCCTTGCGGCACCGCAATTAAATTGCGCAATGGCGCAATAACATAGTCGGCGAACCCGCCATCGCTGCGCGAGCCAAGATAGTCGTAGTCGCTGCACTGGGCGTAGGCCTTGCGCTGGCAGGCATCACACTTGCCGCACCACAGCAACGGAAAAACCGCTACCGGATCGCCAACCGAAAAATCGCCCCCGCCCCCGCCCTCACCGAGCGCATCGATGGTGCCGGCAAATTCGTGCCCCGGAGTGGTCGGAAAATGATAGGTGCCTTTGACGAAACAGCGCGGAATGTCCGAGCCACACACACCGCAATAGCCGATGCGCACCCGCGCTTCGCCGGCTTTGGGCTCAGGGGTGGCCTGCTGTTGGTAGCGAAGATCGCCTATGCCATGCAATACGAGTGCATTCATGATTTCGGGTTTGCAATAATGTGTTAGACTACCTGCTGGCGTTGCGCCAGTCCCGCATCAGCTGCCTTGAGCGCGCGGGCCATATTATCTTTGCGCGAGGCTTGCGTCGAAAACAGGCTGCTGGTGCCTGCAATCAGCCAGTCGCCTCCCGCTGCCACCATCGCCGGAATGTTGTCGAAACTCACGTTGCCATCCACTTGAATCGGAATAGTCACACCCAGCGCATCGAGACGGGCGCGGCAATCCGCGATTTTTTTGAGTGCGGTGGGCACGAGTGCTTGGCCGGCGAACCCGGGGTTGACGGTCATGATGAGCACGAAGTCGAGGCGTGGATAGAGGTAATCGAGTGCATCGAGCGGAGTTGCCGGATTGAAGGCGAGGCCAGCCTGCATGCCGTGGTCGCGAATCATGGCCAGCACACGGTCGGCATGTGGCATGGTCTCGATGTGGACCGATACGTATTGGACGCCGATTTTCGCCAGCAGCGGAATGAAGAACGCCGGGTCTTCGACCATCAAGTGGGCGTCAAACGGTAAAGCCGTTAGGGGGCGGATCTGTTCGATCATTCCAAGGCCCAGAGGCAGGTTCGGAACAAAATGTGCATCCATGATATCGATGTGGAGTGCATGGACGCCGAGCACCTCGAGCCGGCGAACCTCGTCGGCCAGATAGCCCGCATCCGCACACATGATCGACGGCTCAATCCAAATCTTGGAAACCGATTTTATTTCTATCGGGCGATCGGCAACCGGGGAGGTTGCACCTGGGCTGGTTAGCCAGTGTTCCTTGAGATGGGCAAAGGATTCGCGCAGATTGCGCTCGAGATCCCCGTCGGAATAGTCGCGACCCAGTTTGGGCCCGCCAATTTCCAGATAGCCGATCATCTGCTCAACCGGAATTTTACCGGCTTCGGCTAGCAATAGATCGCGCACGACGGCCACGTCAATGATGCCTTTTGCCAGCTCCGCCGGGCCGAAACCAAAGGTCGAGTTGAACAGCGCATCGGTGTTTTTCAGGTGAATCTCACTGGTGTACGCCAGCGCCGAGCGCAGCAGCGCCAGCGGATCGTGAATCACCTCTTTGGCCGCGTTGGCATAGCCGTGCGAAATATCCATGCAGTAACCAGCCCGTGCCACGCCCGCACCACCCGGCAGCACTGCTTGCATGTAGGCGGCCATTTCTTCGGGAAGCGTCGGCGGTTCCGCCAGACAGGACATCGGTTCAATCGTTAGCCACTCAATCCCCAAATCGCCCGCCCGGCGTTGCAGCTCGCGAAAGTTTCTTAAATACGTCGCCGTGCCTTGGGCCTTCGTGCCCATCCGGTCGCGCAGCACCGCCCCGGGATTGGAGCCCACTGACTGCGCCCCTAGCAAGCTGGCCACATCAATGAGCCGCTCAAAATTCTTGCGTGCCACCGCCTCGAAGCCCGGGCCGTCGTCGCGGAAAAAGCCACCCAGTTCGCGGTGGGCGGTGAACATGCTGGTGATGGTAACCCCGTGATCCGCCGCTTTGCGCCGCAGGTCGGTGAACCAGGCGTCGGGCAATTGGTAGAGTTCAAAAAAGGTGCCCAGCTGCAGATGGGTGATCTGCTCCTGTTCCATCAAGCGGAAGAGCCATTCATACGAATAGCGGTATTCCACCGGATCACTTTTAATGCCGAGGTGAAGTTGCACGCCGCTAAAAAGCCATTTTCCCAATCATTTGCAAACCTAAAATTGTCTCAAAATCCCCCTTTGCCGATCATTTTAGTGACCCATTGGGATGACTCATTGGCAAATGCCTGCAACTCGCCGCAAGACGAGAACTGTCAACACGCATTTATTTATCATGGAATCCTGCTTTCTACGCCTTCAGGAATTTTTCAATTTCCTTGCGTGTCGGGGCTGATGGCTGGGCACCTAGGCGCGTAACTGAGATAGCTGCGGCGGCATTGGCAAACCGCACCGCTGCCTCTAACGGCTTGCCTTCCGCCAGCGCGACGGTCAGCGCACCATTGAAAATGTCACCAGCCGCAGTCGTGTCCACAGCTTTAACCTTAAACCCTCGAACCCGTTTCCCACCCTTTTCCGTAGCCACGAATGCACCGCGCGAGCCGAGTGTGATGATGACGGTTTGCACACCGCGGGCCCGCAATTTTGCCGCGGCGGCGGCGGCAGAAGCGTCGTCAGTGACGGCAATACCGGTCAATAACTCGGCCTCAGTCTCATTAGGCGTGAGGATCGAAACCTTTTGCAATAGCTCATCTGGCAATGCCTGTGCGGGTGCCGGGTTGAGGATGACGGGCACTCCGGCTTTGGCTGCGAGATGGGCGGCGGCTTGCACCGTCTCTAACGGAGTTTCGAGTTGCATCACCAACACGCTAGCCATGGCGATTGCGGCCTTGGCTTTCTTCACATCGGCAGGTGAGAGTTGGGCATTCGCCCCGCCCGCTACCGCAATGCTGTTCTCGCCATCCTTACCGACAAAAATGAGGGCCACTCCGGACGGCTGGCTCTTGTCGCGCGTCACATGGTCCACGACGATGCCGTCCTTGACGAAGCCAGCCACGGCTTGGTCGCCGAACATGTCCTTACCGACCCGTGCAACCAAGGTGACCTTGCCACCGGCACGCGCGGCACCGACGGCTTGATTGGCACCTTTGCCACCGGAGGCAGTGACAAAGGCACCGCCAAGAAGTGTTTCGCCGGGCCGCGGAATGCGGTCGAGCTTGATGATCATGTCGGTATTGGAACTACCGACGACAACGATGTGGGGATTTTTCATTACTTTGATGCGATGAGGATGGCCAGACCCATTAGATAGAACACAAACATCGCCGCGAGCAGTTTGTTGGTGCCGCGGGGTGCGCCTTTAAATTCCTTCCAGATGAATACGCCCCACAGCGCGCCAATCATCGTGGCACCCTGGCCGAGACCATACGACAAGGCTGCCCCGGCCTTGGTGCTGGCGATGATGCTGAAGCTCATGCCGAGGTTCCAAATCATGCCGCCGAGAATGCCGACGAGATGCAGGCGGGCGTTGCCCTTGGTGAAATAGTCGCCAAAAGGCACCGGCTCACCGGTGAGCGGCTTGACCATCATGATGCTGTTCCAGATGAAATTCGATAGCAGCAAGCCCGTGCTGAACAGTACTACGGCCGTGTATGGACTGAGCTTGCCGGCTTCCAGCACTTTCGTGTCCGGATCAATCGTCCCCATGGCTTGCGCCACATATTTATAGAAAAATCCCATCAAAAGACCCGCCGCCACCGAGATTACAATGCCTTTTACCGGCGTCTTCGTGCCGCCGCTGGACAAGCGTTTGTAGGCGATCGCATCGAGGAGAATAGCCACCATGATGGCCGCTACGCCCGCCCCAAGCATCGGCGCGTTGCCCACCTTGTTGGATAGATATGTGGTGATTACACCGATGCACAGCGCCAGGCCAACGCCAACCGGGAATGCGACCGCCATGCCGGCGATGTCAATCGCCGCGACGAGCAGGATGTTAGACAGGTTGAAGATGATGCCGCCGATGAATGCCGAAATGAGCCACTGGCTGTCGGCTTGTTGGAGGTCGACGAGAAACCCGCGGCCGCCGCTACCGGTGCTGCCCATCGTGAAGGCTAGCAGCAGCGACAACAGGAGCACGCCGATGGCATAGTCCCAGTAGAAGAGTTGGAACCGCCATTCCTTACTCGCCAGTTTTTGCGTGTTCGCCCACGATCCCCAACATAACATCGTTATGATGCACATCAGCATCGCGACCGGATAAGATTCAACGATAATCATAATTTGTTTCTTTTTTGGTTGTTTTTTTATTTATCAGACACACGCAAAGCTTTTTTCCACGAGCACCATCACCGGCCCCATCAGACCGGATTCCTTGGCATCCCCTTGTTATTTCTCCTTGGCAGCAGTCTTGCCGGTCAAGGCTTTGTAAACGGTTGTGGCGATGATCGTCTGGCCGGCATCATTGGGGTGAATCTTGTCAGGGATGAGATCAGCTTTGCCCTTAAAGGCGCCGTGGATATCGATGACGCCGACCTTTGCCCGCTTGGCGACCTCATCGACGAGAGGGATGAGTTCGAGGATATTGTTCTCGCTGGCATCGGGCTCAGTGATGGTGGGCGGGTAGCAGACGAAGATGCGCGGTTTGGTGGGCAACTCACTAAACTCTTTGATCATCACCATGTAGTCGGTGACGAAGTTCGGCTTGCTGTTCTTCCACGCCAGCGGCCTCACGTCATTGGTCCCGAGCATGATCACCACCACATCCGGATTGAATCTTTTCGCGTTCAGGTAGTACTCGGTACTCTGATAGGCACGCAGATAAGTCCCCCCCAAGCCAAAATTGCCCACCTCACACGTGCCACCGAGCATTTTCGCAATCTGGTCCGGCCACGACATGCCCTTGGTGACGCCGAACCCGCCGGTGATGCTGTCGCCCACGCAGGAGAGCTTGACCGGCTTGCCGCTAACGATGGCTGGTGCATCCTGGGCAGTTAGCTGGGAGCCGGCGGCCATGCTGAGGCCCAGTACCAGGGCTAGCAATGGCATCATGGCACTTGGACCTGAGGGCGGGCAAAAGGTGTTTTTCATGATCTGTGTTGTTAGTTAAAATAATGAGCTATCTTCCTACCACTCGTCGGTACGGAAGGGCGAAGCGGGCAGCCCTTCGTTGTTGTAGAGGTTGCAGCCGTCGGGATTCATCGAGTAGGCGTAGCGCACTGCCACCGGCTTGGCAACTCCAGGCGCTGACACGACCACCGTCTTGCCATCGATGACGGCATCTGCCCACACCCATTTCTTGTCCTCGCCAGCGATGGCGAATTTCTGGAGCTTCCCTTGGGCGTTTTTGACCATCGGGTCGTAGCCTTTTTTCGTCGCAATGGTTAGACCGGTGCCGATCGAGTCGAAGCTAATGCGGATCTTGCCCGCCTCGACCTTCATGTCTTTGTAGAGCGGGCCGCTGTAGACTAGATTCTTCTTGCCGTAGTCTTTGGCTAGAGCCCACAGCGCAAGGCGTTCGCCGACGTCGCGCTTGTTGCGGGGATGAATTTCGTTGGGATTGCCAACATCTGCTAGGTCGATGGCCACCGCCATACCGGTGTGAGCAATGGCGAGGGATTTGAGCTGACCCATGCGCACCTTGCTCCAACCGTCGCCGCCTTCAGCAGCCTCGTTGGGGGCCTGATAATTGGCAACTTGCACGTAGTAGAACGGGAACTCTCCCTGGTTCCAGGCCTTGCGCCAGCTGCTCGTCAGGCCACGCATCTTCTGGAAATAAGTCTCGTCCTCAAGTCCGTTAGATTCGCCCTGATACCAGATGGCCCCCTTGATGGCAAACCGGGTGAGCGGATGGATCATGGCGTTATAGAGGAAATTCCAGCTAGATGGCCGCTCGTGGCTGATGGGATAGGTCGGCAATTCGATCGGCTGGGGCATGTCGCCGTTGGTGCCGATGGCTTTGCGCGCCTCGGCGACGTAGGCCCCCGCCTTGGGCGGCAGGCTCGCAAGCGCATCGACGTAGGCAAGGATCTGCTTGTCGAGTTCCGCCTTCTCCTTGGCCAGCCCGGTCACCATGGCCAATCCTGGGTACGAGACCCAAGGCTCGATGGCGGAGCCGTCTCTGGCGCTCTTGATCAAGCCGATCGGGATGCCGGTCTCCTGGTGGAGTTTGCGCGCAAAATAAAAGCCTGCCGCGGTGAACCCGCCCGCTGATAGGGGTGAGCACACGGCCCAACCGCTCTTCACGTCGCTGCGGGGGGTGACCGAGGTGGCTTCAGGCACCGCAAACATCCGGATCAGCGGGAAAATCGCCTGCGCCACATCATCCGCTCGGTTACAATTGCCGAGCTGCCAAACCATGTTAGATTGACCGCCGCACACCCATATATCACCGACGACAATATCGTTGAGCGTGAGGGTATTCTTGCCTGTGACGGTCATGGCCGCAGGAGTGGTTAAGGCCTTCATCGCGTCGAGCTTGACGCTCCACGCCCCATCCTTGCCGGCCGTGGCCGATTTCTCCTTGCCGACAAATGTCACGGTCACTTTCTCGCCCGGTGCTGCCACCCCATAAACCGCCACGGGAATATCCCGCTGGAGTATCATGTGGTCCATGAAGAGCCCGTGCAAGGTCACGTCAGCGTACGCAGACATCGTGGCGCAGAGTAGGACTGCTGATGTGATTAGCTTCATATAAGTTATCTTGGAAGTGAGGGGCCGAAGATGCGATGCGGTCAGTGACTACCATTCATCGGTCCGGAATGGCGACGCTGGGAGACCTTCGTTGTTATAGAGGTTGCAGCCGTCTGGATTCATCGAAAACGCATAACGGACGGCCACCGGCTTGGGCACGCTCGGCGAGGATACCAGCACAGTTTTGCCATCGATGACGGCTTCGGCCCACACCCATTTCTTATCCTCGCCGGCGATGGCGAACTTCTGCAGTTTGCCATGGGCATCCTTGACGATCGGGTCATATCCTTTTTTCGTCCCGACGCTTAGACCTGAGCCGGTCGAGTCGAAGCTGATGCGGATCTTAGCAACCTCGACCTTCATGCTTTTGTAGAGCGGGCCGCTGAAGACGAGGTTTTTCTTGCCGTAGTCCTTGGCCAGCGACCACAGTGCGAGCCGTTCGCCCACATCCTTCTTATTCTTGGGATGAATATCTCTGGGATTGTCGGCATCGGCGAGATCGATGGCCACAGCCATGCCGGTGTTGGGAATGGTCAGGGATTTCAACTGAGCCATGCGCACCTTGGCCCAGCCATCGCCACCTTCAGGATTTTTGTTGGGTGCCTCGTAATTGGCGAGTTGCACTAAATAGAACGGGAAGTCACCCTGGTTCCATGCCTTGCGCCAGCCGCCGATGAGGGCGCGCGTCTTCTGAAAGTAGGTTTCGCCTTCGCCGCCATTCGCTTCACCCTGATACCAGAGCACCCCCTTGATCCCGAACTTGGTCAGCGGATGGATCGTGCCGTTGTAGAGGCAATTCCAGCCATACGGACCGGTGCCGTTAATCGGATAGAATGGCAAATCAACCGGATCGGGCACTTGGGTGTTAGCGCTAATGGCTTTGCGCGCCTCGGCGACGTAGGCCGCCGTTTTGGCTGGCAGCCCTGCCATCGTGTCGACATAGGTTTTGATGAGTTTATCCAGGGTCTCCTTGTCCTGGGCCAACTCGGGAATTGAGGCCAGGCCTGGATAGGATATCCATGGCTCGATGCAGGTACCGCCCCAGGCTGCCTTCATCAAACCGATGGGAACACCCGTCTCCTGAGTAATCTTGCGCGCAAAATAGAACCCAACCGCTGAGAAATTGCTGGCGGCCTGGGGTGTGCACACGCCCCAGCCAAACTTGGTATCGGTGCGGAGACAGGCCGCCGGAACGCCTGGCACGTGGAACATCCGGATCGTCGGGAAATCCGCCTTTGTGATATCATCAGGCCGGTTACTTTGACCAAGCGAAAACTCCATGTTAGACTGACCGCTGCAAAGCCAGACATCTCCGATGAGAACATTGTTGAGCGTGATGGTATTCTTGCCCGCGACCGTCATGGCCGCAGCCGTTGCTGAAAACTTCATCGCGTCCAACTTGACGCTCCATGCTCCATCCTTGCCGGCGATGGCCGCTTTGGTTTTGCCGACGAATGTGACGGTCACTTTCTCGCCAGGCTCAGCCATCCCATAAACCGCCACCGGGATATCCCGCTGGAGGATCATGTTATCGGTGAAAAGCCCGTGCAAAGCCACATCGGCATAGCCGGATAGGGTGGAGCATAGCAGGACGGCGGACGTGATGAGTTGTTTCATATAAGTATTGTGAGCGATGATGCTAGTGAAGGAAATAAGATGGGATGCGCTCAGTGCCTACCATTCATCCGTACGGAATGGTGAGGCGGGCAGGCCTTCATTGTTATAAAGGTTGCAGCCATCAGGATTGGACGCGAATGCGTAACGCACCGCCACCGGCTTTGGAACTTCTGGCGATGACACCAAAACCGTCTTGCCGTCGATACGCGCATCGGCCCAAACCCATTTCTTGTCGTCGCCGGCAATGGCGAACTTCTTAAGTTTTCCCTGAGGTTCCTTGACCACCGGGTCATAACCTTTTTTTGTCGCGATGATGAGGCCCGAACCAACTGAGTCGAAGGCGATGCGGATCTTGGAGCCTTCAATCTTCATGTCTTTAAACAGCGGGCCGCTATAGACGAGATTCTTCTTGCCGTAATCCTTGGCCAACGCCCACAGCGACAGCCGTTCGCCGACATCTTTTTTGTTCTTGGCATGCACATCGCCAGGATTGCCGATATCGGCGAGTTCGATCGCCACCGCCATGCCCGTATTGCCCACGGATAGCGATTTTAATTGTGCCATGCGCAGCTTACCCCAGCCGCCATCGTCGGCTCCCGCCTCGTTGGTGGGATTGCCGTAATTAGCCAGTTGCACAAAATAGAATGGGAAGTCGCCTTGATTCCAGGCCTTGCGCCAGCTGCCGATGAGGGCGCGTTGCTTGGCGAAGTAGGTATCGGGATTGTTGCAGTTAGATTCCCCCTGATACCAAATCACCCCCTTGATAGCGAAGCGGGTGAGCGGATGAATGTAGCCGTTGTAAAGGCAGTTCCACCCTTGCGGCGCGTTGTTGGAAATAGGATAGACCGGCAACTCAACGGGTTCGGGCATTTGGGTGTTGCCGGCGAGAGCTTTGCGGGCCTCGCTGACATAGTTTGCTGCTTTGGTCGGCACAGCCGCCAGCGTATCGACATAGGTCTTAATCTGCTTGTCGAGGGTCTCCTTCTCTTTGGCCAATTCGGGAGCCATGGCCAGACCGGCGTACGGCGTCCACGGCTCAATGGCCGTGCCACCCTGGGCGCTGCGGATCAGACCGATCGGCACTCCCGTTTCCTGATGCACTTTGCGGCCAAAATAATACCCGACCGCCGGAAACCCTCCGATCGTCTGCGGCGAGCAAGGAGTCCATGGGATACAACTGACGTCGGTGCGTGGAGAGGGCGACACCGTGCCACGCATTTGGAACAAGCGGATGAGCGGGAAATTGGCCTGTTGGACATCTTCGGGCCGGTTGCAATTCCCCAGCACCCATTCCATGTTAGATTGGCCACTGCAAATCCAGATGTCTCCCATGAGGATATCGCTCAGCGTGAGCTTGTTCTTGCCCGACACGGTCATCACTGCGGGAGTTGTCGAAACCTTCATCGCATCGAGCTTGACGCTCCACTTGCCATCCTTGTCGGCCACCACTGATTTCTCCTTGCCGGAAAATGCCACGGTCACCTTTTCGCCGGACTCTGCCGTACCATAAACCGGCACCGGCATATCCCGCTGGAGGATCATGTGATCCGTGAAAACCCCGTTCAGGGCCACGTCTGCTTGAGCCGACAGCGGCGCGAACGCTAATAGCGATAATACTAACAACTTATTCATGCGATTTCTAATTATTTACGGGTGGCGAGATATTTGCTGAAGAACTCGATGTGCTTGGGAAATGAGCGCGCCCAAAAGTCCTGGGTGTGGCCACCAGGAAATTCCTCATAGGTATGAGCGATTTTCATGTCAGTCATTTTTTTATCCAAGGTTCGGTTGACGGCCAGGAAGAAATCATCCGTGCCGCAATCGAAGTAGATAGCCATCTTGGTTTTGGGCAAGGCATTGAGGTTATTGACCACGACGTTGTCGTCCCAGTTCTTCTCATATTCGGATTTTTTACCGAGCACGGCAGCGATATCCCAGTTATCGGGCCATGGCCGGAAGTCCACGCCGCCGCTGCTGCTGCCTGCCGCAATAAACATCTCAGGGTGGCGGAAAGCGGTGTAGAACGACCCGTGCCCACCCATGCTCATGCCGGTGATCGCCCGCCCTTCACGCTTGGCAATGCTGCGATACTTGGCATCCACAAATGGAATCAATTCCTTGATCAAGAATTGCTGCCACTTAACTTCTGGATTCACCGGACTGTCAAAATACCAGGTATTGATGCTACCCACCGCCACCATGATGACGTTGAACTTATCGCTCTGCTTGAGCAAATCGTCTTTGTATAAATCATAGAACAAGCGCTTGCCGTTGCCACCGTGCCCATCCAGGAAATAGACAACGGGATATCTGCGGCCAGCACTGAGAGCATAAGAAGACGGCAGCATGATGCCCGCTTCGATGTCCTTGCTCATGCAGGTGCTGTGAACATTCGCAACGCTGAGCCTGCTGAATTCCGGCGGCGTTTCCGCCGCCCGAACCGACAATCCCCCAGCATTCGCCAGCACCAAGCCGACTAGCAGAAGATATTTGACTAGTGCCGTGCTGATTCTGCCGGCTCGCCCGTGATTGGATTCGGTGGTTTGATTCATGGAGGACAAATCGGGTGTTTGTTAGCTAGACTGGCTATTATTTAGCGAATGCCTGCAATTCGGCGCAAGTGGAGAACGCCTGATTTGGGTTACCGCCGAACGATGGCTTGCCAGTGACGCGGACGCCAAACACCTTAGCCGGAGTGGTCAATTGGCATTGGAAGCTTTCGCCTTCCTTGAGCGGGCCCGGTTCCTTGCCGGTGGTGGCTGGATACTCCTTGAGTTCACCGGCCTCTTCCCATGCTCCGCCCGCCTTGGTCTGGATCTGGATGTGCGGTTTGCCATTGGTGGTATCGAACCAACCGCCGACGTTGAGCGTCTTGCCATGCATGAACACCACGCGAGTGATGGTTTTGGCTTCTTTGAGGGTCACCGCAAACCAATCTTCCTTGGGCCAGGTGCCGTCGCTGGTGTTGGCAAAGGTGGTTTCGTTTTCATCGATGATCGATCCTGTGCCATCCCCCTTGCGCGAGCGGGTCTCGGTGCCATCCACCAGCACATTGCGACTCAGCGGCAACCAAATCTTATAACTCTCATCAATGCTGCCCGCATCGGCGAAGGTCATGAGGCGGATTTCCTGCGGCTTTTCATTCGCAATGACATTGCAATGGAAAACCAGGGCATGTGGCCAGGTCTTGAGTTTCTCAGGTGCGGGCTCGGGCTTGATCGCTAGGGATGCCAGATCCGCTTTACCGATGCTGATCGCACCGATTGCCATACCTTCCTTGCCCAAGGTCGCCTCATCAGCCGCCAATGCCAGCGGGCCATACATGATGGCGATCTTCCCAATGTTAGAGCGTTCGCCGACAATGACCCGCGGCTCCATCTTGAAATTGAGCTCCAGCTTATCGCCCTTGATCCAAGTGCGCTTGATGGCCGCATAGCCATCCTTGCCTTTTTCCACCTTCACTGGCTTGCCGTTGACGCTCAGCGTCGACGTGCGGCTCCAGGTTGGGATACGCACCTTCAATGCGAATGGAGTGGCCGCCTCGGTGTCCACCGTGATGACAATTTTGCCATCGCTCGGATAGATCGTTTCGGTGGTTAGCAGCACCGTTTTGCCATTGCGCAAAGTCAGTTTGGCGGTGCCGGCATCATAGAGGTTCACCACCACGCCCTCGGCATCGACACTTGATGCCAAGCAGGGAATCAGGGCCACCGCACGTGGGCCGCTGGATAGGCAGCAGGTGACGTCGGGGGTGCTATTGGAGTTATAGTAAACCTTCTTACCTTCCATCACGGTGTACACAGCCCAGCCGGTGCCAGCCGGCAATTGCGCCGCAAACAAATGGTTGAACACCGTGTTCTCGAGTTGATCGGCAAAACGCGCCTCACCCGTGAGCTGCAGCAGATGCATATTGAGCTGGAACCACGAGACCGTCACACAGGTTTCGGCGACCTTGTTGGTGTTGGATAGATCGAAATCATCGTGGAAATGTTCGGCGGCACTGGTTGAGCCGGTGAAGTAAAGTCGTTTACTGACGATGTCCTGCCAGGCATTGAGGCAGGCCTGCAGCAGTTTGGCGTCACCCGTGGTGCGGTACATCTCGATGATGCCGTTGATGCAGGAGAGCATTTCGTAAGCCTTGTCGTTGCCGACCTTGTCCACCCGCTTCTGCTCCAGCAGCACCGAGACGATCTTCGGCCCATTCGGCTGCTCCCAGGCACGCAGCATATATTTAGCGAAGTCGAGATAGCGCTTTTCACCCGTCAGGCGATAGAGTTGCACCATGGGTTCGAGCACGCTGCCCGAGGCCATGCCGACGTGGGCGCTGGAGGCGTTGATATCGAGCTTACCGGGTTCATCGCCAAAGATTTTGCAGAGCAGATCGCCCATCTTCTGACAGACCGGCAACAGGTCCTTGTTGCCGGTGTAACGGACGTAGGTGATGAGGCCGATGAGATTGTATTTGTGAGTCCAGACGTCCCATTCGGTCCAGCGGGCCCAGGGTTTGCCTTCCAGGTTATAGGTGCCCAGGTAACCATCGGCGAGCTGCCATTTGAGCAGGCTAGCGGCAACCTGGTCCATCTTCGTGCGCAGCTCGGCATCGCCGTTGTTGACCCAAGCCAGCGTGGCGGCATGCAGCCATTTGCCGATATGCTCGCCATCGTACGACTGGCATCCCGGCCGGTTTTCATAACTCATGATCAGGCGCTCCGGCCTGATCTTCGCCAAGCGACCCTTTGCGTTGACCTCCATGCGTGAGCCAATCCAGCCGGTCAGATGCACCCGGTCGGGTTGCTGGAACGCCTGTTTGTCGGGAATGGCACAGGTGACCTTTTCCGGCAAAGGCAGAACATCTGCCGCCCGCACACTGCCAAGGGGCATGGCCGCTATGACTAGTAATGAGAGGATTTTCATAGGCATATACTATTTGTTAGTCTGAGTTGATTTATTTGGCAGCGTCTGCAGCAAGCGCTTGGATGAGCACAGGCCCGAGCAGCCCGGATGTGAGCAAACCGGATTGTTCAATCGGATTAGCAGGATTAAGCGGGCTGAAAGCGATATTGCTGTGGGTGTAGCGTTTTTCCTCGGGTAACGAAGCATCGCCGATGCGGCGGTTAGGCCACAGGTTGATCACCTCGATCTCCAATTCGTTAGTACCGGCCTTAAGCGCGCTGGTAATCTCGACGCGCCAGGGAGCGGTCCACACGATGCCGAGATCCTTGCCGTTGAGTTTAACCCGAGCGGTGTATTTCACGGAACCGAGCGAGAGGTAGAACGGCGCGCGATTGCCAGGCCCACCCGCCAAGGTGAAGGTTTTGTGATAGATCGCCGTGCCGGAGTAGAGCTTGATGCCTTCCTCGGGCCGCCTGATCCAATCATCCAGCTTCTCGAATTTCACCTTGCCGGGGCCGCCCCATTTCGGGTCGAAGGTCACATCCCACGAGCCGGTGAGTTCCTGGGCGGTGTTCAACGCCGGGAAATTCTTGGCCACTACATTCGGGGCTTTAGCCACAGGCTTCTGTGTCTCCTTATTGAACACCACGAAGGCACTCTCAGACGGCGCAAAGTCCAGCGGGATTTCCGTCATGCCGTCGGCCAAAGTCTTGCACTCCTTGAGTTCGCGCACCTGGCCGGTCACCGGATTCCACAACTCCACCCGCGCTCCACTCGCGCGGAAAGTGCAGGTCACATTTTCCGCCCGGTCCATCCGGTTGGCCACAAAATACGTCTCGGTGCCCTTGTCGCTGCGGTGAATCCAGTCGAAGTAGCTGTCGGCCTTGCCGCCGGCAAAACTAAAATCAGGATTGATCTTCGCCTTGGTCAGCAACTCGCGCGGCGTAATGCCCCACACCACCCGGCCTTTACCGAGTACGTGTTCCTTGACTGACTTGCCATCACAATCGCCCCACAGTTCCGTAGCCAATGCCTTCACTTCCACATCGCAGCGCGGATAATCGCTTAGTCCCGGGGCCGCCACCGGCTTGGGTCCTACCAGGGTCATGCCGTCGCTCACCAACTTCTTGAGTTTGCGCAGCACCTCGACGGTCATGGTCGTGCTTTCGGGCAGGACCAGCATGCGGTAGTTCATGCCGTCGGGCAGCACGATCTTGCCGTTACTCACTCCGAGGCGTGTTAGAATAATCTCGGTATTGCAGACGTCATAATCATAGCCAACGCCGAGACCCGGTTCGACATGCTTGGGCTGGACGAAATTGGGGCACTGATCGCCGTTATAGAACAACACATCGGCGGCAAACAGCCCCTGGCGCAGCATGTGGCTGCAGCGTGCGATGTAGTCATTGAAGGCGCGCACTTGGCTCCACCAGGTGACCTTGCGGTTGAAATAGGTGCCGGAGCAGAACTCCTCGCCGGGATATCCCTCATCGCTGCGGGTGGCGCTGGAGAAGACGAAGAAGCTGTTTAAGCCCTCGCAGAAAGCCCGGTCGGCGGTGGGTTTGAGCGAGGCCGGATACTCCTCCCAGTGGAAATGTTGCAGGGCGGAAAATGCCTCGGCGGCGACGATGGGCTTGCTGTAGAGGTGACCTGCCGAGGCTGCCTGCTTGGCGGACTTGTTCTGCTTATCTTCGGTCCAAAGCCCACACTGCCAGAATTCACCCATCGGAATGGCGGTGCGACCCAGGTTTTTGAGACCATCTAACGACATCCACTTCGGGCAGCATTGGCCGCCGGCCTCACTCTGCTGAATGATGCCCTTGGCTTCTGCCAGCTTGGAAAGGCGACCGAAATAATTTTCGGCCACGCAATCGGCAAGCGTCCTGCGGTAGTCATAGAGGAAACGGTCAGTGAGTTCAGGACTGCCCAATTCCCAGCCCGCCAGCGCCGGCAGGAATGGCAGCGGATCATAGCCGCGGTATTTCTTGAACTCGTCGCGGAAGGCGGCCGACCAGTTAGGTAGCTTCATTTCCCAACTATCAACCTGCACCGAGCGGAGGACCTTGCCCGTCAATGTGCCGGCTTCCTCGATGAGCGGCGCGCCAGCATGGGCGAATTGGAAATCCATAGCCGCAGGGTCCAAGGGGTCGGCTTCCAGCCCTGACCCGGTTGGCGATGACCAACTCGTCACGTCGCCCGTCATCGTGTAGCCGGTGCGCAGGATGGTCCACTTGCCTGGCGGCACATCCCATTCGAGCAGGCCATCAGCCGAGCATTTAGCGCTTAGATCAATGATGGATTTGAGGGCCACGGTGGCACCGGCTTCTGCCGGCAGGAGCGGTTTCATCGGCTCGGCGCAAATTTCCTTGATAGGAGTCTTGACCCCATCGCCGAAGGAATCCTGCACCAGCTTATACGTCAACTGCTTCTGCCGGGCCGCGCTGGACTTGGTAGAAACATTGGGAAACGCCTGAATGGCAATATCCCGGTAAAATTTTGGATTGCCGGGTTGGGTCAGCTTCTCTTTGAAATGCTTGGGACCGGTGACGACCACTTCCGAACTGACCTGTTTCTTGCAACTGAACTCGGGAGTGATCCATGGTCCACCGGCATTCCAACCGCTGCACAGGATAGCGCTAACGCCGAGGCCGAGCCGATCCGCTTCCTTGACGGTGTGCTTAAACAAGGCGCGCCATTCCGGGCTCATATAATCGGGGCCTTTGCCCCCCACCCCGGGGCCGCTGATGCTGTAAACGGTAACGCCGCCGATGCCTTGGGCCTTCATGGCTTCCAGGTCGGCGGTGATGCTTGCGCGGTCCACCTTGTCGCCTAGCCAGAACCACCAGGTCCACATTCGCGCGCTATCTGGCGGAGATGCAAAGTCTTTTTTGAGATCAGCGGCCATCAGCGCGATGCTGCTCCAGCAAAATCCCAGCACCGCTGTTATGTTAATGAGTCGTTTCATAGATTGTTTTTGTCACTACCCAGGGCAGCAGGTTTTTCAATGGCAGCCAGCTGAGTCGCAAGCCTTTGTGGAATGGTGTTACTTGGCAAATGCCTGCAAGTCGCCACAGGAGGAGAACGCCTGCTTGGGGCTATCGCCGCAAGCCGGTTTGCCGATGACCCGGACGCCGAATACCTTGACCGGGGCTGCTAAGTGGCAGGTGAACACACCGCCTGCGCGCAGTGTGCCTGAACTGGCAGCAGTGGTGGCCGGATAATCCTTTAACTCCCCAGCCTCTTCCCACGCCCCATCCTTGCTGGTCTGGATCTGAATGCGCGGTTTACCTGCGCTGGCATCGAACCAGCCACCGTCGTGGTAGAGTCCGCCGTGGGCATAGACCACGCGGGATATGGCAACTGGCTCGGTCAGCGTCACCGCGTACCAATCGTCCGCCGCCGGTTGTGCGGTATAGGTATTCACAAGGGTATAAATGTTACCATCATTGATAGAACCATCGGATGTTGATCCCTGCCGCGAGCGACTCTCGCTGCCTGCCAGCAACACATCGCCGGGGCTGCACGCGTACTGCGGCAGCCATACCTTGTATTTCTCGCCTTGGGTGCCCGCATCAGCAAAGGGGACAAGGCGAATTTCCTTGGCCTTGCCGCGCACCACCGCATTGATATGAAAAATCTGCGCCTGTGGCCAACTCTTGAGCGCATCAGGTGCCGGTTCCGGCGCAATCGCCAGCGCCGTCAAATCCATCGACATGCTAACTGAATCGAGGGTCAATCCATCGTTGCCCAGCAGCGCCTCATCCGCAGCCAATACCAGTGGACCGTACATGGCGGCAATCTTGCCCGCGTTGGTGTGCTCGCCGACGACGACCCGTGACTCGAGTTTAAAATTCAATTCCACCTTATCGCCCTTGGTCCAGGTACGCGTGATAGCGGCATAGCCATCCGCACCGATCTTGGGCTGCACCGGCTTGCCGTTAAGCAACACGCTTGACTGGCGGCACCAAGCTGGAATGCGTGCCTTGAATACGAATGGGGCTGGCGAGGCCGTATCGACATTGATGACGATTTTACCATCGCTTGGATAATTGGTGACGGTGCTTAGCACGACCTTCTTGCCATCCCGCAGGGTCAGGTTGGCCGTACCGGCGTCATACAGATTGACCACTACGCCGTCGGCATCGACGCTGGAGGCAAAGCTGGGAATTAGGGCGGCGCCGCGCGGTCCACTCGAAAGACAGCAGTGGCCATCGATGGAACCACGGTAGGGTTTAATGCCTTCCATCTCCACGTAATAGCCCCAGGCGCTGCCGTCGGGCTTCTGCGCGCCAAACAATTGGTTGAGCACCACCCGCTCAAGCTGCTCGGCAAAACGCGCTTCACCCGTTAGCCGCAGCAGTTGCGCATTGAACTGGAGCCAGGTGACCGTCACACAGGTTTCGCCGACGGCTTTGACGTTTGGCAGGTCGTAATCGTCATGGAATGTCTCGCCGTAGCTGGCGGCACCTGTGATATAGAGGCGCTTATCGACGATGTCCTGCCACGCATTGCGGCATGCCTCTAGCAGCTTTGGATCCCCCGTCGTGCGATACATTTCGAGGATGCCATTGATGCAGGAAAGCATTTCGTAGGCCTTGCCATTGCCGACCTTGTCCACCCGCTTCTGCTCCAGCAGCACCGAAACAATTTTAGGTCCATTCGGCTGCTCGTATGCCCGCAACACATATTTGGCGAAGTCAAGATACCGTGGTTCACCGGTGAGGCGATAGAGCAGCACCATCGGCTCGAGCACACTACCCGGGGCCAAACCGACGTGATGACCGGCGATGAGGTCGCGCTTGCCCGGAGCATCGCTAAACGTATTGCAGAGTAGATCAGCGAGTTTTTGGCAAGCCGGCAGCACCTCGATGTTGCCGGTGTAGCGGACGTAGGTGACCAAGCCTAAGAGGCTGTACTTATGTGCCCAGACGTCCCAGTCGGTCCAGCGGTTGTTATCCGTGTAGGTGCCCAGGTAGCCATCCGCGAGCTGGCATTTAACCAGCTCGGTGGCGGTGTAATCGAGTTTTTTGCGCAGTTCAGCGTCGCCGGTATTGACCCAAGCGAGGGTGGCGGCATGCAGCCATTTGCCGACATGCTCACCGTCCCACTCCTGGCCACCCGGGCGTTTGCGATAACTTACGAGCAGACGGTTAGGATCCATCTTGACCAAGCGGTTTTTCTCGTTGGCCTCAACGCGCGAGCCGATCCAGCCGGTCAGATGCAGGTGATCTGGCTGCTGGAAATCCTGCTTGTCGGCAATGGCCCAGGCGACCTTGTCGGGCAGCGTTGTCACTGCTTGGGCAAGTGGCGCGATGACTGCCGCTGCAGCCATTACCGTCATGATTGGCATATTCATCGTATTGGCACAACTACTGCTTGTTCACTCGATGTTAGCACTGGATCCCTCGATTTATTTGGTGCTGGCGGGAACCGCTGCAATCTCAACTGCCGCAAACGTCAGTGCGGCAATGCCGTTGGCGCCCATGAGCAGTCGGTCTTGGCTCCAATTGTTTTCATTGATATAGGAGATTTTCTTAGCAGTGGATGGCTGTTTGAGTTTGAGGGTGAGCACATTGCCGGCCACCGAGCCAGAGGCAACCATTCCCGGGACGCCATCCAGATAGAACTCAGTGATCAGGGAATTGTTCCAGACCACTGGCTGATCAAACTCAAGCGCAAGGGTATCCTTGGTGCCACCGGCAAAGCCGACCTGCTTGAGATTCGCCGCAGTGATGGAAACCGCCGATGGCTTGGCGTAGTTGTCCCGCTCGACGAGAGGCAGGATCAAACGCGCGAATTCCGACCAACCGACCAGAGGATAATGGCAAGGTCCTGCGGGTTTGATTCCGAGTGTGGACATGCAATCCATGTTTGAGAACAACTGGGTGAGCGTCCGCTGTTTTTCGCGGATCATATCGCCGCCGCCGGTACCTCCGCCCATCAAGCACGAGTTAGGCCAGATCTGGAAGATGTAGTAGTGCTGGATGTTAGGAAAATCCTGTTTCCAGGCAGCGGACATATCGAGGAAATAATCCTGATAGGACTTCCAGTCGAAGTCACCGGTAGGCGCGGCGGAACCTTGGTTGTTCTCACCTTGGTGCCAGAGAATGCCCCTGATGCCGTGCGTCAGCTTGGCTTGCTTCACCCGCAACAACATCCGCCCGTAAATCGTGTTCGTGTCGTCAGGATTGGCTTCGTTGCGTGAGTGCTGGTCGATGCGAGTGCCCCCCACCGCCCCATTGACCATGAAAATCGGCATTTTTTCCCGATCCACCAAACGCATTGCCAGGTCCATGCCCCACCAACCGAGCTGGGCTTTCTCGCCTTTTTCGATGCGCCAGACCGGGTTGCACCACAGGTTTTGTGACTCGCCTTTAGGATCGGCGGGGCCGCCATAGCTGCGGATCCACTCGCTGGTCACCGCAGGTGCCTTTTCGCCGGTATCCGTCGCCAGTGCGTTGGACTGTCCGTCGATGAGGTAGGCATCGCCGCAGACCAGATCGGTCACGGTCTGGAGCAGTTTCTCGGTGCTGCCCGACTTGCTGCTGAATTCCACTTTGTACTTGATCAAGCCGGGCTTGAGCTTCACCGACAAAGCATAACTCTTATCCGCAGCGGGTTTTTGCGTGACGGTTTTGATGAGCTTGTCGTCAGCATATAACTTCAAGGCAACCGATTCAGCAGCGCTGTCCAGCGTGCCGTTATAACTTAGAGTCCCTTCATTCTTGTCATCCCGGGCAAAAAATTGATGATCCAGCGGTTTCTCATTCTTGTCGGCCACACGCTGAACCCAGGCGTCTTTTTTAGGTTCTTTGACCACGACTTGAGCGGTCTTGGTGACCAGACTGCCGCCGTTGCTGATGCTGGCCGTGACGGTCATATTGCCGCTGTTCTGGGCGCGCTTGAGGATGAGTTTGCCTGGCTGAATCTCCTTGATCACGGCCAAACCCGCCACTTTCCACTCATATTTCAGCTCTCCGACATTTTTCGCCTGCATGTCTTTCAAGTTGGAAACCTGCGCCACCACTTCAATGGTTTCGCGGCCATCCCACTGCGTCGGCGCTTTCAAGGCGTAAACCGGATCCGGTGTGCTTTCCTTGATCGTTACCGGAATATCGAGATTTTTCACCGCGCCGGCATAGACCGCCCTGAGCGTGAGCGTGAGTGACTGGTCGCCACTCACGCGGCCCGCATTCAAGGTGTAACTCGGCTGGTCAACCGCCACAATCGTCTCAACCCCGCCTTGCTTGAGGACCCAGTAACTTTTCTGCGCTCCTTCTAACTTGGCTTTCACCGTGGCACTTTTGCCTTCCAAGACGCTGATGGATTTCTCAGAAGCGGCGAAGACGCTGCCGGGCTGCACCAACGGACCCACCAACGTTTGCATGGGTTTCTGATTTTCGTATGACATTCTGACCCAGTCGGCAGAGCGTGTGACCTTGGAAACGCGCACTTCGTCGATATCACCGATGAACTGGTAATTGCCATACCAGCCGCCGATATACATTCGTTGCGGGCTTTTCACGTTGAGCGGACTGCCGCCCTTATTCTCACCATCGAGGATGCCGTTGACGTAGAGTTTGGACTCGCCATCCTTGTAGGTGTGGATGACGTGAACCCACTCAGACGGGGTCAGCCGCGACTTGCTTTGAACATTGGCCCCTGAAAAACAACAATCCATGGTAATATGCGGCGGGCTCTCAAAGATCATCGTCACCTTGCCTTGGGCCTGTTCATTGCCCCAGCCGACGGCGAGGGTGTTGGTTTTCTCACCCTTGAACCAAATCTCGGAGGAGTTAGGACTCGCTCCAGTGGGAAAGGTGGTGATGTTCTCACCGCAGTTGATCCCCTTGCCGGACTCAAAGCGCCGACTCTTGCCGACCATGCCCTTGGAGGCCGTGGTTCCGGTATCCTTGGCTTCGAGCGCGCCGACCTCATCGGTCAGAGTATCGCTCATATGAAAGACGGCGAGGTATCCGTTAGACTCATTAAACACGGCCTTGCCCTTGGATTCGCTGAGCGCATCGGACTTGCCCCAGCACATTTTGATCTCCTGGTGAGCATTACCCTTGATGAGGGGTATGCGCACCCAGATGCTCGCCGTGCCGGCCGCCGCATCCCACTCGTCAATCTGGTAGGCCAGCGGCGCACCCGCCACAGTGGCAAACCGGATATCCTCACCAGCAGCTTTCGCCTTAGTGAAATCAAACCCATCCTTGTTGAGCCGCACCAGCACCGGGAAATTTTCTTCCGAGGCGGTAGCTGGTAGGTTGGCGCCTTCTGGGGTGGTGAGAATCCAGATCGAGCCGGAATGCTGCCATCCAACGTACCCTGCTCGAGCCGTTGCCAGGAGGGTCAAGAACACTGCGATACCCGTTGTCAGTTGTTTTCTCATTTCAGACTGCCTTTCATGTTTGCTTGCATATTATTTTCTAGATTTGGTTTTACCGTTGCGTCAGGAAGATTCTTTCAAGAATTATTCAGATTGTGCGGCGGATTTGCCGGTCAATGCCTTGCCGTTGGATTTGCTGGCCGCAGCCTCGGGTGTCGTCAGGATCCAAAGCGAATCCGAGTGCTGCCAGCCCGTGTCTTCCGCCTGCGCCCTAGCCGACGCAGCCGAGAAAACCATCAGGCCGGCGAAGAGTCTATTGGTAATTTTCAATTTGTTTCGATATTTAAACGTTTGTAGAAACTGTTACCTGATTTTCTCTAACATATTACATTAGCTCCCCGAATTTCCACATTCATGCCCGTGCATGAGCGTGCTGTGCGCCCGGAGGCGCGAGCAGCTCGGCAGTGATAAGTTTGAGGAGTTTCATTGAGCTAGTGGAATCCACTTCACTTCTTGGGAAGCGGCACTTGTGCGGTAGTCCGCAGGTAGGCAATGAGGTCGCACACTTCGCCGTCTTTGAGGGTTTTGAGCAAACCTTCGGGCATCATGGAAACAGGGGATTTCTCGCGGGACTGGATTTCGGATTTGGCGACGACGATATCCTGGCCGGCGAGGCGGAGCGTGAGTTGCTGGCTGTCTTCAGCGGCGACCATACCGGAGACTGTACGGCCATTGCGAGTGGTGACGATGACGAGTTGGTAGCTCTCCTGCATGACCTCGCTAGGATTGATGATCTGAGAGAGGATGTAGTCGAGGTTGGCGCGATTCGAGCCGGTGAGCTCGGGGCCGACGTTGCCGCCAGCGCCGTAGATGGAGTGGCAAGGCATGCAGGTGCGCTCAAAGATTGCGCGGCCCTGACCGACGTTAGACTTGGCGATCACCGGATCGGTGAGCATGGCTTTATACCTTGCCATCTCTGCCTGCTTGTCGCTTGCGAGCTGCGTGACGGGACCCCAGAACTCGACAAATGAAGGCCCAATTACGCGATTGAGTTGGCGCGCGTCAAAGGCGCTCACATCGGTCTTGGGAATGGTGTTCTTTTTCAACTCAGCGACCAAGGCGAGAGCAGTGTTGCGGCGTGCGGATAGCGTGATGACGACCTCGGCTTTCTCGACAGTGGAAAACGTGCTATAACCATCAATGAGTTTCCTCTGGATCTGTGGGTCGTCGAACGCAGCCAGCGCGCGAATTGCATCGCGGCGCAAGGGGGCGTCATCGAGCAACGACAGCACCACGGGCAATGCCGCGGCAACCGAGTCGCGAGCAAAGGCGAGGAGAATTTCACGGCGGCGCTCGACTGGCGCGGCGCGGTCCTTGAGCGTCGCGAACTGCGTGGCCGTTGCATCGGAATCGCCAAAGATCTGGCTGATTTGGGTAATCAAATTGCGGATGTTCTCATCGTTGGTGGCGGTGAGAGCCACGACTGCGGCACTCCAGTTTTTCGGCGGCACCACTTCGTTTCGAGCTAGCGATTTGAGTCCATCGCGCATGGCTTCCATCAGCCTGATGCGGAGCGCTGGGTCCGTGTTGTCCACGAGTGCGGCGGCGACCGCATCGAATTGTTTGGCGGCGATGGCCCGACGGGCGATGAATGATGCGACTAAGGGAATCTTGCTGTGGGCAGCAAGCTTGAGAGCGCGGGGGGCATCTGATGCCGCGAGTGGTTCGACTCCATACCAAATGATCTTGGGTAAATTGTGATCATTCGCGTCTTCAGCATGGGCGAGGAGATTTTGCGCGATGGGCCAGCGTTGGTCCAATGGCATGCGTTGCAGCGCTGAGGCTAGATACAGACGCACGATGGGAGATGTATCCTTCTCCGCCATGCTGGCGAGTTTCTTCAAAGCTGCAGGATCATAAGATTTATCCTCGCCTAACAACTGGATGGTCCAGCCACGGACGTAAGGCTCAGGATGATCGAGAAGCGGGATCAGGCGGGCAACGGGAAGATTTTTTGTCACGTGTAACGCCCAAAGGGCACGGAGTTGGTGCGCGGAAGTTTTCGACTGTTTGAAAAGATCCCACAGTTTTGCAGGGACGGCAGGATTAAGCTTCCCTGCGTCGGCGCGTTGCTGCAGAAGCACACGGGCGCGTCGGCTATACCAATCGTTGGGATCGGTGAGCAGTCCCACCAGTTGGAGGTCGGACTTTGCAACAAGGTCGAATCCGGATTTTCCCGCAAGCCCCTTGGGTGCAATGCGCCAGATGCGGCCCGTATCTTTGTTGTTAATGGCAGTGCCGCAAATATCGGTATCGTGCCAGTCGAGCGCATATACGGCCCCGTCGGGTCCGACCTCTATGCTGAAGCCGACCCATGAGTTGTCGTTGGCGAACATCGTTTCATCGCCGTGGTGGCCAACGAAACCGGATCCCTTTGGTTCCAGAATGTCACTGAGAACCGCGTGTTCGTGGATGTTACACATGAAAATGCGATCGCGGTATTCCTTCGGAAACGCATCGGCTAGGTAAATGCGCGCGCCACCATGGGCGGACTTGTGCGGGTGGTCGGTGATCGTCTTGATGTCATCGTAAACGTAAGGACTAATATGCGTGCCGCCCTGTCGGTGATAGAATCCGCCGGGGATCACATACCAAAGGTGCGGGATGACACATGCGGTCATCAAGATCTGGCCGTGGTCGTCGAAGTCGAAGCCCCACGGATTGCTGAAGCCATGCGCGACGACTTCGAAGCGATCCTTCGTCGGATGATAACGCCAAACACCGCCGTCGATGTATTGGCCGTCTTTGACCGGAACCTGGGCGGGGAATGCATCACCCTTGTGCAGGATCTTACCGCCGTCGAGAGGCTTGCCCACGATCGAGTGGGTTGCGAAGCCTTGGCAGCCGTAGAGCCAGCCATCCGGGCCCCAATTGAAGCTGTTGAAAACCTCATGACGATCCTGAATGCCCCAGCCGGTCAGGCGCACTTCGGGCGGGCCGTCGGGTTTGTCGTCATGATTTTTGTCGGGCACAAAGAGAAGATTTGGCGGTGCGCCAAGCCAGAGGCCGCCAAAGCCGACCGCGATGGCGGACGGAAACGGGATACCATCGAGGAAGACGGTGCGCTTATCAAACTTCCCGTCACCATTAGTGTCTTCGAGAATGATGATGCGGCTGTTGCCATCGGCGGAGAAACCCTGGCCACGTGTTTCATAGTCGCGGTTTTCCGCCACCCAGACACGGCCGCGGTCATCCCAGCAAAATGCGTTGGGCTGCGCGATCATCGGCTCGCCGGCGGCGAGCTTCACCTCCAGGCCGGTGTTCACGATCATCTTCTCGAGTGCATCTTCGCCGGTGACGGCGGGACCTGCTTTTCGAGCAAGGCGCACGGTCTCGGCATCGATTTTTTTACCGCTGAATTTCTCCCATGACTCACTAACTACCTTGTTATCGAGATTGCCGGTGTAAACAACGAACTGGTGGCGGACCGTCTCGGTTTTGCCCTTGCCAATGCTCCAGGTGCCCGCGGCGGCCCGACACGGACCAACGCCCATTTGTCCGTCCACGCGCCAGCCCTGCGGATAGCCAGTGTTCTGAGGATGATCGAGGATAGCGATGTGGGCCTGATCCCCGCGTCCCTCAATTTTCATGCCCAGATCGACCCACATTGAGCGCTTTCCCGAAGCGAAGTTGTCGCGCTGTTGTTCGCAATTGATGGCGCTGGCTTCCATCCCGGGCTTCCATGCCATGCGAAGGAAGAGTCCCCCGTATCCGGTTTCTTTCATTCTTAAATCAACGAGTCCCTCGCCCTTCCATTCCAAATCGAGCAGATACCGGTTACCGTTATCGCGCATCGTCCAGACCTGTGTCTCGGCCATAATCGGCTTGCCATCGGCACCGAGCAGGTGATAGACCGTGCTCCACTTCACAGTCTCACCCTTGGCGACAAGCGGCTTACTGGAAACTTTACGCCAGTAGCCCCCGTCGGAATTCTTGAAATAGTCGCGATCGTTGACTTGTTGCAGGCCCCAGAAAATTCCAGTCGTCTCGCCTTGATATTGAGGGCGATCGGCTGTCAGCACGCCTTTGCCGTCGGGAGCCACAATCGGATGCAGGTAAGGCCGCATATCCGGCTTGGCGTTTTGCGTTAAAATCGGCGTCGCAACTTTATCACGATAGACGGATATCGTATTCGTGGCTTCGTCTTGACGCAGCGTGAGGGTTGCGGCTTGAGTCATGGTCGCTGCACCGAGGCATAGCGCCAACAGGGCAAGGGTTGATTGTATGTTCGTTTTCATCGACTGATTGTATGTATTCATTTTGAAATGGTGGTTCTGTTGGAGTTTTCCTCAATTGGCGGCAGGAGGATGGCCGGTCAATGCCTTGTAGATGGTCGTGGCGATGATCGTCTGACCGGCATCATTGGGGTGGATTTTGTCAGGGATGAGTTCGGCTTTGCCTTTGAAGGCGCCGTGGATGTCGATGATGCCGACCTTCGCCTGCTTGGCGACATCATCCATTAGAGGGATGAGTTCCAGGATATTTTCCTCGCTGCCATCGGGCTCGGTGATGGTGGGTGGGTAGCAGATGAAGACGCGGGGTGTGGAGGGCAGATCGGAATACTGCTTGATCATGCCCAGGTAGTCCCGGACAAAGTTAGGCTTGCAGCCCTTCCAAGAAGGCGGCCTAACGTCATTGGTGCCCAACATAATCACGACCACATCGGGATTGAAGCTTTTTGATTTCTGGAACTCCTCGGTACTCTGGTAGCTGAGGAGCTGCCGGCCACCCACGCCGAAGTTCCTCACCTCACAGGTGCTGCCGAGCATTTTGGCGATCTGGTCGGGCCACGATCTGCCCTTGGTGACGCCAAACCCTTCCGTGATGCTATCGCCCACGCAGGCGAGTTTGGCCGCCTTGCCATCCGGGATGGCGGGCACCGCCTGCGCTGCCGATAGGGATGGTGCCGCCATGGCCAAGGCCAGGGCTAGCAAAGGTTTGACGATTTCTGGCATGAACGGTTTCCGTAACAATGGGTGTTGCCTCATTATTTTGCTGGGGGATTGAGACTGACCTCGGCGAAGGTGAGGGCGGCGATGCCGTTCTTGCCCATGATTAACTTACCCCAATCCCAATTCTTATCAGTCACATAGGTAATTTCCTTCGCCTCGCTAGCAGCTTTCAGCTTGAGCTTGAGCACATTGCCGGACACTTCACCGGACACCACCTGGCCGTCTTGGCCATCCAAGTGAAATTGGCTTGCCTGAGCATTGTCCCAAACAATGGGTTGATCGAACACCAGGGTGATTTCATCTTTGTTAGCACTGGAATAGGCAGCCTTTTGCAGGTCGGGCGGAGTGATCGACTTGTCGAAGGTCTTGCCATAATTGTAATGCTCCACCAGGGGTGCCACCATCTGCGCCATGACCGCATAACCGGCGGGCGGATAATGGCAGGGACCTTCCGGCTTGATGCCCAAGGTGGACATGATGCTCATGTTGGAATAGAGGCGCGGCAAGAGACGCTGCACATCGCGCAGCTTGTCGCTGTGCTTGCTGCCACCCATCTGGCAGGAATTTGGCCAAATCTGGAAGATGTAATAATGCTGGATGTTAGGGTAGTCCTGCTTCCAGTTAGCCGTCATGTTAGTGAAATGCTTCTGGTAATTTTCCCAGCCATAGCCGCCGGATTTCCCCTGCGACTCCTGATCATTTTCACCCTGGTGCCAGAAGGCACCGCGGATGCCGTGAGTGAGCTTGGCTTGGGAGGTGCGGGCCAGCAGGCGGCCGTAGATGGTATCCCCATCAGTGGGCTTGGCCTCATTGCGCTGGTGTGCCTCGATCAAGGTGCCGCCGACCGCACCATTGATGATGCAGATGGGCAGCTTCTGGGTTTCGACCAGGCGATTGGCGAGGTCCATGGGCCAATAGCCAATTTCCCTAACTCCGCCGCCCCGGCGCACCGCCTTGCCCCAGCCCTTGGTGAGATCGGGGGCACTGTAGCCGTAGCTGCGGATCCATTCGCTGGTGAAATTATCATCACCTTGGCCCCAGTCGACGGAAACGGCGTTGGATTGACCATCGATGATGTAGGCGTCTCCGCACACCAGGTTAGAGGCTGTGTGGAGGATTTTTTCGGTGCTGCCCGACTTGCTGCCGAATTCAACTTTATAGACAGTGAGGCCCGGTTTGAGTTTGATGGCGAAGGCATAGGACTTGTCGGCTCCGGGCTTCTGGGTCTCGGTTTTGATGAGTTTGTCGCCGGCATAAAGTTTGAGGAAAACACTTTCAGCCGCGTCGCTCAGGACGCCGTTATCATAAAGCGTGCCTTCATTCTTGTCGTCGCGAGCATAGAACTGGTTGTCGGCCGGCCGCTCGTCCTTGTCAGGTGCGCGCTGCACCCAGGCATCCGTGGCGGGTTCACGCACCTCGATTTGAATCGTCTGAACGACCGGCTTGCCGCCATTACTGACCGCCACGGTGATGGGCAAAGTGCCGCTGTTGCGGGCACGCTTGAGGATGAGCTTGCCTGGTTCGATAGACTGCATTTCGAGCATCGGCGGGAAGGACCACTCATAAGTTAGCTCGGCGCTGCCTTTGGCTTGGAGGGCCGGCAAATTGGTGATCTGAGGCTGCAGGGTGATGGTTTCACGGCCATCCCAATGGCTTGGGGCTTTGAGGGTAAAAACTGGATCGGGGATATCCTCGCGGATCGTCACGGGGATATCCACGTGCTTCACGCCATTGGCAAACACCGCCTTGAAACGCAGAATATACGCTTGGTCACCGGTCACCCGACCGGCGGCGAGCGTATAATTAAAGCGGTCGACTGCTACGAGGGTTTCATTGCCATCGCGCACGAGGCTCCAGGAAATCTTCTTGGCACCGCCGGCCTTGGCGGTGAGGGGGAGGGTTTTTCCTTCCGCCAAAGTGACCGTCTTAGCGGATACCGCAAACTCGTTGCCCGGCTGGATCAAGGGACCCACCACCGTCTGCAACGGCTGCTGGTTCTCATACTGCAACTTCATCCAGTCGGAGGAACGCGCCAGGCTGGAAACGCGCACCTCGTCCAAGTCCCCAGCGAAGCCATCGCCTATCTGCAACTCCACCGGCGTGGCGATCTCTTGGGTATTATTCCAAACGACAGGCAGGTCGGCCCGGCCATTGATATAGATCATCCATCCTTGAAGGCTGAATGTGTAGGCCACATGAATCCATTGGTTCTTCTCCATCAGACTGGTGGATTGATAGATGGGACTGCCCCAACAATTGGTGATGGCAAAGTGCGCCGGCGTACTCAGCAGGCGCAAATTCACCAAGTTTCCCCTGCCCCAGCGAATGAGCGAGGAATTGAATTTATCAGCCTTGAACCACGCCTCGGTGGTATGTGAGGTGGAGGCGAATGGATAGGTCCGGATTTTTCCTCCGCCGTTCATGCCCCGGCCGCCGATGAAGTGCCGGCTCGGGCCGATCATGCCGTGGGCGGCGGTCGTGGCGGAGTCCTGCACGGTGACGGTTCCCGCTTCATCGCGGAGCGTCTCATCCATGTGCCAGACACTCAGATAGCCATTGGATTTGTTGAAGACAGCACTGCCATTCGACTCGCTGGCGGCATCACTCTTGCCCCAATACAAGGCAATTTCCTGCTTGGCATTGCCGATGATGGTGGGAATGCGCACCCAGACAGCGGCCGTGCCCGCGGTGGCATCCCAGCTATCAATCTGATAGGCCAGCGGTAGTCCCGTACTGGTGGCGAAGCGGATATCCTCGCCCTTGGGCATGGCTTCCTTGAAATGAAACCAGTCTTTGTCCAGACGGACGAGCAACGGAAAGTCGGTCTCCTTGGCCGTGGCCGGCAGATCCGCACCTTCCGGAGTAGTTAGAATGCACAGCGAGCCGGCATGTTGCCAACCCTTGTATTTGGCCGCTGCTAATTCACTTGCAGGCGGGCTGGGCGGCTTGGCGGTTGACGGTGCAGAGTAGGCGGTAGTCAAACCATATTTCACCGTTAGGTAACCGCCCACCGCGGCTTCTTCGTCAGGGGTGAGCAGTGATTGATAGGCGAGGATCTCAGCGACATCGAACTCGCAATCGGCCATGCCATCATTGTTGCCGATGCCGTAACTCGCCGGCGTGGCGCCGTCATCGTTGACCACAATTTTGAGCAACATGTAGTCGGTGAGAGGCGAACAGTCGAAGGCCATCCCGGGCAGCACGACGCCATTTTTGGATACGGCCATTGGCGAGCGATCGCCCCAGAACCCGCTATCATTTCTCCAGGTGTTGTAGCTGGAGGCGCGGCCCTTGACGCGACCGAGGAAGCTGCCTGCGCTGGTCCATTGTGGCTTGGGGGAGCGCATGACCAAGTACTGTTCCTTTGCGAAGAAGGTGCCGGCGCAGGCCAGCCAGCTCTTGCGCAATTGCATGGCGGGTCTCTTTTGAATCTGATTGGCGGCACACACCACCGTGCCCGCTGCCGGCGTCGCATGATGCTCATTGCCTGATAGATCATTCCACGTCTTGACCACACCATCGTGGCCGGCGCTCACCCCCACCGACGCATCGTACCAGCAAACCAGTCCCTTACTAACCGGTGGCGTGGTGGCTGCCACAGCCGCGCCCGGAGTCGGCATGCCGGTGTGGAAGCACTGCACCTTCGAGGCCCAGAAAGTATCGTGGGCATTGCTGGCCGAGAAGATGCAATAGTAAGCCGTTCCTGGCTTCAAGCCGGTGGCCGGGTGGCTCAGTGCCTTGGCCGTAACGTCGGTGAAGGTGCCCAGGCTCGCTGTGTTAGTCCACAGCGCGGGATCCGTGCCGCTGTTGTAGGTGCCCCAGTAGGCGCGTATTTCGTAAACCGATCCCGGGCAAGTGAGCGTGGTGTTGAGCGCTGCCGACGTGGGCGTCAGCGCAGTGGCCGGGGCACTTACCAGGCTGCAGGCAGTGACCTGGCCGGCGGCGGCGGGATAGGTGGTTTTGATGGCGTATTTGGCCGCCAGATAGCCGCCTACCAGCGCGTCATCGCTGGCCGACAGACGGCATTGATAGGCGATGATTTCGGCGATATCCAGGTCGCAGGATGCGCCATCGCCCATGCCGATTTGGTAGGCGTTGCGGCTCATGTCCAAGTCATTTGCATTGATCTTGAGGATCATAAAGTCGGTGATGGGCGCCAAATTGAAAGGCCCCTCAGTGATTGGCTTGCCGTTTTTGGCTACCGCGGTAGGAAACTGGTCGCAAAAGGCCGTGGTGTTGCGGCTCAGGCGATGACTCGAGCCCCGCGACCAGCGGCGGCCGAGAAAGCTGCCATCGTTGGTCCAAGCGGCAGCAGGTGAACGCACCACGACGTATTGCGACTCGGCAAAAAATGGTCCGTCGCAGTTGAGTGCGCACTGGCCGGCCGCGGCCCGGAACTGCAGCGCGGGTTTCCCGTTGATCTGGTTGGCAGCGAGGGTCGGCGCGCCAATGCTCGGCAAGCCGTGATGCTCATTCCCCGACAGATCCTTCCACAGCTCGACCACGCCTTTACCGTTGACGGTGACCCCGACGGCTGCATCGTACCAGCAAACTAGGCTGCTGGTCACTGGGAGAACTGAGGCCTTGTTAGCAGCGGTCGCCGCCATCCGCGGTTTGACGCCGGTGAAGGGGGTGGCGGCCGGGGCCCAGGCCTCGCTGCCGCCGCTGGATACTTGGCAACGATACTGGTAGGTGATGCCAAACACCAGCGGTTCGGCAGTGATGGAAAATGGTGTATCGGACTTGACGTCCTTGAGCACTTGTTTGTGGGCCCAACTCGCCGGGGTCGTGCCGCCGTCGCTTGGCCCCCAAAAAACCGTGACGTCGCCCACCCCGCCGCCGGTAACGGTCCCCTGCAAAAGCGTCTTGCCCACGGGCGAAACCGTCACCCCAATTTTCTGATCGACACTCGGAGCAGCTTGGGCGCTTGCCAAGCTAGCAATCACTGCTGCCAGCATCAGGGTGGGAACGGGTGTGCCGAGTGCAAGGCCTTGCATGAACTGGCGGCAGAGCTGACGGGCGGGAACGATTGTGGGCTGGGCTGGCATTTTACTGTGAAATTGACGGTCTGTCTGCAGAGGATTCCACCCCGCACCCGCGCTTGGCGGATGCGCGCCACTCAAGCAGGTGGAGTCGAACTGAAAACCAACGTTCCATGCGCAAAAACAATCAGAAAACGCGCACCTGGCAATCATTCTTTCACCAAAATTGATTTCTTCCTGACCTGTGGGGCCCACTTTCTGAGGATTTGCGGTTCCTCTGCTGCTAGGCTCGGAATGGCTCGTCGATGGGGTCTGGCCAGCCCTACCTGCGACAGCCGCTCTAAGAATGATTGACACATCCTAGCAAACAGGCAGGCTCACAAAGGTCGCAAACTACCATTCAAGTGAATCCAGCCATGAAATCATACGTCGCCCTGATCACCAGCACGCTGTTGGCTTTACCTGCCGTGCTCCTTGCCAGTCCGCCACCGCACTCATTCACCAGCCATTACGTGCCGGGTGCCGAAGGCCTGATGGCCCCATCGCTGCCGCCGCCTGGATTCTATCTTCGCGACTACAACGCGTTCTACACCGCGGAGCGACTCAACCTGCCCAATGGCGACAAAATGCCAGTAAACTTCAGCGCCACGGCTTACGTCAACGCCCTCCGCGCCGTCTGGGTGAGCGACTGGCAGGTGTTGGGCGGAGATTTCCTCATGGACCTGCTGGTACCGCTGCAATCCACCCAAATCAAGATCAATGGAATCAAGGACAGTGAATGCGGCTTCGGCGACCTTTTCATCGCACCCGCAGCCATTTCCTGGCACACCGAGCGATGGGACGCCGCCTGCGGCTATTCCCTCTGGTTACCCACCGGGGATTCCCAAGTCGGCTCCGCCGATCCGGGCAAGGGCTACTTCGAACACATGCTCACCGCCGGCGCCACCTACTATTTCGACCAGGAAAAATCCTGGTCCCTGTCGCTGCTCAACCGCTACACCATCAGCCAGCAGCAACCTGCCACCCATATCTCCCCCGGCAACTCGTGGACCCTCGAGTGGGGACTCGCCAAGAAAATTAACCCCTTCGTCAATCTGGGCGTCGTCGGCTATTACCAACTCCAGACCACCCGGGATCGTGGCGACAACGCGGCGTCCGCGCGCGACCAGGTCCTCGCCTTCGGCCCGGAAATCCGCCTGGCCAGCCCGGATATCGGCCTGTTCACCTCGCTCCGCTACCACCTTGAAGTCATGGCCAAGGACCGCCCCCAAGGCCAACTCATCGTGCTGACGTTCACCAAGGCGTTCTAACCCACATGAAGGCGGATCCCCCCCCAGTCCAAGTGGTCGACGACGCTGCCAACCCGTCGCTCCTGGCTTCACAGAACCTCATGGATGAGCTCGTCGCGGCCTGCGCACAACTGGAAGCCGCCAATCGGGAATTAGAGCTGGAGGTGGCCATCGGCAAAACGCGCGAACACGAAATCAAGCGCTTGAGCCGCCTCTACGCCACCTTGAGCCAGGTGAATCAGACGATCGTCCGCACGGGTTCGAGTGAGGAATTGCTGGGGGCAGTCTGCAGGATTGTGACCGAATGCGGGGGCTACAAATTGGCGTGGATCGGTAGGGTTGATCCTCAGACGCAACGGGTCATCCCCTTCGTGCGAGCGGGCGAGGCGACGGCCTACGTGGACGAGATGAAGCTCGCGGTGGACGAGCGACCGGAAGGGCAAGGTCTGGCTGGTATTGTCTTCCGGGAAAACCGGCCAGTCGTATCCAACGATTTTTTCAGCGCATCGCTAGGCCAGCCCTGGCACGCAGCGGCGCAAGCTCATGGCCTGCGCTCCGTGGCGGTGTTTCCGATTCATTTTCAAGAGCGGATCTGGGGGGGCTTTGCGGTTTATGACGGGGAGCTGGACGCTTTTCAGGACCGGGAAATGGCCTTGTTGGTTGAAACCGCCAGAGACATTTCCTTCGCGTTAGAGCATCTGGAGCGCGAGGCGCAGCGCCAACAGGCAGAATCGGCACTCCTTCTCGCGCTCGCCGAGAAGACCACTCTGGTCAAGGAAATCCACCACCGGGTCAAAAACAACCTCGCCATCATGGTCAGCCTGATCAACATGCAGGTGCGCCGCATCAAGCACCCGGAAGCCTTGGCGGCCTTGCAAGACACTCAAGCCCGCCTGTCATCGATGTCCTTGCTGCATGATATAATCTTTCGCTCGGGCCGGATGGATCAGGTCGAAGTCAAAGGCTATCTGGAGAGCCTCTGCGGCCAGTTGGCGCAGTCCTTTGGCATGTCCGCACCACGCGTCGAAATCCGCAGCCACCTGCCCGCCGCACTCATGCTCAAAACCGATCAGGCGGAGCCCTGCGGCTTGATTGTCAGCGAACTCGTATCCAATGCCATCAAACATGCTTTCCCCGCAGACCGGCAAGGCGAGATTATGGTCGAACTCATACTGGACAAACCCGATTCCATCATACTACGCGTGAGTGACAATGGCATCGGTCTGCCCGACACCCTGAAACTCGATCAGGTGCAAAGCGTCGGCTTGACCTTGGTCAAGGTGCTGACTCAGCAACTCGGCGGAACGCTGGACATTCGGCGCGAGCACGGCTCCTGCTTTGAAATCCACTTCCCGCTTCTGCCCTTGAGCCGCCAATGAGTGAGCAACTCACTCTTGAGAAGATGAGCCGTATTGAGGCTAGGCACTATTTATCTGTCACCATGCACTAAGCGATTTAATTTTGCATTTCTGCAAGATTTACCCAACTGCGTGAGTATCCCAGCTGCCGCCTCAGGACTCATGCAAAAACTAATCCCCCCCCTCCTGATCTCCCTCCTCGCCGCGCCAATGATCGGCGCGATCGAGCCAGCACCCAAAAAATTCATCATCAGCCGCCAGGCGCAGTCCAGCGGCAGCGGCGATGCCCTCAACGATTTACCGGTTCCCACCTGGGTTTGGGGCAAAAATCAGATCAAAACTCAGTTTGTCAGAACCACTTTCAACACGCCCGCAAATCTCGAATCAGCTCGTATCATCGCCACCTGCGATGATGCGCTCACGCTGTGGATCAACGGCAAAGAAGTTGCCAAAAGCAAGGAATGGAACAATCCGGTTGACGTCAATGTCCTCGCAAATCTCGCGAAATCCGGAAAGAACGTGATCGCCATTAAGGCCGAAAACGATGGCGGCGCGGCCGGTCTGGTCGCAAAGCTGGTTCTCACGTCAAAGGGCGGCCTGCGCGAAATCATCATGACCGGAAACGACGGTTGGAAACTCTCCGAGACCGAAGCCGCCGGCTGGCAAACTGTCGCCTTCAACGATAGCGCATGGCAGCAACCCGAAAAAATCGCGGCTCTCGGAGCGCCGCCTTGGGGCATCCTCAGCGGTAAGGCAGGCGGTGGATCGGTTCCCAGTACCAACCAACTGAAAATCGCCCCAGGTTTCCGCGTCGAGCTTCTCTACACGGTGCCCGCCGAGGAGCAGGGTTCATGGGTCGCGCTCACGAAGGATGCCGCAGGCCGCTTTATCACCTCCGATCAATGGGGCAAGGGCCTGTTCCGGATTTCCGTGAAAGACACCAAGGATGAGATCCATGTGGAGGTGGAAAAAATCCCTGTCGCCATCTCCAGTGCCAATGGTCTGACCTGGGCTCACGGCAAACTCTACGCCCACGTCCCAGGTTTGGGACTTGTCACCGCCACCGACACGAACAATGACGGCATGCCGGATACCAAGGAAGAACTCGGCGGTGCCGTAGGCGGCGGTGAGCACGGCAACCACGGCGTCATTCTCGACAAGGACGGGGAGAATCTCCTGGTGGTCGCCGGCAACCACACCTCACTCCCGCATGCGCTCGTCAAAGGCTCCAGCACGACATGGAGGGAGGATCTCCTCCTGCCGCGCGATTGGGACCCGAGCGGCCAATTCAAAGACATCCTCGCTCCCGGCGGATGGATCTGCAAGGTCACCCCGGACGGGAAAAACTACTTCGTCCAAAGCATGGGCTACCGAAACCAATATGACATCGCCCTCAACCGCTTCGGCGACATTTTCACCTACGATTCGGACATGGAATGGGACATGGGCATGCCGTGGTATCGCCCGACCCGCATCTGCCATGCCACCAGCGGAGCTGACTTCGGATGGCGCAGCGGCAGCGGTGTGTGGCCCACCTACTATGAGGACAGCCTCCCACCTGTCGTCGATATCGGCCCCGGCTCGCCGACGGGCACCGTCTTTGGCACGGGAGCGAAGTTTCCCACGAAATATCAGGACGCGCTCTTCGCGCTGGATTGGACATACGGCACCATCTACGCCATCCACCTCACGCCGCAGGGCGCGAGCTACACGGCCAAGACCGAGGAATTCGTCTCGGGCGCACCTCTCCCTGTCACCGATGCGGTCATCGGCGATGACGGCGCGCTCTACTTTACCACCGGCGGCCGCAGCACCCAGTCCGCGCTCTACCGCGTCGTTTACACCGGCAGCGAATCCACCGCAGCGCCCACCGGAGACGGCCCGCCAGATGCCGCCAAGGCCCGCGCCCTGCGCCGTTCGTTGGAAGCCTTCCACGGAAAGCAAGATCCAAAGGCCGTCGCCACCGCATGGCCGCACCTGGGCAGCACCGACCGCTTCATCCGCAACGCCGCCCGCGTGGCCATCGAGGCACAGCCGGCTGCGGAATGGGCTTCGAAAGTATTCTTGGAGAAAAACACGCAGGCCCGCATCAGCGGAGCCGTCGCCCTCGCACGTAGCAATGACAAGCAATACAAAGCGCCGCTCATCGCCTCCCTGTTGGAGCTTTCCCCAAAAAGTTTGGAGGAAAGCCAGATGCTCGGGCTTCTCCGCGCCTACGGCCTCACCTTCATGCGTCTCGGCGCGCCGGATGCGGCGGAAAAAGCGGCGATCATCACCGAACTCAATCCGCTTTTCCCCGCGAAAACCCTGCACCTCAACACCGAGCTGGCGCAGATCCTCGTCTATCTCGATGCGCCCAACATCGTTTCCCGCACGATGGAGCTGATCCGCCATCCATCAAAACCCGTCGTCCCCGATTGGTTCGCACTGGTCGCACGCAACGGCGGCTACGGCGGCGGCATCCGCAAGCTCCTCGACAACCCGACCCCAGCGCAGGAACTCGGCTACGCGTTCATCCTCCGCAACGTCCGCTACGGCTGGACCACCAAGGAGCGCCGCGAATACGTTTCATTCCTCAACAACGCCGGCAAGTTATCCGGTGGCAACAGCTACTCGGGCTTCCTCACCAACATCCGCAGCGAGGCTCTCGCCAACGTATCCGAAGCGGAGCGCAGCGCCCTCGCCGATCTCACCGGTGAAAAGATCGCCGCCAAGCCGGACTTCGCCATCACCCCGCCGAAAGGCCCGGGTCGCGTATGGACGGTGGCCACGGCACTGGCGGCCATCGGGGAAAATGGCGCGATGCAAGGCCGCGATTTCAACTCCGGCCGCAACCTCCTGCACGCCAACGCCTGCGCTTCCTGCCACCGCTTCGATGGGTCGGGCGGCTCCATCGGCCCGGATCTCACCACCGTGCGGAACAAGTTCAGCGCCCACGATCTGCTCGAATCCATCATCGAGCCAAGCAAGGTGATCTCCGACCAATACGGCTCCTCTACCGTCACTCTCAACAACGGCAAGACACACACCGGAGTCGTCATCACCGACGGAGACATCGTCACCGTCCACACCGCCGATCCGAAGGCCCAGCCCGTCGTCCTCAACCACTCCGACGTGAAATCCATCAAGGTTTCCCCCATCTCGCAGATGCCGCCGGGCCTCATCAATTCCCTCTCCTCCGACGAACTCCGCAATCTCATCGCCTACCTCATGTCCCGCGGAAATCCCGAGGATCCAATGTTCAAAAAATAGCGCTCTGCCTATTCCCTCGCCGCAGTTGGTTCTGCCTGATCGACTCCCGCACGATTCATTCATTTCCCCACCTCAAGTCCCCTTCACCGCGTTTTTGACCGCCCACACTTCAAGACCCATTTCCCACCCACAACCTATGAAAATATCCTCACCTTGGATTGCCGTTCTGGCGCTCTGCGCCCTATCAAATATCGGCTTCGCCGAAGAAAAAACCCAAACCGCGATTCCCGCCGCCGGTGCCGTTGGCTGGATTTCACTTTTCAATGGCAAGGATCTCACCGGCTGGGAAGGTTTGAAGGGTTACTGGTCCGTTGTCGATGGCGCGATCCAGGGTTCCGAGACCAAGGAAAATTCCAAGCAGACCGATTTGATTCTGCTCTACTCGAAAAACAACCCCGAGAAATTCGCCAACTTCGAAATCCACTACAGTTTCAAGTGGCTGACACCCGACGGCAATTCTGGCATGCAGATCCGCGGTAAGATTGATAACCCCGAGATGTTTCACGTCGGCGGCTATCAGGCCGACATCGACGCTGGCAATTCCTACTCCGGAATCATCTATGACGAGGGTAATGTCGCCGGTGGCCGCGGCATCATGAGCAACCGCGGTGAAAAAACCCTCTGGGACGCCGAAAACAAGCGGTCCTCCACGCCCCTCAACAAATCTAACGCCGAGATCGCCGCCAAAATTAAACCCGTCGGCGAATGGAACGACGCAGTGGTCATCGCCAATGGCAACCACATCACCTACAGCATCAACGGCCAGATCACCACGGAGATGACCGACAGCAGCCCCAAAGCCTGCAAGGATGGCGTCATCGGCATCCAAATGCACGCCGGCTACACCATGACTCTCCAGGTAAAAGACATCAAAATCAGGATGCTCGACAAGAAATAGCCTGCGTACCCCATTCACCGAACATTTCCATAACTGAAGGCCTGTCCTTTGATCATGAAGTGACCTTCCTTTTCGACCGGCTAGAAAATGGCATGAAACACTCTGCCACAACCAGCCCAGAGGGCGCGGCTGGAGGTATCCGGTAATCCTATTCTCTTGCGTCTTGCTGTCTTGGAGCGCAAGCGGTCTTTTTCTGTCACCCGCTTGTCACCCGTTTCGCTTCTTCTCGCCCCGCCGCCTTGATCCTAAACTGTGGCCGCGATTGCAAAATCGGCATTAAAAAGCCACCTCAAAGACTCCACATCTCGACCATGAAAACAACCAAACCAATGCCCCCCTCGTCCTCTCCCCCGCCCTCCGGCCCGACCCAACGGCGATTTCAGGAGCCTTCCGCCAAAAGCAAATTCCTGGCAGTTCGCTATCTATTACGAATGTTCTGACACAAGCTCTGTTTTGTCTTTTGTTTACGATTACCAGCACGCTTGCCGACGGATTCAATCTCGAATCCAGTCTCGAAACAAATCCTCATGTAACAGTGCATCTCTCGCCTGAGCAAATCATCGAGGTAGGACGGACTCGTCGACTAGTTCTGACCCAAGAACAAAAGGAGAAACTGGGTTACAATCTGAAGAATGTGCCGGATGTCTTTGGTGTAGAGTCGCCAAGGGAGCCAACTTGTAGTTGCTGCATCTCCCCCGCCATGTGGACCGACACCGATAAGGTTACGATCTGGCTCGATAGATACTCAGACACGGAACAATTTAGTAAGTATGCCCTTACAGCTCGACAACAAGACCTACATTTCGTCATGGATTCAGAAGGTCGTATATTTCACAAAGGCACCGAAGTGTCATTCGATAGATTCAATAACATAGCTAACACTAAAGATGGTGTCAATCTGGCCATGCCGCCTATATGTCCTCCGGATGTGGAGAAGAAGATCGATGTCATGAAATCGAAGGGTCGAGTATCATTCAAACTATGATCACGGCTATAGACCTACCCCCTTTTCCCCTTCCCAGCCAGGCTCTCGAGTATATTCCTCGCCCTAGGTAAAAAAGCAAATTTCTAGCAATTTCTGGCAAATCCTATGGGATGCTAGTGAAGTACACCCATTGAAAATGACTCACATGAATCGACGCACATCTTTTATATTCGCCACCCTGCTGCTGACCACGCTCTCCGTTAGCGCAATTGATCTGGATGCCGGCTTCCGGAATCCGCAGAAAACGACCAAGCCGTATTGTTTCTGGTACTGGTTGAATGCTGATATCACGGCCGATGGCATTACTAAGGATCTTGAATCCATGGCCAAGGTTGTCGGCACTATTTATCTGTCACCATGCACTGATGATCAGCGCACAGCCGGTACGGTGGCGATGGATCTAACCACCACCTCGCCATCAGCGGCCGACTCGTCCGCGAGCCAGACGGTGAATTGGGTGATGAGCCCCTGATATTCCCGATGCCCAGCCAGATCCACTTCCACTGTCGCTGCCTTGCCCTTGGGCGGAATTTGGAAGCTGGCGCTCAGTGGCATTGCGGGGGCATCGTTGCCCTGCTGCTTCCAGGTCACATGACCTGTGCCGGCCAAGCCCTTCCACGTGCCGGTGATGCGGAGTTTGGGTGCGGTCTCGGCACGGAATGGCTGGATGGGACCTTCGATGCGCGGCGCATGGCCCTGCGTGGTCCTTAGGCGCAGGCCCTCTCTGATGGGCCAGCCCGCATCGACGCAATCCTTGGGAACCCAGTGCTGGCGATCCCTAGCGAAGTTCCAGGCAGGCGGCCTGCGCTTAGACATGATGCCTGTGAAATAATCCCGCAGGTCGTTGAGCTTTCCGACTCGCACCAGCAAATCAAATTCATAAACGATGTCGTGATCCAGCAGCTCGTTTGCCACCGGACTGATATACATGGTGGGTCCGTCGGTGGAGACCCACGAGTTGGTAGGGCCGCCGTGCCTGCCGCCGAGATAGTTGTAGACATCGACATTACACACACCCATGCCCCAGTCGTTGTCGGCCACTGCAGCCACCCAGCCCTCGGTGGCGAGGAAGCGCGTCCAGGGAAACTTCTGCTTCCAGTCATTCTCGATGCGGGTCAGAGCGCCGCCGCTGAACGGCCTATCTCCGGAGTAAGTCATCAGGCGAGTGAGGCCAGTGACGGTGTAGATCGCTGGCAGTTCCTGGCTGCAACCGGGGTATTGTTTGGTGTCGGCACGCTGGTTGAGGAGCCGATAATGGACCTTGAGCATAGGTCCGTCGAGCAACAGACGCGCCTCATAGCGGCAGTCGCCGGGCACGTTATTGAGCGCCCATTGCATGGGAATGCATGTGAGGTTTATCTCGGTTCCAGAGTTTGTTAGATTAACCACCTTGGCCCGGTTGCGGTAAACGTCGCCGGACTGGATAGGGTTCCAGCTCCAGTTTTTCCACGCTGGGTGGGCCTTCTGACCGTCCGGCTCAAACGGGTGCGGCCCGGAATAGAATGAGAGCTGGATCTGCCGGCCCCAGTCTGAGTTGTTAATCAGATTGCCGTAGCCCGGTGCTGATAGCCAGGTGATTGCGCCCCCGAGATCCTGATTGATGCCGACCTTGATCTGGCCGTTGTCAATGAAGCTGATGCGGTCCGGCGCTGCAGCACACTTGCCCTTGCCCACGAGGAGCAGGACGGCAAGGAGGAGCGTGACGTGTCTCATGGATTTCACTTCGCGGCCTTTTTCAGCAGAGGGAAACAGGTGAACTCTTCCTCCTGCACTTCCAAATACGGTTGATACTTCAGGGAGGGATTGCCAATGACCTCGAAATGCAAGGGTTGGCCGGGAATGGCCCGGAGATCCTGCGACAGTTGTTTGGGATCCGCGTTGAGCGTATTTCGGCCTGGGGCCTTGCCCACCAGGGCCATCAAGATCGGCCCGTATTCCACAGCGTAATGGGAGCCGTCGTTGTAGCCGGACTGCGCCCCACGATAGCAGGTGGCGCGCAAACCCATCGGCAAGGTAAATGCGATCACATCGCTGCTATTCCATTTCCGGTCAAGCGTCACGTAGCTGCCGGGCTCGCCGGCTGCAGCTTCCCGGTTATTCACCAGGACCGACATTCGGGTGGTGGCCCAGGATGGGATGCGGATGCGAATTTTCGCCTGCACCGGCTTGCCGGTCTTCACCTCTATGCGCACCTTCGGATCGTAGGGAAACTGCGTGGTGGTCGTCAGGCTCAGCGAATTTCCAGCAACCTGAAAATTGATTTTCGAAGCGGCAAACAGGTCAACATAGATACCGTCGGGGGCTAACGAATAGATATGTTCCGGCAACGAACCAAGCAGGCGCGTCCCCTGGCCTTCGCAGCAGGTATTCATGCAATGGAAATACGGACCGTCGCCGTGGTCTTTGCGATCCACGAGCCGGGCGTGATAGCGAATGCCGTGGGTGCCGATCTGGTTGGCAATTGCCGCGTTGTAGATGGATTTCTCGATCTCCGTCACATACTTTTCCTCCTCTGGATGGAGCAAGTGGAAGCGTTGATTGAGGCGCACCCAGAAGACGTTGCCGCACAATTCGCCGGTGTCGCGATGCAGGAAATTGGAGTCAGGTGGATAGAGATCAGTGCCCTCGGAAATGGCGATAATTCCGCCGATATGCTCCCAGTGGTCGTGGTATAAGTCCCAGCCACCGAGGGCCGCATCAAGATACTTCTGAACGCCGGTGGCGCGGTAGAGATCCAGATAGGGTTCAATTCCGGTGACCAGATAGTTGTGCGGCCGGTCATACGGATACAGCCAGATCGCCTTGGTATCCCGTTGGGCGAGTTGATCCATCCAATAGTTTTCCTGGAAATACCGCTGCACCACGAGCAGATCCTCGGGTTTGCCCACTGGCGAGAAATACATCTGCGTGCTGGGAATGATCCCCTGAGTCCCCTGCCCCGTGCGCCTCAGCAATTCTGGTAGATAGCAGGACGCGTTGAACCAGTCGTAATAGCCGCGCAAGAGCGGGAAGGCCTTGGGGTTGCCGGCATAGCCCGCTTCAATGAGTCCCTGGGTCACCCAGGAGCGCACATAGGCACCGTTCTCGCCCTTAAAGGTCTCCGCACGAGGGTAGCCCATGATAAACCCGTCGGCTTCCTTGCACTCGTCGATCACGTCCACGAGTTGGTTCATCCGCTCGCGCAGCGCGGGATTGTCGATCCAGCGCAACGAATTGCCAGCGCCCATGAGAAAGTGACCCGCTTCCGAACCCGGCAACGTGTTAAACCACTGATCGTTGCGACCGCTGCCCAAGGGGGCGGCCGGTTTGCCGGCCCGCTTGAAGAAATGCCGCGTCATATCATCCAGGGTCATGCACGTAAGCAGATACTCGGCGTTGCTTTCCATCACTTTCCGGAACAGGCCATCGCCCATTTCAATGCCACGCAACGGAGCTTGGGCGCGATAGGAAACCGGTTTCCAGCCCTTAGGCGGAATGACGTTGCCGGGGTTGTTGGTGACTACATATTCGCCTTGCGGACGCGGCGGCCGGGTCAGCACGTTTGCCCCCAATTCGCCCGACTCAGAATCGGCAACGCGACAGCCTTCGGCCACATCCCGGTCACCGGAAAGAACGATGAGTTTTGTCAGAGCCAACTGGTTCTGGCGAAGTCGGCTGGCTGTTAGGCGCACATACCGCCCTTGAACCTTGTTGGCGGCGAACTTGGCCACGGCATCCACCGGATCGGCATAATCCGCTTGCGAGCAATCGGCTATCAGGGTGGGCGACTTAAAGCCAGTATCAAGCGACGCTTCGAGCTTGAAGCGGACCGGAAAACCCTGCGAATTGCAGTTCCACCAAACGACCATCGGCAGGAGTTTCACCGCCTCAATCGTGCGTTGAGCTCCCAGATCCACCTGCACCCAGCGGGTTTCATCGTCGCTTTTCGCCCGTTTCGATTCATAGACGGGCGTGAACAAGCGAGCGACGCGCTCGACCCCCATGCCGGCGGCTAGGCGCGACTCATCCACGGTTGAGCCCGGCGCGCTGGCGGCACCCATCACGATAGATAGAGCGGCGGTGACGATTCGAATATTGCCGTGGCCAGCGGTTTGCCGCAGAGCTGTGCAGAAGGTAAATGTGCGTTGCATGCTTGGTGGTTATTGTGATGAATTCATTCCACGGGGGTTGCCAGTGAGTAAAGGCAGCATAGTAATGCCGTCAAGCTTAGATTGACCGGATAAGACAGTGGCTTGTTTGGGTTTTCATGGTCATGATATTTAATCAGCAAAGGCCTCCAACTCGGCGCAGGAGACAAATGCCAGGGTTGCACCGGATCGCCAGCCGTGCGTGGTCCTGACTGGCGGCTATCACGCTGGCGCCTAGGTTGAACTTTACCTCCAACTGGTCGCCTTCCTTCCAGTCGCCAGCGGGTATGGTGACCCAGCCGTCAAAGTGACGGTATCGTAAACGGGCAAAGCCGCGAGGTTATTTCACGCCCGTGTCGGCGCTGGTTCAAAACTGGATTTTATTGCCGGAGCAAAACCAGACAGATTTCAAGGTAAAATGGCCGGAAATCGGGGGTAATGCTAAACTTTGCGAAGGTTCGCTGCCCGATAGCCTGAAAAACCGTGAAATACACCCTAAGAGCGTTGGATGAGCCGCCCCACGCCTGGCCGCATCACATGGGGGCTTGCCCCATAAGCGCTAACTCAGCCCAGCAAAACTCGAAACGGAGTCATCTGAAAACCATGCACTCCACAATTTGATTGATGATTGACGACTGATGATTGCTGATTTTTGATGTGTCAATGGGCTTTCGCTGCGGCAGTTTTTGTGCTGCTCACGAAAATCGCGATGAGATCACACTCAGCACTCATCAATCAGAAGGCAATGAGAAAATTTTGCAGTCACCACGCTTGCCCATTTCTTAATACGCTGGGTTAAGTTAGCGCTTATGGGGCTCTGCCCCCAACCCCCGGAGTTTGTCGCATTGGGCCAATGGGCCTTGTCTCTATCTGGAGCAGTCCGGTTTTGTTCCGTCTCTGTCTAGTTTTGTTCCGGCCCCGCGAGGTTATTTCACGCCCCTTGCCTTTTGCTGGATCTCAGCATTGTTAAGACGGTCGGCCATTCCAGCCGCACCCATTTTAAAATCATCGCTGCGGAAGGGCCCGGCCGGCAGTCCGTCCTTATTGAAGAGATTGCACAGCGGGAAATTCGCCCAGGCATAGCGTACGGCGACGGGGGCCACGACCTCGGCACTGCTACAGACGACCGTGTTGCCCACGATCTCGGCATTGGCCCACTTGAAACACTTGTCCGCGCCGCAGACCGCAAAACCGCGCAACTCGCTCGCCGACAGGTGGATCTTGCCCATGTCCAGGTCCAACTCCCTGGCGCACAAGCCGCCACCGACATCCCCGAACTCCACGATGGCCTGCTGCGCAACGAACTTTGCCCGTTGATAGGTGGGGCCGCTGGCAACCCCATTCCTGCCGTAGGCAACCTTGAGCGCAGCCAGGGCTAACCGATCTCCGACCGCCTGCTTGTAGGCGGGATGAATATTATCCTGCATGCCCGATTCGATCGCCACCGCCATGCCGGTGTTAGGTACCGCAAGCGCCATGGTCTGCGCCTCGCGCAAATACTCCCAGTCCGCATCATCAGGCAAGGCGTTGATCTTCTGATAGGCCGCGAGCTGCACGAAGAGGAACGGGAAGTCCCCCTGACCCCACGCCTCCCGCCACGAGGTGATCAGCGCCGGGAAGAGCGTGCGATACTGCATCGCTTTGCCGCTATTGCCCTCACCCTGATACCAGAGGATGCCCTTGATGCGGAACGCGTGGAGTGGCGCAATCATGCCGTGGTAGAGAGCCGATGGCCGCATGTAATTAGCCGGCCCCATCGGCTGCCAGGGTGCCTTGCCGAGGGTCTTGTCGCCCGCCTTGCGCCGCTCTCTCCAGTCGGCTAGATCGCGCTGATATTTTTCCTCGGCCGCCGGCTGAGTGGTCAGTGATTTCTGATAATTCTCCAGAATCTCGGCGAATTCAGGGCGGCTGCGCAGGCTCGCCGGGGACATCCAGCATTCCGCCATCGTCGCCCCGCGTTGTACGCTGATGATCCCGATGGGAACTTGCACCTCACTCTCAAGTTTGCGGGCGAAAAAATATCCCACCGCCGCAATCGCCAGACTCGCTCCCGGGTCGCTCTCGCGCCATGTCTCCCCAAAGGCCGGCCAGTACGGCTCATTGGCAGCAGCAGCCGCCACAACCTCGCTGCTAGGCTCATCAGCACAGCCGATTTTGACCTTGAAGTAACGGATATTTGGAATTTTTTCACCCGGGATATCCTTGTACATCTCCTGGTGGTCGCGCTTGAAGCCACCAAGCGGATCCATATTCGACTGGCCGGTACAAAGCCAGATATCTCCTAACAAAATATTCTTGAACTCAAGCGTGTTGTTGCCGCGCACCGTCATCGTGAATGGCCCACCTGCCTGCATCGGCTTGAGGTGGACCTTCCACTTGCCGTCCTTGGCGCGGGTTTCGGCTTGCTGGCCATTCAAAGCCACCGTCACTTTCTCGCCCTCGGCGGCCGTCCCGTAGATCGGCAGGTCGGCATCGCGCTGGAGCACCATGTTCTCGGTGAAGATGCCGTTGAGTGTGAGGGCCGCCGCCCTAGGTGTTAGAAAACCTAACAATAAACAGGATCCTAGGAGGCAAGTGGCCACCCGGGCACTCATATTTAAGTATCCAAGCTTGTTCATAAAAGTCTGGTTCACGGCTTCAAGGCGCTGAGAGTTTTTTGAGGGATAGCCAGGGAGCAAATCAGGTTGCAGTCCCAGCCGGCCTCGCGTGCGCCACCAAAAAACAAGCGTGCCTTGCGGCCCGTCACATCGCAGCACAGGAATGGGGTCACCTGCCCGTGAGGATCTAACGGCGTGCCGGAGTTTCGCACAAGAAACCCCTTCGCTGTCCAGCGCCGCCCGTCCGCACTCACCGCGATCTTGGTTCCCTCGTGCGACTCGTAAACCATCAGATAGCGCACCCCGATATACGCCACATGAATTGCCCCGGCTCCACCCTCAAAGACCGGCTCACGGCTAGGCCTTTGCCAATGGACACCATCCGTGGATTCGGCGTAACCGACACTGCGCTGCGAGGTGGGCGACTTTGCTGCGCCCGCTGCCGGAGCATTGGGCGGAAGATCGGCGCGTCCGTCATACCACATTTTAAAGCGACCATTTTCCCTCAGCACGGACGGTCTACCGACCAGCAAGGCATCCCAGCTACCCGGCGCGCCGGGACGCAACACGACCCCCCGCTTTTCCCAGACCAGTCCGTCGCGAGAAACTGCTAGGGCGATCTCATCGAGGATGTCGGTGGCCGCGCGAGTGTAATACATCCACCACTCATTGCCGACGCGGACAATTGAAGGGTCGTTGACGTGGTTGGCAGTCTTATCCTCCAGCACCACGCCGCGTTTCACCCAGGTGAGACCATCGCGCGATTGCGCGAGGTGAATGCGGTCGTGGCCATCCTTGCCTTGCCCGCCATACCACATCCACCAGTGTCCGTCGGCGACGCTGATATCCGGCGCGTAGATATTGCCTTTTCCATGTACACCGGATTCAGAGGGAGTGTCTCCCAGCAGTATCACCAGGGGGGCCTTCGTCACGTCTCCGTCGGTCACCAGCGCTGGCGTAGCTGACAACGCACTAAGCCTCAGCCCCATCATCATCAAAAATAAGTGATACGCCATTTCCCATCCGGCTCCCCGTCTCCAATGATTGAATTACTCCTGCTGCTTCAACCAGGTGGTCACCGCAGCGCCACTTTGCCCGGCATCGCAATACGGCACCAACACAATTTTTGTTGGAGCGCCGTCAACCACCGCATCGACCTGATAGGACTGGCTGCCGATCCACCCCTGCGGCAGTGTGCCGCCCGCGTCCTTGAGCTGGACCGCCGCCTTCGGTAGTGAGACCTTTGCGGCATCGACGGTGTTGAGCGCTTGATCGAAGACGAGAACCTGAGGCCCGCGCTTGAGCGCCACGTGCCCCGGATAACTTTTGCCGCCATCAAGAATTCGCGTCGGCATGGCAAAACTCACATCGATTTTGTCACCGGCCTTCCAGAGCCGGTCTAGGGTTGCCATGGCGGTAGCAGGGACCACTTGTGGCACGTTGTTCACGGCGACGGTAAAGTCCGTAGCCCAATAAGGAATGCGCAATTGCAGGGCAAACCTAACCTCCGAGGCTGAATCAACAGTTATTGCTACATGCCCATCCTCAGGAAAACGGGTTTCCGTTTGAAAGGCAACGGCAGTTTTCCCCACGCTGGCACGAAACACTCCGGGCTGATAGAAGAGGATCGCAGGGCTATTCCCGAGCGTGCCGTCAGCAAACTGAGGAATCATGGCGATTCCCCGCGGAACACTCGACATACAGCAGCAAATCGTGTCGTGGTAGGGTTTTTTTCCCATCAATGGGGTGTAGTAGCTAACATCACCGTTGCGCGGATTTTCCGCGCCCAACAGGTGATTGCAAACGGCTCGCTCCAATTCGTCGAGAAACTCGATTTTACCTAGCAGCGTAAACAATTGGTAATTCAATTGTATCCACGTGGTGGTGACGCAACCTTCCGCCATATTGTCCTGCGTTCCGCCGGGCAATTCATGATCCCCCATGAAATTCTCATGTGAACTCGACGACCCCGTGATGTAGAGTCGATTTTCTTTCACATCGCGCCACGCGATGAGAGCTGGCTTCAGATAGGATTGGTCCCCTGTCACTTTGTGCAGTTTGACCAGGCCGACCAAGATGGAAAGCATTTCGTACGCCTTTGCGTTGGCAGTTTTATCCACCCGGCCCAAGGCATTGAGCGTCGAGATGATCTTCGGGCCGTTGGCCTGGTCAAAACTCCGGACGATGTATTGGCAAAAGTCCAGATACTTCGCCTTGCCGGAAAACCGGTATAAATCCACCATGGGTTCCAGGATGCTGGTTGTCGCCATACCCACCATCGTGCCGACCTCCTTGCCGTCGCTTTCCATGATGATGTCTTTTTGGCCAGGACCCGTTCCAAACGTCGAACTCATCAAGTCGCCAATTTTCTCTGCGGCCTCCAGCGCCGGCTGATAGCCCGAAATCCGGTAATAACTCACCAAGCCAATCAAACAATACTTATGCGTCCACCCGTCCCAGCGGGTCCAATACTTATGAGGGTCATAGGTTCCCAGATAGCCATCACTCAATTGGCAGGCGATCAATTGCTGTGCCATGCGGTCAATCAGCACCTTGAGTTGCGCATCCTTTGTGTATTGATAACTGTTGCAAGCCGCTTCGAGAAATTTGCCGATGTGTTCACCGATATAAGGCTGCTTGCCGGGCCGATTCACAAACCCTGACAACAAGCGTTGTTCTTCAACATGTTTAAGCCGCAGGTCGATATTGATATCCAGCCGGCTGCCGAGCCAGCCGGTGATGCGTTGTTCATTAAAGGCCGCAGCTTGAAACTGGTCTGTGGGCACTGGAGCAATGACCGGATCTGCTGCGTGATATTCAAGCCCCCGATACCCGTAAACCGCATTGAGAACCGGTGGATCAGCATCAAAACCAGCGGCTTTGACTGTATAAACCACCTTTAACAGGTCCACCTTCGCCGTGTATTCAAAATCCAACAGGTTTTCACCGGTATTCAACACCGCTTCTTTCTTGGCAGAATACAGCTCCCGTCCCGCACCATCCTGGAAACTGGCAATCACCGTTGCCGCTTGTTGCTTCCTCAGCTTGTTATCAACCCGCAATGAGTAATTTACCGGCTTGCCCTTCGGCAAAAACCGGTTGCTCAGCTCCGTGCCAACCGACAATGTCAGAAAGTTTGCGGGTAGCGTCTCGGTCAATACGGGAACTGGCTTGAATCCCGCCCATGGGTTGTGGTGAACGCGGATCGCCAGGCAATTTTCCCGGTCAAAATGCAGATCCGCCTCATCAATCAGATAGAACCGAGCCGCCCCGGTATCTTCCTCGGTTTTGCCCACTTCCTTGCCATTCACGTAGCAGACGTCCTGCCCCATCACATCAGGAAAATTCACGGTCAGGCTGCCGGTTTTGGCCGCGAGGGCTTTGAGCGAAGCCGGCATCACGAAGCCGGTCCGGTACCAGCGGCTGTCGGTGGCTGTAGGCCCGATCGGGCAACCATGCAATCGTTCGACATGCGCTTGAGTCCATGCCTTATCATCAAAACCGGGCTCGCGATACTCTGCGCTGTCCGTGGTGGTGTGTTTCCATTGCCCCTCCAGCGGGAACCCGGGGTACGGGCCGTCGCCTGCCGCCTGCGCGCCCAGCGCTAGCCCGGCCATGATGATCATGGCTGAAAAACAGGGTTTCATGGGGGATTTCCCCGCTTTTATGAGGGGCTTGTCGATCCGGCGCTTGTCTCGTTGGAGCATCACCGGCATATACCGTCATGCGCACTGGGATATTTCAAGGTTTTTTGGCGCCGTCATCTATCCGAAAGTCACGACGCCTTTGACCCAGTGCTTCGCGAAGCTTCATACGGCGCTTCAGAGTACGTTTACGCTTGTGACGCTCAGATCCCCACGCGCGAATCCCTCGTTCACAAAGGTACTACCCCACCGGGCTCTTACCTCATTGATCGTCGTTGTGCCGCTTCAACGGTCCACTTCTTGATCGTCGCTGCAGTGATCGTCTGGTCGTATCGGTAGTTAAACAGGCGGTCCGGAGCGCTGTCGCCGTGGAGGGCGAATTCCGTGATGTCGTCGTCTTTCTGGAGGTTGTCCGCCCATTTGAAATCCATCCGGATGGGAGCTGCGGAGCCGAACAGGGCTCGGGGCAGAGCCAATTCCAGATCGGGCCCCTTGACCGCGTAACGCGCCCGCCCCACCTCGATCCATTTGCCATCCTTGAAGCGGTGGATAGCCAAACCTTTGGCATTCGGCGCGCTGCGGTTTACCATCACATCGTAGCCGTTCCAGCCAGTCTGGTGGTTCTGGTCGACATCAAGGAACAGCTGCATCCAGTGGGAATCGCTGGCCGGGGTCAGATCCGCCGCGCAGGTTACGCGGAAGGCGACGCTCGTCGCGCTGGGTGAAACCTGGGCGCTGACGATGTCATTGCGGCCGGTGGTGTCGGTATAGATCAGGGACTTATTCCAGCCGTGATGATTGCGGTGCAGCGTGTCGCCGACAAAATCCCGGTACACCGGCAACACGCCCTGCCAGTGGGTGAATGAACCGTTGATGGTTATAGGTTTGGCCACCGGCACCACCGGCGGACGAACGCCTTTGTAACATCTAACATTGGCAACGAGTTGAAAATAATAGTCGTCACCGTGGCCGTTCTTCATGGGTTCGGCATCGCGGCTGAATTCCTGGTTGAACTGGTCGACGAAATAGGAATCCCCTTCTGCCAGCCGTTTGTAGCCGCACCAATTAGGCCTACCGGGTTTGCCATAGAGGAAGCGCTGTGCGATCCACTCGTTCCAGCCGGTGACGAACACGAACGGGGGGTCCACTGCCAGCGCGCGTTTCCACTGTTCGCCGGCGTAGACGCCTTCGCCTGAACGTTCATGGCCAGCTGGCAAGGGTGGCAGCTTCTTACCGCCGCTGGTGCTTCGTCCCTTGCCGTCAAGCGGGTGTGGCGCCACGCAAACTGATATCTCCTCGGGCTTGTCCGGGGCTTCATGCCAGCCAGGCTGTTGGGGATGCCAGTCCACCCAGGTCCACTTGTCATGGCCGTTGCCGAACCAGCCCTTGGGATTGTCAGTAAAGGCCCAAGTATGGCGAACAGTGAAATAATCCGTCATTTCCTGGGTCAGCTTTTCCGGTGGACTCAGCAACAGTGGCTTGCCCAGCCAAGTGAACCACAATTTCTGATATTTCTTGGGCTCGTAGAGCACCTGATAGAGCATGGGCACCGAAACCTCAGGGCGCGTATTATGCATCGCCGCGATTTTCGGCACCGGCAAACCCTGGCGCCTGCCCTGGTCGAGAATTTCGCACACCGCCTGCATCTCATCGGGATAAACAACGGTGTTGGTTTGGTCAAAAATGAGCGTGTCGATACCCGCGGCGGTCAACATGGAGCGGTGCCGGGTGAGCACAAAAGGATCCTCAATGGAATAATAGCCCAGTTCCGGTTCGCCCCAGAAATGGAAGGCGCCGACTGGTCCAAATTGCGGAAGAGTGGGATTTTCGGCGAGAAGGCGGGTGTTGTCATATACCGGGCCATTGTGTTTGTTGGTGACGCCTTGGTTGACCCACAGGAAATAGAATAACCCCACCTGACGGTTGGCCCGGGGCGGCCCCACCTCCGCATAAGTGGGCAGGCTGCGGCCAAGCGCATCGGTGCCCACCCAGGTGTCGGCGTACACATCGCCAGCGCCTTCGGCAGCCGCCAGCGATGTTAGAAAAGGAATGAGCAAAATGTAGGCGGAATGGCGCAGCATGATTCGTTAGGTTGGGAGATTAGTATTTTTTTGCGTTCATCATTTAGCAAGGCCACGCGATTGGGTGCAGATGCCCACGTCCACATACTGGCCACCCTTTATCTGGTGGCAATGCACGGCAGCACATTCTTGCCGGCCGTCAAGGCCGCCTTGCCTGCGGGCGTGATGGCCATCTGCTGGTATTCGCTAACGAAGCCGCTGGCCTTGGCGGCCAACACGCCGTTGATATAGATCTCAACATCGTCGTCGTGATGAACTAACAGGACCGGCGCGGCAGACTTGGCCGCCGCCCAGTCGAATTCGCGGCGCAGCCAGATGTCGGGGGTTTTCCATACGCTGCGCACCACGGCACCCGGCGTGCCATTGAGCCCGAAACCGCCCGGTCCTTCCTTCCATGCCGAGTCAACAAACGCCGGCGCAAACCAATCGGCGGCGGGTTGCTCGAAGGTATAATGCCAGTTGGCGACTGTGAGCTGCGAGGTCGGCACCACCTCCTTGAACGTCCGCTGAGGTGCCTGGATGACCTCGCCAGTGGGGAAAATGCTGCCATCAGCGGCAAAGTCGATGCCGGTGATCCAGAACTGTTGGCCGGGGAAGGGTTTCTCCCACATCCACATCGCTGTCCACCATTTGCCGTTCTCGTCCTGGAACGGGCGGGAGTGTCCCCAGGCGTTGTTCAGGAGCACATACCGTTTGCTGTAGGGACCGAAAATGTTTTTCGAACTGGCGACCATCGTGCTGCCCATCTCGCCGCCACCGGGGCGCAGAAAAATATCAGCGGCCATCACATAGTACGTATCGCCGCGCTTGATCATACTGACTCCTTCGAAGCCGACGAACGGATAGTTTTCGGGTGAAACCAAGCGCATTGGACCATCGAGTCCGCTCATATCAGGTTTGAGTTTTCCCAGCAGGCCGTTGTTGCGGATGAGATACAACTGGCCGTCGTCGTCGCGGAAGATGTGTGAATCGTAGCCGGGGCAAATCGGCTTGTCGGGCGAGGTCTCGCGATAGGGTCCTTCGGGTTTGTCTGCCACGGCGATGCCGATGCCCCAATCGTGGTTGGGCATGCTAAAGTTGACGCCATAGACGATGATGTACTTGCCGTTGAGATAATGAAACTTCGGGGCGAAGATTCCCTGTTTTCCATTGGTGAGCGGGTCGTTGCTCTTGAACGGTTCTTTGCACCACGTTGCGTTGTTTTTGAACGTCCAGACCCAGCCGAGGTCGGTCCAGTGTTTCAGGTCAGCTGAGCGATAGAGTTTCACGCCGTCATTGTTCTTCCAGTGCTTGCCACTTTTGTTATCGAAAAAAAGCAGCCCGTCACCCTCGGTGCCGGCGAACGTACCGGTCATATAATAGTTTCCGTCGCCGCCGCGAATGATATTTGCGTCGCGAAGCGTCTCTGAAATGAGGGCTTGCGGCTTGATTTCCGGGTATGAGCCCTTCACCCACGGTTCGTGCACCAACTGAAAACCCGCCGGGCCTTTGCCGTGGAAGGCATAGATGTTTATCCCAGGTTGCTCGTGGCGTATCGGCGTCAGCGGCCACGGACGCCAGCCGTTGACGCTGGGGTAGCCCCCTTGGGGATTTGTCTGTTTCCCGTTGACGTAAATCTCCACCGGCCCCGCGCCCTTTACTTTCGCGTAGGTGTTGTTGATCAACTCCCACGGCAGTTCGCAGCGGATGCGAATCCACACCTCGCCGTCTTTCGGCACCGCTGCCGGAATACTCGCCGCGTCTTCGGTCTTCGTCCACGCTGAGTCGTCAAAATCTTTCGCTGTCCAAGTCGTGCCCGTCGGCGCTGTCAGCGTATAGCAAATGGACGCCGTTGGTTTCGGCGTCGTCGGCTTTTCAGCCTCAGTCCCCCACCCAGGCAGCGCGGTGAGCATGAGCGCAAGGCTCAACCATCCAAAGCGATTCTTGCTTGTTATCATCGCGTTCTCTATCTCTCTTTTCTATTCCGCCGCATCCACCACACAGCGGAAGCCCAAAGTGCCAGCACGATCCTTGCTCGGGGCCATGAGCAGCAGCTTGCCGTGGGTGTTGAGCTCGAGCTTGTTGGGGAAATACCACACCGAGCCTTGGGGTTTGAAATAGCTGCCGCCGCGGAGGATGCCGCCGCGCGAATGCTCGTCGTGGTATTCATCCGTCCACTGCCAGACATTGCCGGCCATATCCATGACGCCGAACGGGCTGGCACCCTTGGGGAAGGCATCCACATCCGTCGGCGGACGCAGCACGTCCTTATCCTTGCACTCCGGTGGAAGCGCTTCGGCGTTCATGGTGTTGCCCCACGGATAGAGGCGCCCGTCAGTACCCTGCGCGGCGAATTGCCACTCGGTTTCATGCGGTAGGCGTTTACCGGCCCAGGCGGCATAGGCGCGGGCGTCTTCCAAGGAAACCCAAGTGACTGGCTTGTTGCCCCAGCCATCCGGATAGGTGCCGTTCTTCCAGTCTTTCAAGAAATTGTAATCATCGCGCGGATGATATTTCGCCGCGTCGAGGAATTTCTTGAACTGCTCGTTGGTCACCGGATAGGTGTCGATGTAGAACGATTTCAGGGTAACGTTCTGACGGTGGTAGCGACGTGGCGAGGACTCCCAAGGATACTGCACATCGGCGCCCACCTGGTTCCAGCCCTCGACCATCACACCTTCTACCTGAAAATCGAAGCTACCTGAGGGAATCCGGGTCATGCCTGGCGCTGCCGATTTAGCCGACTTAGTGGCCGCTATAGGCACCTGTTTCTGCGGCAGGAATTTCCATTCGTCAGAGAATTCAGCCAAGCGCTTAGTGGATAGATTCCGCATCTTGGCAAGCAGCGTGTTTAATTTCTGGTCCGGACTGCCGTTGATTGCGAGCACCGAACCGAAGCCGTGTTCTTCGAGTTCAAAACTCAGTGTCGCCTCCTGACCAACCCGCACGGGCTTGAGTTCAACACCGTTCCAAAGGTCGAAATAGCGAACACCGGGGGTGTTGGGCACGCGCAATTGGGGACCGTCAACCGGGTAGGTATTGCGGTTGATCAGGGTCCAGAGGGTTTGTTGCTCACCAGGAAAGCGGCTGGCATAAATACCCTTTTGCAACGTGGGCGCATGCGGTTCCCAATCCTTGCTTACGAGCAAGTCTGGATAAGCACGCATGATAGTGGCTGTCCGGCGCAGGCCTTCGCCATCCCGGGGCGTGATGCCATTCCAAATGCACCAGATGCTCTCCCATGATTCGTAGCCGGTGCCATTGAAAAACGCGTGCTGGATATCCAAGTTGCGTTCACGTGTCCAACGATCACAAATATTAACCATATGCCTGGATTCTAGCCATTTATATTTGCTGACGATCGGGATATCCTTCCCGGGCACGGCCATATATCTTACATACCTGTTGAAATACTCACCATCCCGCCAGTACCCCCAGGACATGTTGATCCAAGGGAGTTCCATCTCCCCGGATACCACCCCACCTTCGGGCTGGAATGCTAGGATATTACCGCTCTTGTCGGATTCGGTTCGATAGCTGTAGTCTTTGCCCATGCTTTGCATCGTATCACCGTTGATGCCATCGGCGCCTATCGCCTTCATATCTCGCGCAATGGCAACGGGGAGCGTTACCCCTTCAGGGCGTGAGCCCTTCTCCCACCAAGGCATAACAGCGAACATCACCTTCACACCACGCCGATGGAAGTCTTCTACCATTTGTTTGAGAGCCGCAATACCGCCCGGGAGAGCGCGGAACTGGTCAAATTGGTTCGAATTATCGATACCGATATTGGGATAGATTGCCCATACCAACACCGCATCGATGCCGCCGTAGCGTTTTTCCAGATCATCCAGGTAACGATCCACCGTGTATTTGCCGGTCTGCACATCAAAGAAATAACGATCCTCGACCATCATCTGCGGCTGAACAAAGGCGCTTTGGCACCACTTGAGCTCAGGACGATCGTATTCGGCGCCGCTATACTTCATTTCAGCCAACTTCAACTCGCGCCACTGTTTCATGTCGGCGAGCCAGCTCTTAATCGAATTGGCGTCCTGACCAGGTCCAGTTATGTGCTCATGGGCCATCTTGAGCTTGATTTCCAGCGCCTTGAGCGGGCTTTCTGCCGCCTTGGGTTGACGTGCGGGCGCAGTCGCAGGCGACTGTGGCAGGGCATTGACTCCGCCGGCAATCGGCGCGGTGTATGCCGCCAATCCGGCGCTGGACGACATGGACCGAGCCGGGACATCACCGCAGGCAGGGTGCCCGATGACGCGCACGGCGAGTGCCTTCACCGGCGTGGCCAGGGCGCAGGCGAACCGGGCATGGTTCTTGATACTTTTGTTATCGGTGGCAGTGGTGGCGGGGTAATCCGTTAGTTCACCCACGGTCATCCAAGGGCCGTCTTTCACGGCCTGCACTTGCACCTTGGGTTTTTCCTTCGAGGTATCGAACCAGCCTCCATCATGAACGGTTATGCCGTGGGTAAATACCACCCAGCCAACATTAGAGGCTTGCGCCAAGGTCACCGCATACCAATCCTGCTCCTGTTTGCTGCCGTCATAGGTCGTGATCAGCGTGCCTTTGATCAGCGAGCCTTTCGCATTGCCAATGCGCGATTGGCTCTCACTAACAGCGGGCAGCGGGCCGTCCGCACCCCACGTCTGGATTGTTGCGAGCATGAGCCCGAGGCTCAACCCTAGATATATACACTTGCTGTTATTTACCTTCATTTTAATTGAGAAACGTTTCCCTCGGGTAGCGATGGCTTTGACTGGACGGTCGCCGAAGTTAGAGTTTCGGCTTGGTGATCATTTCAAAATCGTCAGAGCGGAACGGCGTGACCGGCAGGCCGTCGGCGGAAAAGAGATTGCAAAGCGGATTGTCGGCCCAGGCGTAACGCACCGCAATCGGAGCCGCTACTTCCGGGCTGCTCACCACCACTTCGTTGTTTACTAAAACGGCTGCAGTGGCCCAATGCCAGACTTTGTCGGCACCGCAGACAGCAAAGCCCTTGACTTCATTCACGCCGAAAGGCCGTAGTTTGCTGCCAAAACAATCAAGGGTGACGGTGGCGTTGTTGCCATCGACGGAGAGTTTTTTGAACTCGGGACTGCGATACGGCAGTTTCATGCCGTAATCCTTGACCAAGGCCCAGCGGACCAAGCGGGCGGCCACATCGTGTTTGTTTTTCGGATGTATATCTTTGCCTTCGCCGATATCAATGATGACGGCTTGACCGGTATTTGCCAATTGCATCGTCTTCGTCTGCGACTCGCGAAGTTCCGCCCAGGCGCTTTCGCCGGGAGCGGCTTTCTCCGGCATATAGTTGGCCAGTTGCACCCAGTAGAATGAAAAATCCCCCTGTCCCCACTCCTTGCGCCACTGCTCGATCAAAAACGGAAACAGGCTGGCATATTCGTAAGCCCGAGGCGCATTACTCTCACCTTGATACCAGACGACCCCCTTGATGCCATAACCTATCGTTGGATTCACAACCCCCGCAAAAATGTTGCCGACACGGTTTTGGCCGGCGAGCCATTGCTGGGGAGATGCAGGAGCGCGCGGCGGTGTCTGCTTCTCCGCCTTGGCATTTTCCACTGCGGCCTTCCACTTGATCATGGCTTGCTCGTAATCCAGTTTGGCCTTTTCGCTCTGGACAGCGGCCTCTTTTTTCACGGCTTTTTCCATCAGCAGCTTGAAGCGTGGATCCTGTTCGAGCGTCGAACGGCGCATCCATGCCTCGGCGTCCGACCCGCCCCATGAGTTATCGATCAAACCGACCGGCACGTTGAGGATTTGATGGAGGTAACGCCCGTAAAGAAATCCCACGGCGCTGAAATTTCCAGCAGCCTCGGGAGTGGATGCTTTCCACGCGCCTTTGAAATCGTTCTGCAATTCCTGCGTGCCAACTTGCGGCACGCTGATGAGCCGGAGATTGGGCAGTTTAGAAGCGGCGGCATCCAGGTCACCATTCAAGCCACCACGCAGCGGGAATGACATGTTGGACTGGCCGGAACACATCCACACTTCGCCAATGAGCACGTCCTGAAGTTCGCGCTTGGTGGAGCCCGTGATTGTGAGCGTCTGCGGCGTGGCATTCGCCGGCAGCGGCGCCAATTTCAGCGTCCATTTGCCGTCGGTTCCGGCGGCGGCGGAATAGTTTTTGCCGGCAAAGGCAACGCTGATTTTCGTGCCGGGCGTGTCCCAGCCCCAGATCGGGTCGGCCTGGTTTTGCTGCAGCACCATGTGGTCGCCGATGATGGCGGGCAGTTTTAATTCCGCGTGCAATGTGACGCAAGACGCGAGACTCATTGCCAGAAGTGATAATTGCATTTTCATTTTGTTTGGAGGTTGTTTCGTTACCCTAATAAGGAAAAATGGAAACGGCGGAATCATGACAAAGGGACAGACCCTTAGTCACTAAAAGCTATTTCCATAGCGGTTCAATTTGTTCGGCGTTCCATGTATCCCAAAGGGCTGACATCTGCTGCACACGGGCGGGCTCTTGGGTCGCGCGATTGGTGCTCTCGCTGATATCGTGAGCGAGATCGTAGAGTTGCCACTCCTTGCCGTCGCGGATGAGTTTCCAATCGCCGCTGCGCAGGGCGTTCTTCTTGCCCACGCGCCAGAACAGCGGGCGTTCAGGCACTTCCGTCGTCTTGCAGGTCAGCACCGGCATGAGGCTGACGCCATCCCGCTTCGCCTGACCCGATACCGCGCCGACGAGTTCGAGCGCGGTAGCCGTCGCATCCATGGAGACTACCGGAGCATCAATGACCCGACCGGACGGGATATGATTCTTCCAGGAGACGATGAAGGGGACGCGAATGCCGCCTTCCCAGAGATCACCCTTGCCGCCGCGCAACGGTGCATTGCTGGACGTGAGTTCCTTGGTCGGCCCGCCATTGTCGCTGATGAAGACCACAAGCGTATTTTCCTCCACGCCGCACGCGCGGAGTTGTGCGAGCACCTTGCCCACGCTGTCATCGAGATGGGCAAGCATCGCGGCGAAAATCCGGCGATGGATGTCCTGGATGTGCGCAAATTTCTTCATATACTCATCCGTGCCCTGCATCGGGCTGTGGACGGCGTTGTAGGCGAGATAGAGAAAAAACGGCTGCGTGCGATGCCGACCGATGAAGTCGCAGGCTTCTCGCGTGAAGGCATCGGTGAGGTTCGCTTTCTCATCCACCGGCTGGCTGCTGCGCAGCAGCGGGTTATCGGCGTCGTATTCATTTTCGTTAGATGCGAGATGGGTGCTCCACACGATGCGGCCATCAGGTGAAGTCCAACGGCCCTGGCCGCCATCGGGCAGGGTCTTTCGGCGCAGCCAGGTCGTAACGCCCTGCCACGGCGGCGGTACATAGTAATGGCCCTCGCGTAGGAATCCGAAGAACTCATCAAAGCCACGTCGCTGCGGATGCAACGGAGCGGTGCCGCCGAGGTGCCACTTGCCCACCAAGCCCGTCGCGTAACCCGCATCACGCAGGCTGTCGGCGACTGTCTTCTCGCTCAGCGGCAAGCCGATGCCGGGCACCGCATTTTTCGCGCCGATGGGATTGAACTCAAATCCAAACCGTGTCTGATAGCGCCCCGTCATCAGCGCCGCGCGCGATGCCGCGCAAAACGGCGCGGTGACATACCCGCTCGTGAATCGCGCCCCACTAGAAGCGAGTGCATCGATGTGTGGCGTGGGAATGTCCTTCCCGCCATAGCAACCGAGTTCGCCGTAGCCGAGGTCGTCGGCGACGATGTAAATGATGTTAGGTTTCGCCTTCGCATCAGCAGCGTGGAGCACTGCCAGCGGTGCCAGCAGCAGAGTCGTGAGGAGTGTGAAAGTGTGCTTCATGATTATTTCTCTTTTATGGAACGTTAGCAAGATAGCGGACGCTGACGTAATAGGCACCGCAGATTTCCTTGCCCTGATCGTCGAGGAAGGTGCCGCGGAGCATGGTCTGCCCCTGCTTGAGAGGCAAGGCGAACGAGACGACCGTATCGGACGAAGTGACGACTTTTTCGCCCTTGAACTCGCCAACGGTCAGCCGCGCCTTCACAATGGGAAAGGCCTTGCCGACGGGAAGCGGGTTGTGACCGAGCATGGAGTCCCAGGCAGGCACCGTGCCACAGATGGCGGCATTCGCCTCCTCCGGCCATCGGCGGAGAGCAATTTCGTAGTTACCGTCGCGCGCCACTTGGATGAGCCATTGATCCATCGTGTAGGTGCCTTTGCGCAGCCAGTCAGGAGAGAGACCTTTCTGATTGTATTGCGTCGACGGCACCAGCGTGGACGGATTCTCATGGTCGTCGCCGACGATGATGGCGCTGCGCTTGGTCGTCCATGGCTCCACGTCTTTCCACCATTGGGCATAGGCTGCGCGCAGTTTCGCGGCGATCTCCGGTTGTTTGGCGATCAGGTCCTTCTGCTGGCCCGGGTCGGCGGCAAGGTCATATAATGCGCTTTCCACCAGACGCCAGCGGCGCCACATGACGGCATACGGTTTTTGCGCGGGATCGATGCCTGGGGCGGCTTTCTGAGGGTAGCCGTGCTGAACAACCAATATCCGGTCAGGCGGCTCCTGCCCGGCTTTTTGCAGCACTGGCGCGAGGTCGATGCCGTCAAATTTGGCCTCAAGCGTTTGCTTCAGTCCGCACAGCCCGATCAGCGTCGGCACTAGATCCTGCACCTGTGTTAGGCCCGCCACTTCGCCCGGCGGTCGCAGTCCTCCGGATGGCCAACGGACAAACAATGGTGAGCGATGGCCGCCCTCCCAAGGCGACCCCTTGCTCCCGCGCATCCCGGCGTTGTAGAGGTCCGACATGTGGGCGCTGCCGTTATCATTGAGAAACATCAGGATCGTGTTGTCACGCAGACCTGACTGGCGGAGGAAAGCATCCAGTCGCCCCATATTCTCATCCACATTGGCCAGCATGCCGAGGATTTGCCGGTGCTCCGGTGTCTGGTCCTTGTAGGGCTCGCAATATTTTTCCGGCACAACCAGCGGAGTATGGATCAGGTTCAACGGCAGATAGCAGAAGAACGGCTCGGCGCCTTTACGCCGCTGCTCCATCCACGTCATGGCTTCGGTGAACAGGATGTCGTTCACGTAACCCTTGAACTGGACCGGCTTGCCGTCGGCGTGGCGGAGCCACGGATCGACATAATCGTTGCACCAGGTGTCGTCAGACTCGCCGACAAACGCCGAGTTGAAATAGAGCACGTCCTTGAAGCCGCGGTCCTGCGGACGGAAGGGATAGTTGTCGCCCAGATGCCATTTTCCGAACTGCCCGGTGCGATAGCCGTTGGCGGCAAAGAGATTCGCCGCCGTCGGCAAATCGGGGCGGAGTAACATCCGCGAGCCTGTGACAACGCTCGCACCGTTGCGGAAATTATCCACGCCAGTCATCAGTTGTGAGCGGGTGGGAGTGCAATATGGAGTCACGTGGAAGTCGGAAAACCGCACGCTTTCATCGTGAAGCTTGTCCACGTTGGGCGTCTTAGCCACCGGGTTGCCGTGGCATGAGTAGTCGCCATAACCGGCGTCATCTACCAAGACAATGATGACGTTAGGTTTGGCAGCGATATCCGCAGCGTGTAGTGCCGCCAGCGGCGCCAGCAGCAGAGCGGCGAAGAGTGTGATCCTGCGTTTCATTACATGGTTCCTTGAGGCTTTTGTCTGTGTTTGATCATTGTATGAGTTCTTCTGCTTGAGCATTTCCGAAGCGCGCATTCCTACATCGCGTCGCCGGCCTTTTCCAATTCCTGCCTCGCATCCTTCCTGGCGCTTTTCAGTTTCGGGGCCGCCGCCTTCGCTTTATCCGGTTTTTTTCCGGGCTCAGGCATCTTTGCGCTCGGATCATAACCCGGGTTTTTTACCGGAATAACGGCATTGATCTCCTTTAGGTGCTGACTGATCAGGGCGTCGAACGCCTTGACCTTGTCCGGATGCTCCGCCGCCAGGTTCTTCGTTTCACCCAAATCATCCTTCAGGTTATAGAGCTCAAAGCGGTCGGTCTGATCCGGGCTGTCGCAGAAGAAGCGGATGAGCTTCCAGTCGCCGCGCCGAACCCACACGGCGGGAAAGCCGCCGGTTGCCGGAGTGTAATGCGGAAAATAGCAGAATGCGGTGTCGCGCGGGGCACCCGTGCCCAGCAAGGCCGGCGTCTGACTCACGCCGTCGACCTTCACGACCTGCCTGGGCTTTGTCCCGGTCATACTGAGGATCGTAGGATACCAGTCGACACTCGATAAAAGCCCGTCACTTCGCGAGCCGGGCTTCACCTTGCCGGGCCAGACCACCACACAAGGCTCGCGCGTGCCGCCTTCATAAATCGTCGCCTTGCCGCCACGCAGCGGGGCATTACTCGTCGGCGGGATACCATCAACGCGATCGTACATATTCCCGCCATTATCGGAAAAGAACACGATTATCGTATTTTCCGTTAACTTCAATTCATCCAGCACGCTGATAAGGCGCCCGACATTTTCATCGAGGCTCTGCACCATGGCACCGTAAACCGGACACCGCTGCGGGTCATTCGGATCAGCCTTGACACGGTATTTTTTCATGAGATCAGCTTTCGCATCAAACGGGGCATGCACCGAAAACGCCCAGTAATTGAGGAAAAACGGCTTATCCTTGTTAGCCCGGATGAATTTGATAGCCTCTTCAGCCATACGGTCTTCGATGTGTTCGCCGGCTTTACCAACAAAATTCAATTCAGGCTTGAAATGCCATGGTGCCACGTACGACCCGGCCGGGCCCGGCCCCGAATAATGCGGCACATCCACATCGAAGCCCTGCTCGAGCGGACTGTATGGCTCCTGGCCCAGATGCCATTTGCCAAAATGCCCGGTCGCATAGCCACCATCGTGCAAGGCCTCGGCCAGCGTGTAGTACTCGGTCTTGAGCCGTGACGCACTGACCACTTGCAGCGCCCGCTGATATGGCGGTGCATTCGTGGCGAGGCTGGCATCGAGCCGCACGGCCGGTTCATGGCAGCAGGGTGTGGTAATACCGACCCTCGCCGGATAGAGGCCGGTCATGATGCTTGAGCGCGTGGGAGAACACAACGGATTTGCTGCATACGCCTGCGTGAACATCATGCCGCGCTGCGCCAGCTTCTCAAGATTCGGCGTCTCGCAGAACTTGCTGCCGTAGAGGCTGGTGTCCTTCCATCCGAGATCGTCGGCGAGGATGAAGATGATATTCGGTTTGACTGCAGGCGACGGCGTATCAGCGGCGTTTAGTGCCGCCAGCGGAGCTAGCAGCAGGGTGGCGACTATGGGCAAGATGATTGCTAAACAGTTTCTCATGATTTTCTCATATTTGTTCCTCTCGAATTGATAGTAACCCGACTCCACGGCCAACACAAGCGCTTCAGCCTCCATCGTCAAGAACGTCACTCCCGGCGTATTTGCAATGGCTTTTCCACGTTCCGTTAGCTCTTCGACGCCTGTGGCACCGCACTCCATGCCGCTGTGGCATCGGCAGCTCGTGGACAGCTCCGCGCCCCGGCGGGCAAGCCCGCCCCGTCCCGGCGGCGGCAAGCCACCGCACTCCTTGGCTTGCCCCGGCGGTGGCAAGCCACCGCACTCCCAGTCGCACACGCGCCAGCAAGTAGCCGCGCGGAGTGCGGGGGCTTGCCACCGCCCTAGGAGGAGCGGGCTTGCCCGCCGTGGCGCGGAGCCGTGCATGAGTTTCCGCTGTGACGCACACGCGCCAGCAAGCTGGCTTGGCTAGGCGGTGGCAAGCCACCGCACTCCTTGGCTTGCCCCGGCGGTGGCAAGCCACCGCACTCCCAGTCGCACACGCGCCAGCAAGCAGCCGCGCGGAGTGCGGGGGCTTGCCCCCGCCCT
>Ga0114962_10000068_pt1 | contig 78885 bp, 131 predicted proteins | sample C_130820_MF_Meta_FD_87017 | JGI IMG/M metagenome (GOLD analysis project Ga0114962, IMG submission 87017) | Freshwater microbial communities from Lake Croche, Canada to study carbon cycling - C_130820_MF_MetaG | ecosystem: Environmental > Aquatic > Freshwater > Lake | place: Lake Croche, Canada... | reverse complement strand
GCTTGGCAGGTTAAGCTACTTAGTGATGAACAGAATGGTCAGTTATTTGATTTGATTAAAACATTGGTCCTTATGATATTCTCATATTATTTTGGAACCAAGGAAGGTGTTGAAACGAATGGTGATAAAAAGAAAAAAGATGAGGAATAATTTAATATGAAGTATCTTATCACCGAATCAAAGATAAACCAAATCATTCTTGACTACTTGAATGATAATGTGTACCCCGATTATGATTGGGGTCCTGATTTATATGATTTCTATAAGGACGAGATTAGGAAATATAATAGTTACTCATTCCCCATTAATGATGTGGAAGCGTATGCGTTCTATGGGGAGTATGCCAGTCATAAAAATGTCTTGGAAATATCCGAATGGTTGTATGATAAATTAACGGCACTTTTTGGTAATAATTGGCGACCCGTGTTTAATGATTGGTTTGAAGAAAGGTCGGGATTAAAAATTCGTACAACCACTATTAACAAGTAAATCATAACTCTGACCGTCCGAACTCCCTTCGGTCGTGGTCAATCCCCCCGCCCCCTTTTTTTGCGGGGTTAACATATTTATCTAATATGAAAATTATAATTACAGAAACTCAGAGTTTATATTTAAAACGTAGATTACATTTGATTGATGGTCTTGTAAAAAAGGTTCTTCTTGATGTGGACCCCGAAGAATATAACTATCATGATTATGTTGAGGAAATTGCTTGGTCCGTATGGGATAATATGGTTTACGATAGGGGTGATACGGTAGAGGAAGAGTTTTTTGATTATATACGGGAAAACTATTGGAAAGAGATTGAAAATTATTATTTGAATCGCCGACTTCCAAATTTTAATTAATATTTCCCATCTCTAATACAGGTGGGATTTTTTATTTGATATGTATTATGTATAATTGAATCATTATAATTATATTTAAGAATGTATGTCATCGAATAAAATAATTAACTTTACCCCTACAGGAACACAAACGACAAGAGATAATTCTTTTGCCCCGTTATTACCATCTGAAATAATTGAGGAGGTTCATGAGGCGTATGAATATGGTATTACGATGGTACATATTCATGCTAGAGACCCTGAGACATTAAAGAATAGTAGTAACAAAAATCACTATAGACCCATTATAGAAGGTATTAGACAACATTGTCCTAATTTAACTATATGTGTTTCATTAACAGGTAGATTCGAACCAAATATTGATAGAAGGACGGAAGTCTTAGAATTACTTCCCGATATGGGTTCATTAACCATGTCCTCATTAAATTTCCCGACTGGTGAATCAATTAATTCTCCTGATACTATTTTGAAATTAATTGAGAAGATGAAAGTATTCGGTGTCACCCCTGAAATCGAATGTTTTGATTCTGGAATGTTAAACTACACTAACTATTTAATTAAAAAAGGTGTCTTAACGGGTCCTCACTACATTAATGTTATTTTGGGTAATATGTATAACGCACAATCAGATGTCGCATCACTCAATTCGATAATTCAAAATAAACCTAATAATAGTTTATTATGTTTGGGTGGTATCGGTAAAGAACAATTGTCATCTAATTTGTTAGGTTTATTATATGCTGACGGAATTAGAATTGGGTTGGAGGATAATTTATATTACACAGATAAAGTCAAAACAACTAATATTAAATTATTACAAAGAATTCGTAAAATAATGAACGAAATGGGATTGGGTGTTTTATCACCATTAGATTTTAAAAACTTGGGTTATGGAAATAGAAAAATTAACAATACTTGGATTTAGTGAGGCGGCATTAACAATGTTATTAGATATTTTGAATTCAAAAGGTCTTTATCCATCCATTGAAATCATCAATAACTTGGGATTATTACCAACAAAAAAATACGAACACCCCAAGTTCAATATTGAAATTACTAATGATATGGATATCAATAACAAAATGGTTACCTTGGGAGTTGCTAAACCTAAAATAAGAAAAATAGTTAGTAATGTATTCGAGATAAATAAGGACACTCTTTTGGTTAACCTAATATCGGATAACTCTGACATCTCTCAGACAGTTAAATTAGGTAGAGGGATAGTTGTTAATACTTTGGTAAGTATTGCTGGTCACACAACGATTGGTGATTTTGTATTTATTAATAGAAATGTTAGTATTGGACATCATACTGTAATTGGTGAATACACAACAATAAATCCTGGTGTTAATATTGCTGGTAATGTAATAATTGGTGAAGGTTGTCAAATAGGAATTGGTGCGAATATAATTGACGGTGTTAAGATAGGAAATAATACCATTATTGGCGCAGGTTCTTTGGTGACCAAAGATATCCCTGATAATGTTGTTGCATATGGAAATCCTTGTAAAATAATAAAACAAATTTAATAAAGATATGAAAAATTTATATTTAACCATGAATCTTTTTGGTTACGAAAAACTAACTCCTCCACCTGAATTATTACCAAAAAATTTAACCACTTGTTATATTACGGATAATGATGAAATTGCAAAACAAGCAAAAAAACTTGGGTGGGATATTGTTAAATATATAAATTTATTTAAGGATGTAATAGATAAATTAGATAAAAGAATATCAGTTGCACGAATAAAATGTTTCCCTAAAGAATTTGTACCTGAAGTAGACGATTTTGAATTTATATTTATTTGTGATAGTAACATATCTAAAATTAGAAAGGATTATCAAAACTTTATAGATAGTTGTACAGAAGACAAATGTCTTTTTCTCACCTCAAAATATTACTCTAATGGTAGAGATAATATTGTGTCAGAATTAATGGAATCTAAACAACTTAGATGGTCATATAATTTTGATGGGATGATAAAATCAACAGATAAATATATGAAAGAATTAGAATCAAAAGGAATTAATTATAAAAATTTAAGTGTTGTCTCAGGGAAATATATTGGGTGGAATTTAAATCATAAATATTATGACGAAATTTCAAATAAAATTTATAATGAAAGAAAAGTTAATCTCCAAGGTAATATCATATTAACTTACATAAGTGGAATATATAAAAATGAAGTCAATAATTTTGCAACTGAAAGTTGGGCAAGAAGTGAATTAAATAATCATAATTTTCAAGCATAAAAAACAAAATGAAACATAACCCTTGTAAAATAATTAGAAAAAATGGCTGAAGGAGTATATAAAATAACTGAGGAGTTTGAAAAAAAAATTTCCGATTATACTGGTGCTCCATATGTGGTGACTGTTGACAATCAAAGCAATGCGTTGTTTTTGTCGTTATATTATGAAAACATAAAAGGAAAAGAAATTGAAATCCCTAACAGGACATATCCATCAGTACCTTGCGAAATTATACATGCTGGTGGTAAAGTTAAATTTTATAAAATTGATGGTGAAAAATTAAAGGGGGCTTATCAGTTAAAACCAACAAGAGTATGGGATTCGGCGTTAAGATTCACCGCTAATATGTTTATACCTAATACGCATATGTGTGTTTCATTTACGGGTCCTTATAAACATTTAAAACTATCAAAAGGTGGAGCAATACTGACTGATGATGTTAAAGCTTATGAATGGTTTAAACGGGCTAGATTTAGTGGTCGTAGAGAATGTTCTTATCACGATGATGAATTTGATATGTTAGGATGGAATTTTTATATGATGCCTGAATTATCGGCCAGAGGTTTATTAATGATGAACCAATTTTATGATTATGATGGTAATAAAAAGACAAATGATGATATTGAATTACCATATCCTGATTTATCTAAGTTTAAAATATATACACAATGAAATTACACATTATAACCCCACTTTATCGGTTTAATTTATTAGAAGAAGTTTATAATTCAATACTTATGAATGACGATATAATTTGGCATATCTCAAAATCAAATAAACGAGAAGAATTAGATTATGATTTTTTAAAAAAAGATAAAAGAATTAGATTATATAATGTTGATTGTGAAGATACTGATACAACTTCTAAAAGAAACGCCGTTTTTGATAATATTAAAGATGGGTATTTTTGTTTATTAGACGATGATACCATTTTTCATGAAAATATGTATATAAAATATTTGGAATGTGTGGAACATAATTTTAGAGGTATGTTAGTTGGTGAACAGATTAATAAAGATGGTAAGTTAAGACGTATTGCAAGTAAACCTGTCTATGATAGAATAGATACTGGTAATGTTATATCTCACTATAAATGTTTAACTGAATGTAAATGGCCTAAAGAGCATATTAGAGGTGTTAATCAAAAAGATTTTCTTTTTTGGGATTCGGTATATGAATTCTACGGAAAAAAATGTGGTATTTGGAATCAACCAATATCATATTATAATAAACTTTCATAACTCTTTTTTTCGGTGTTCTTGTGTATTTATATATAAACAAATATATACCGTGAAAAAAATTGTAAGACTAACCGAATCTGATTTAACCCGTATTGTTAAACGTGTTGTTGAAGAAAACGAAATGACCGAAGAAGGGTCTAGTCGTTATATGTTCTTTTCAAATCTACAACAGATGAAAAGACAATGTGAATATCTATTGGACTTTGATGAAGAACAAGTTGAGGAGATATTGAATAATGGACATGATTGGGCTCAAGACCATATTTCTGAGGCTAAGAACAATATGGACCAAGTTTTTGATTTCTTAATGAATGAGATTAAAGGTGATGATGCCGATGTGAAGAGTGAATCTTATTTACCAAATATTAGAGGAAAGAAAATATATGAGGACCAATATGGTTCCGTTGAAATCCTACCTATTCAAGAATCAGAATACAAGGGACGTAAGGTTACATTGAATAAACCTTTCTATACTCCTGATGGACCAAAGAAAAGGTCTGTATATGTAAAGAACTCCAAGGGTAATATTGTTAAGGTTAATTTTGGGGACCCCAATATGAGGATTAAAAAAAATAGTCCATCTCATCGTAAATCTTTTAGAGCAAGACATCATTGTGAAAATCCTGGACCAAAGTGGAAAAGTAAATTTTGGAGTTGTAAAGCTTGGTAATAATTAATTTAACCCCACCTCATCAGTGGGGTTTTTTGTTTTTACGAGTATTTATCTAATATGAATTCGGAACAATTAATAACAGATTTTAATGATGGTGACTATGAGAGTGATGTTAGACCATTGTTTAATGATATAAACACTTTTCTAAGGTTTGCCACTAAACACGATTTTATTGATGAATTATTATTGGATAATATTCCTCATAATGAATTTGGTGACGCGTTACCATACTTAGATAGTTTAGGTAAAGTAGATAAGTTGGATTACAATAGTGTTCCTGAAGAGTTTAAAAACGAATTATTATTATACAAATTAGAGAAAAACCCTCAGGAAACTTTAAATTACGTCACAAATAATTTAATTACTGATGTTAATTTTATGAATGGTGGTTATTATCTACATGTTAAAGACAGAACAGAACTTGCTGACCTTTTTAAAAGTAGTGGTAGAGATACTTCACCTCATGATTGCGCCAAAGCCGTTTTGGGTGAGGATTCATGGGACCCATATTGGGATACTACGGCCGATGTATATCGTGATGTTATTGAGGATTTAAACGAAGAGAACCTTGGAAATTTAGCCGAATACATTATTAAACAGATTGGAGGTCAGGAATTTTCTTTGGAGGATTATGATGACGAGTTATTTACTACCTTTTCCACAGAACAAGGAACCGAAGGAACATTTCAGATAACAAAAGAGAATGTAATGAGGTTAATCAAGGATGAAAGCGCTATGAAGGAAATGTTAAAAGGTGATTTATCTGATTTAAAGAGTGAATTATATTCCATCCACAATAACGCTTACAACAATGCCTACGAAACAGAAATCTATAATGATGTATGGTCAGAGTTATCTACTTATTTTGTTACAGGTTCTTGGGAAACAGAAACAAAAGAAAGGTCCGATGGGAAGAAAATTTATCACGAATATATTAAAATCAATGATTTCTCGCGAGTCGTATATGATTTCTTATCTGACAATAAGGGAGGTACTTATAACGAGAGTTTTATGGAGTATTTTGGTACTTATGTCGGTGTTATCGCCACTTTAATGGACAATAGTGATTATGAATGGTTAAGTTTTAGAATACCTGACTATCCTGATTGGAGTACAACTAAAAAATATATAAACGAGTATTTCGGAAATTACATTTAACATGAAATACCTTGTAACTAAATCACAATTATTAGAAGCGACCAAGTTCCCAAAAGGAACTGTTGTTCCCGACAAATATTGCCCAATGGTTGAAAGACTTATTATGGAGTATTATGGTGACAAAATTTGTGATATTCTTGTCGTACCATCCGATAAGGAATACTCTCATTATGTTTTAATCTCGTATAACGGTTATTCTCTTAAAGGGACATCAGAAAGAATTGAGAACTTAATTGAGGGGTTTCTCCCTATTAAAACTTTGGTTATCGTTATGGACAATGACGGAGGATGTGATGATGATAGTGACCTTTAAGAAAATATGGAATATAAATTAACAAATGAACAATTATTTAATTCCTTCAAATCTATAATGAGGGAGTATTCTGAATTGGAAAGTGCCGAAAAGAGTTATGACTATCATGATTATGAAAAATCTAGATATGTTGATGCAAATGTCGTCAACTATTATGAAGATTTAGAAGAAGATTGGGAGAGCGATGATTGGATATTTCAAGTTCAGTATTACAAAGGTGATTGGGGATATGGTCTTGAGTTACCTATTTTAAGATATGCCGAATACATGGAAAATGGAAGGTTTAGAAATACTAAATCAGTTTTTGGAGACCTTTTTGAACCGTTATTAAAAGAATGGTTTAACACTACTTATCCTGTGGAGATACCTATAAAAACAGTAACAAAAGAACAAGACTAATATGAAAATTTTAATTACGGAAAATCAAATCGATAAACTACAAGTTCATATTCAAAATGTAATTGACTCCGAATTGGATAATATACGTGAGGAATCTCAAGAATGGGGTTTAGGCGAAATGGATGAGTTGGATGAAGTTGATTCCATAGATAAAATTGTTATTGATAGAATTGTTCCTCATATTGGAATTGTTGTTTATATTGACATTTATTCCAAAACAGATAGAGAAGATTTTGACAATATTAGAGCCGAGATTCAATATAGGGTTTCAGAATGGGTACCTAACGTAAAACTATTCATTAACAACATTATTAGATAAAGAAAATGTCAAACACTCATCTCCCACACGATTTGTCGTTAACCCTAAATAAAAAGGGTTACACTAAACCATCTAACGCTTATTACAATATCTACAATCAAAGTATTTTTTATCAGACACCAAAAATACATAGTGAAGCCATTTGGGCTCCGACATTTGGTGAGGTAATCGATTGGTTTAAAGAGACCTACAACATGGATGTCTTCCCCACTGTAGACTCAATTGAGGTCGCGTTAAATAAAATATAATTTTATTCCTTTTGAGGGGATAAGATATTTATAATTAAAATGAAAATATGAAACACTTACTAAATAACTTATCGAACGAAGAAAAAAATAATATCCGTAAACAACATACAGGTGGTATGAGTGTTATGACCGAAAATTTCGGTAGACTAATGAACGCGAAACTTGGTAATGCCAAACCATTGATTAATGAACAAAATGTAGGTACCGCTCATGCGTCGAATATTAATAACTACCCTAACTGTGTTCGAACTTTAGGTCGACCGACTAAAATTACCCCAAACCCCACAACATGGTTTGACCATGCTATTATGGGTAATGGAACAACAAAAGGATTTATATTTTACCCATATATGGTGGGTCAAGATGGAAAATCTTTAATGGTTCCTAATTCTTTAAAAGTTAATAAACCAGGAACAACAGGTGAAGACGGAAGAGTGGTTTACGCTTGTAAAGGTAACGACATTTTAATCGAGGGAAAATTATATTCCTCTAAATGTCCTGTTGGTAAAGGTACGTCTGAGGAAATTAAAGAATTCCAAGATTGGTTAGATAGTAACGTTAAAGGGTGGGTCGCAAGCCAACCTGATGGTCTTAAAAAAGACCCAACAAAAGGTTATGGTAAATGTGGACCAAGTACTCGAAAGGCTTGGGAGAAGAATAAAGACGATTTCAAATTACAGAAAACCGTTAAGTTTGTTCCACCATCGGTAGAACCTGGTGAAGGAGATGATGTAGTTATTCCTGATGCGGTAGCCGTTAACGAAAATTTCCGTAGATTAATGAATGCTAAACATGGTAACGCTAAACCATTAATTAATAATTAAATTTTTAAATTAATTTAAAACCCCCATTTCTAAAGAGTGGGGTTTTTTATTTCAGAAATTTTTTCTATCTTTACCCTATGGAAGAATTTATTGGAAAAGAAGTTATCATTTATCCTGGTGACACACACAAAAAACAAGGTATTGTTAAATCGGTTAGCTTTAACGGAGTTACGTTTATGATTACAAAATACGATAAAAATGACGGACAATACGTTGTTGGGAAACTAACGTTTATTTCTTATAGTGCAAGACTAACCTTTAGAGAAATATAATATGAAAAAATTACGAAAAGAAATAGAGTTCAAGGGACAAGGCGGTTTACTTGACGCGTTTGATGATATGTTGAAAGAAAAATACAACATAACTGATGAAGAATATGATTACATCGCTATGACCGCCACTGACGAAGAGTTAAGTATATTCCTTAATGGACTTGGTAGTTTGGGTAGTACCCCATCATTCGCCACTAAACGTAAATCATTGGAGATTCGTAACAAATACCTCAACCTTTTTAACGAACAATCATGAAAAAATTCATTATATTAATTCTTATTTCATTCATTTTTGTTTCTTGTAATCCCATGATGCACGTTGTTGGTTCGGGTATGAGAAAAATGAATACCAAACAAAATAAATATTCGGCAAAAAAACCGTACGTTAAAAGTTAACAGTATGAAATTCCCACAACATCTATTAAAAGTATTGGAAAAAACCAATCCTGAAATAATGGATATACATGTTATTGACCACGAAGAAATGTCTGTCATTAATCCGATGGGGTTTGAAAGAAAATTTAAGTTTATCGTGAATTTAAGGGTGTCGTTTAATGATAAATTCAATGATTATGACACTCCTCATATGATTAATGTAAAAAAATATGAGACACTTATTGGAAGTTTATTTAATATGTCCTTTCCTGATAACGATAATGTAACGATTAATGTTACGGACATTATTGTTCCCTCAAGAAGGGACCCTCATTCTCGTGAGGAATTTTTTAAGATATGGGAGTAACTATATTTTATTATGGGGTATTTATATGATATGAACTACATCATCACTGAAAATAGAGTAACCGAGTTAAAGACCAATTTTCTTAATGGATATATTGGGGATAATGTTTCACGACTTGGTCCGTATATTTTGATTTATGATACTAACGAACATGATGATTTTGAGGGATTAGAACCTTTTTTTGAGTATGATTATAGTGATGGAAGATTATTCATTAACTCCGACATTAGAGACAATTTTATGTCTTTATTTGGTGCCGAGAATTCCGAGGCCGATGAGTTCATTTCAGATTGGTTCTCAGATAAATTTGGGGTTACCGTAGAATTTACCGCATAAGATGAAAATATTAATTAAAGAATCACAGTTAAAAAGTTTTATTAAAAATAAACTTGGTGTTGATTTAACCGACAGGATAAATATTGTGACCAATAAGTGGGAATTACCCATGGAGTTTGATAATATTATAACCCCAACTATTTTGAACAAATATCTTAATAATTATGGCCCCATGTTCTTTATTGAAACAAAGAATAATCTGTACCTGACCCAAGATAGAGGAAGAGATAATGAATGGTTTACTATAGATAAAAATGGAGGGATTACTGACGATTTTGAAGTAATGACCAACCTTGGGGTTGGTAAATTAGGATTATCAATGAATGACCTAATTTCAATGTACTTTTAAACCTATTTTCAAGTATTTATATTAAAACAAATATATTATGGTGAAAATAGTGAGGTTAACAGAATCTGATTTAATCAGATTAACCAAAAAAATCATCAAGGAAGGTGATAATGAATCAAAAAAACTTAATAGTTTAAAACATGATGTTAAAACTCTATTGAGTAGAAAACTTGCGACAATTGATACAAGCAAGGGAGATTGGAAACACGGTTCTCGTGATTTTACATTAACAGAAATTTTAGACGATTTAGAAAGAATTGTAAAAGAATATAGATAATATGGACTATCTTATTACGGAAGACCAATATCAGAGAGTTGTTAAGGGTACCCCTAACATCGAATCATTAATCATTAAGTTCTTAGATAACTACATGAAGGGGGTGACACATGTTTCTACTCCAAAATCACGTAATTATGGTAATCTTAGACAAGATTGGTGTAAAAATGGTGTAGAAGTAATGATAACTATATATTATTTTGATAATAACGAGTTTTATAACGGGTATTTGTCAGTTGATGAAGAATTGGTTAAAGATATTATGACCCTCTTTAGAGTGAGGAAATCATACGTTTTACACGTTATTTCTGATTGGTTTGAGGAAAAATATTCCACAGAATTTGCTAAGAAAATGGGTGAACCTGAACTTGGTATTGATGATGTCGATACTGATGATAAAAAAGTTGCTTGTTCTAAAGAATCCACATTACCTGAGGGAATCACTAAAGATGAGATGGTGGATTTTATTGTTAAAAATACCGCGTATCGTAGAGATGAGGTGGTTAAACAAATTGAATCAGGTGAAAGAGAGATAGAAGATTTCTATCTTGATATTGTTGACACTGTCGATAGAAAACAAAGATACGGATTTTAATATGAAATACTTTATTACAGAATCACAATATCATTCATTGTCCGTAAGGAGACGTTCTGACGCTATTGAACATGTGGTGGACAATCTTATGGAAAATATGTATACCTGTGATTACGAGAACTCAAATCAGTTTATTGAGGGGGTTTCTGATGAACTATATTTTTATTATCAAGACGTTGACGATTTAAAAGATTTACCTTATCCTGAAATTGCCGAATTTTTATTTAATGGTTTGTTTCATCACATAACAGGTTATTGGGAAGAAAGGTGTGGGGGACAAGAAATATCCGAAACTATCAAACCTATTAACACATCTAAAAAAAATTTAACAGATGATTTTAAAATATTTGCCAAAGTATTGAACACTACTAATAAATTAACGGGTAAACCATATTACGATTTTTCTGACATTTATCCTGAATTAAAAATTATATATATAGAACCGATGACTGAAAATGGTGCCGAGATATATGTTAATGTTGAAGAGTCATTCCCAAAAGAAATTAGACGAGAATGGTGGAACGATGGAGAAAAAAAACAATCGTATAAAAGTAAAGTTTCATATCGATTATACGAACTAAGAACATTTTTAGGTCTTGGGTACGACTTTACCTTAAGAATCTATCCTTAATATTTTTGACTAATTTAAATAATTACTTTATTCTTTAAATAAAAATATGCCAGATTTTCCATCAAAAAATTTAGAAAAGGTCAACGTAGTTATTTCTCATGAAATGAAAGAAGGGAGGTCTTTATTTGAAGTTAGGTTTCTTGCCGAAGAAAGAAGAATCTCAATTCAGGAATGCGCCCATATTCTCGTAGGAGGCCTTGGGGTAATAATCCGAGCGTCAAGTCAAGGAGATTCAATTACCGAACATGAATTAATGAAACAAGTTGTCGAACACCTCACCAAGGAGTTTGTCTCACCTGATTCATTTAAAGATGTTATGTTGAACAAAGACGCTCTATATTAAAGTAATTCCTATATATTTATCAGTATGACTGATAAACAAATAGATGGTTTAGAGAGACACATTCTGTCAATGGGTAGGGGTTTATTCGATGAGGTTAAAATAACCGTTAATGAATATAACTGGGTTGATGTGGGGATTTATCTCGATTGGCAATATTTCCCAAAAAACCATGGTGTTTATAAACTAAAGGATTCTTTTTTAAATAAAGTACATGGTGATATTGATAACTATTTTAAATTGAGTGGGTTAAATCAGCGCAAATACATGTTTAATACTGTCAATATTAAAAATAATTTTGACAAATCATCTACTGAAGAACCGTTAAATGAAATTGAGCGGGATTGGAGAGATAAAGACTATACTGACGAATACCCTAAGTTTAGAGATAAGATGTTACCTATACTTGATAATTTAGTTAAATCGTATGGAGAAGACGATAAAGGTAATCTCTCATTATTTAAAGATGAAGAAGGGGATAAAGCGGTATTTAACTATCGGTCAATGCCTAAAGAATTGTACTACGATAATAGTATTTCACAGTATTTTACAGATTATTTACCTTATTATATGTGGGCAAGACATGGAAAATACCTTGTATATGATTATTTTAAATCACAATTTCCTGACGTAGAAGTTAAATATGTCACGCCAGCCAATATTATATAACATGAAAAAACTACTATTATTTTTAACGTTAACCTTTTCTTTAGTTGGTTATTCTCAAAATGACACCATAATTAAACGTGACATCTATACAGTTAATTACTCTCAAAAATTAAAACAACCTCTTTGGTTAGAGTATGGGTTTACTAATAGAACCTGTAACGCTACCCGAGCAGGACTTGATTTTTACACTGAAAAAGGTGTAATTACGAGTACTAATGAGGATTATGCGAATAATGATTACGATAAAGGTCATATGGCTCCTGCGGCCGACTTCTGTAAAGATAAGAATTCAATGTATCTTACTTTCTCATATTTGAACTGTGCGTTACAACACTATAAATTAAATAGGGGGGTTTGGAAAGAACTTGAAGGGATGGAACGAGAGTGGGCGAAAACAGATTCATTGGTTATTAAGATTGAGGTTTTCTTTGGCCCCAAGCCAATTAAAACAAATGGAGGAGCATCAATACCAACGTCATTTAGAAAAACAATTTTATTCTATAATTCAAAAAAGAAATTGGTTTATGAATTCCCTAACGTCCCTCCGACTAAGAAGTTGGATGAATATTTATTAAAAAATAAATAACTTGACTATCCTTAAAATTAATTCTATAATTGTTGTATGAAGAAATATCTAACACTTAAAAATTTAGGTTGGGTTATTACAGGTTCAGTTGCGAGTATGTTAGGGATGTCAGGCATTTCTAAAATCATCGGAACTGAAGAAATGGTTACTAACTTCACGTCTATGAACTTACTTCCTTATCTAGCATTAGTTGGGGTTATGGAAGTTATAGGTGTGGGTTTACTAATCGTACCAAAAACTTCTAAGTATGGTGCCTTAGTGTTATCATCTATCATGTCAGGAGCGGTGGCTTTACACCTTTCTTTGATGGGTGGAGCGAATTTCATTGTACCTGTTATGCTTGGATTGTTTGCTTGGGCGGGACACTGCTTAAGAAATTACACTGTGAAATAACACAATTGTTAAAATTTGAAAAGTCCCCTGTCATAATTGATTGGGGATTTTTTTATTCCATTTATTTTATTACCTTTGTAACATGAAAATCAACCTAACAAAATATACTATTGACGAACTTGTAAAACTTCGTGACCAAATAAATGGTTTAATCTATAATCATAATGACGGATATCTTTATATTTGTTCTGTTCGTCAATTCGGTAGTGTTTGGGAAGAAAGGCCAAGTAGTTTACATTCTCTTAAAGAATTGTGTGACGAATATCGTGGTGATAACGGTATTGTCGATGTTTATACTAACAACCCAAATCTTAAATTTCCTGAAATGGAATTTTATAACTATGGTGACGTTATGTATATTAAATCCGAATACGATTATCGTGAATGGGTAAAATACAATAAAAGTCAAAGATTTATTGAGAGTGTTACTGAACAACTTGATAAATGGGATAATAGAATGGACGTTCCGTTTACCTATAGACCTTCGTTTGAACCAATTTGGACAAGAGAAGAATTGGGAGAACACGTTTCGGATTTTGAATCAACGAGTTGGGATTTTGTTGCACCCGAACCAATGAAGACATTTGATGAGTATTAACGATAGAAATATAAAATTAATTGAGGATTTTTTTAATCGAGTCTCTAAACCCATTACTTGTAAAGTATTGTCTCAGGGAGGTAAATATTTTATAAATATTGAGAATAGGTACGTCATGGTTTATGACCCAAACACTTTTAACCCAACATATAGATTTATGGTTGGAGATAAACTTCACAATATAGGAACTTTTGACAACGATATGTATAAATTGTTAGATAACTTCCTACCCCATTTATCCGATAAAATTGAAATTTACGCGACTCGGAAAGATTTGGATAACGAAGACGGTACAACACCCCCACTTACGTTGTTACCAAATTACTATAAAGAGAACGAACCACACAGAAGTTTTTAAATTTCAAACTATTTATCTTTATGCAGGATAAAATAAAACAGATACTTAGAGAATATTCCGACTTAAAGGAGATTGGTTATGATGATATCAAACCATCTGAGAAAACGGTTAAAAGTATTTGTGACGCCAAACAATTTTGTTCTGCCCAAGGACCAATTACCTTTGGACAATTAAAAGCGATTGTGGAGTCTGCAATGGGTAAAAGAATAGGTCTTCACGTAGGTGAAGGTGCCTACAAAGCCACTCTACGTTTAATCCCTTGGTTTATACCCCAATTGGTTGTTGCGGGATTCATTGGTGCAGGAGTTAGAGCCGCAAGTAAAATATTTAAACCAACGATTACTGAAACTACAAAATACAAAACTTGGTGGGGAAGAACAATCCTAATGTTATTCAACATCACTGAAGGAGAATTAAATCCTAGAGACCCTTTTAGTAGAATATTTTTTATTAGTGACGGTCTAATGAATATGATGGACGATGAAAATAAAGTTAAATTTGCCAGACACATTTCTGAGGTCGCATCGACTAAAGAAGATAGTGACCCTGTTCCTGAGTTCTTTGTTGAGAACGAATTAAGACGATGGGTTAATAAACGTTTTTTATTGGACCCACCATTACCTTTAAAATAGAACTATGAAATATCTAATCAACGAAAATAAATTAACCGAGACTATAGAATCATATATTCTTAAGAACTACCCTGAGGTCGCTAAAGTCTATTTTACAAAACAAGGTGTTCATTTGGCATCAGGTGATTTTGAAAAAGAGGAGGATAGAAAAATTATTTGTACCGTAATTAATGTCGTATTGGACAATATGGACGGCAAATATAAGGAACACCAATTATGGGATATGTCAATACCAATTAGAGGAAATGTCGATTCAATGTTTGGGTTATCAACCCAAGAATATGGTTCTAAATGGGATTTTAAGTTTAAACAATTAGGGATTGTTGATTTGTAAACATGGTTTACATAACTCATCAATAATTTATCTTTTCCTTATGATTTCAGTACTAACTCTTACCTATCAGAGACAACCTCTATTGGAGGAATCGATACAGTCTTTTTTATTACAAAACAACTCGACATCCGAAATGGTAATCATTAATGACTATCCTGATGTTGAATATGTTTTTGACCACCCACAAATTAAAATTTATAATTGTTCTGAGAGGTTCTCGTCAATCTCTGAAAAATTAAGATGGGGATTTAGTCAGTGTAAATTTGATTACATTTATAGATTAGATGACGATGACTTATTGGCACCAAACGCATTAAAATTAACCGAGGACGATATTAAAAATCGACCTGGATATGAGATATATCGTAGTAATAACCACTATTATTTTGAAAATAATAAGTATGTTAAAATTAGTGGTATGGTTAATAATGGTAACGTGTATACCAAATCATATTTAAATAGAATCACATTCCCTGATAAGAGTTGGGGAGAGGACTTCGACATCACCTTCAAGAATAACGCAAAGATATTTGACGCCAATAGAAACCCGACCATGATTTATAGATGGGGAATGTCCACATACCATATTTCAGGAATGGGGGACAGACCAAATAATGAACTATATGAATGGGCAGATAGATTGGGGACAAAATCTTCGGGGAAAGTAGTATTGGTTCCTCGATTTGAACACGATTATTATTCTATGTTACCATAAATTATGGGATATAGTATTTAATATTAAATAAACTATATTATTATTAAACTATGAACGACCAACAGAAAGCAGACCATTACGGAAGACTATTAAATGAACACACTAAGATTGGAAACCAAGTTTCTGAAATCAAAGGTGAGAACATTGAAATGAACGATAGCCAACTCGCAAGAATCAAACAACTCCAAACGAGACAAATTCAGATAATGAATACGATTCGCGAGATGTTAAATTAATTAAATCCCTCTAACAAAGAGGGATTTTTTATTTACGATTTATCGTATACATTGAAACCAACTCTACGTTTACTTATATTTATCTATATATGAGTGAGAATAATTCTTTATCTTCAAGAGATAATAATTTAACAGAAAAACAAATACGAGGTATTGACCTTGTTGTAAAATCTGCGTCAAAGAAATATCCATTTATACTTGGGTGGGAATTATTTCCTGATTGGGAAAAATATGACGCACATCTTTACATTGATTTATATGTTGATTGGAATCTTATATCACAATATTATAATGAACCAATAAGACCTTTTTACGCTGAACGACCTGAGATTGTATTAGGTAAAACCTCATCATTATTCTCATACCTTGGTTCTGAATATTCGTGGGAAGATAGTCTTGGCAGAGATAAACATTTCCAAACGGGGTATAACCACGGGGTACAAATTAAAAATTTAATTATTAATTTATATCAGGCATTACCCGAAGAATATCAAATATATTACAGTCATAACGGTGTGTTAGGTAATTCAAAAACTCTATGTACTCTTGCGGTCAATGAATATATTGACATTAATGGAAAAAAATAATTATTTCCATTTAACGGATAATACCGTCACTCTGTAATCCTCACTGAACAATTTAAATTGAGTCCCAATGTACCCACCAATGGTTGGTTTTAACATTTTATTAACCTTAATTTTATTTTTTTTAAATGTTATAGGGTCAGGTTTGTACCAATAATTTCCTAACGTGAAGTATTCACAATTAACCACCTCAACATTAACGAAGTATTCAAATTCAAACCATTGGGACGGAGTTTTTTTTATTGAGGTGATAAGATAAGAGCCTTTCACATACCCATTATCAAACGGGTATTCTTTCTTTAAGGTGAACTTCTTCAATAATTTAACTCCGTTGTCTTTAATAACCTCCATTTGACAAATATACTAAAAATTATGATATTTATAAAATAAAAAGAAATGAAAAAAGTTGTTAGATTAAACGAAAACGAAATGAAATCTTTAATTAAGAAAGTTGCCGCAAAGTTAAAAGGGGTTTCCGACAAACAAATTCAATATAATATGGAGAATGATTTACCGTGGGATTGGAAAGGGACTAAGGAAGGTTTTTATGAGAAAATGGAACCAAGAAAAAAAAGTTCAGGTTCTAATTAAACTATATGTATTGTTCTAAACTATTATAATCAATTAATTTATTTGACCCTTTACCAAACTCAACATCACCTTTATCTAAACCAACATAAAGTCTATCACCATTTGACGCTTCGCTAGGTAATTTATCGGTATCACCGTCTAAACTATCAAATATGAAGGTTCTTGATGATTTTGTGATTTTATGGTCAATTTCTGATTCCATATCACTTTCCTCATCTTTGGTTTCTAATAAAGAATATATTTTAGTGTCATAACTTACATAGTAATCTTGTGTAATAGTCACGTACCCGTATTTAGAAATACTACCTGAACCATCACAGTCATGACATGTCTCATGTCCTTCACCATAACATTGGTTACACTCAACTCTACCACCTCCTTGACACGTATCACAGGGTCCTCCACCATCTTCGTCACTTGAATGAATCTCCCCATCACCATCACACTCTTCGCACTCAACTTCACCGTTACCGTTACATTCATCACATCTGGAACTTCCGTCTCCCCCACATGATTGACATCCCACTTCAGGTTCCTCATCCTCAACCTCAACAGTTGAAAAAACAAACATGTTCCCAATAATTTGTTCATACAAACTACTAATATCTTCAGTTCTATTTAAACCATTAATTAAAAATGATAGTACGATTATTTGTTTACCCGTTAAAAGATTTCTAATTGGTTCGTAATGAGCATCATCTAAAATTAATTGGCAAATGACCGATGGAGTCTTGGTCCTTAACGAAGGATGTAATTTTTTTGCTAATAAAAGTAATTTATTTGGTTCCATAATTAATAAATATAAATATAATTGTATTTATAAGTATGAACAAAAATTATGACTTCACGTCTCTAATAAAAGATATTGTAAATTCTTCGTCATTGGATGACTTGAGAGAGTGTGTGGTTAAAGGAAATGAGTTCTTAACAAACTACAATTTATCGGAAAATAGTGACGAGTTCAAAAAGTTAACGACTATCGTAAAGTTGGTGATACTATTACCTATGTCTATAAAAGAGGAAAACTGTAATATTTATTACTAAAGATTTACAACATGATTAATAGAAAAACAAAACAAATACGAGAGGCCAATCTTATATTAGAAAAAAGATATCTTAATGAACAAGTTACCGCCACACCTGTAACACCACCATCCGCAACAACAACTCCTTCATCGGCATCAACAAGTCCCGTGGTAACGACTACAACAACAGTAAAAAAAATGTCGGAGACTGATTTAAAAAGTTTACGAGATTGTTCAGGATTTAATTCAGGTAAATTAACGGGCGGACTAACAATCGGTTCGACTGAAAACAACTATGTTATTTTCAATTTAAATGGTAAACCTTTTTGTAAAAAACAAGAAACAAAATAATAAAAAAACCCCAACTAAGGGGTTTTTTTATTTATAGACTATAAACTTCTCTAAACTTAACTCCTAACAAGTCTTTAGCTTTAGATACCGCTAAATCTTTTGTTTTCAATCCCCTCTCAACCAATTTCTTAGAATGATAAACACAATAGTCAGTTGAGCTAACCTCCATTTTTTCTCCTCGACCTGAAGCTTTTTTCATCGAATCTTTTGCGTAAACATCGTAGAAACCAACTTTACAGATGTAACGACCTTTTTGAGTGTCTTTTGCCATTTTTTCTTTTTTTTTTGTTATGTTAATATATAAATTGTTTAGTAATACATTTGGAACGTGAACACAGTATTTCCGTTAACTCGTTTAATAAATACGATACATTTAGGGTTAGGTAATGTGTCTGTACCGACTTTTAAAATTTCAACACCATCCTCAATTCCATCAGTGAATTTCCAAGAAACCTTTAGTGACGGGGAAATCTCATCACTTGACATTTGTCTAACAAACTCGTTGTCACACCACTCAACAGAATCCATTTTAAGACCAAGTGATGATAAACACCCCAAATATAGATTTTGTTCTGATGGAGTTAACTTAACAAATAATTCATTAGTCATTCTACCCCCAAATCGGAAATCAGAGTCGTTAACTGTTGATACTGAAACTACTTGACCAAAACTAGATAATGTCAAGATTACTGATACTATAATTACGATTAATTTTTTCATACAACAAAGATATGAGGTTTATTTCTATTTTCCAAATATTTATTATTAAAACTTCTAATAGATGAAAAAAATTATAAGATTATCGGAATCTGACTTATATAGAATAGTTAAAAAAGTGATTAAGGAACAGTCTGAATTTGACCCTAAAACCGCATCATATTTTGCTGCGGCAACTAACGACTTAAGTCCTAAACCCGCATTATATTTTGTTAAAGAAGGTGATAGTTATCAAGCTTGGGTTGAGATAAAGACACGTACTTCTGCCAGAAACGCGTACTTATCAATAGGGTTATTACCAAAGGCGGAAACACTTACCGCGACAATTGACGATGGTAATAAAATAGTTTTAACTGGTCCCTCAGTTATTGCGAATAAGATTTACGGTGAAATGTATGGTAGTACAACAGGCGTTGCGGTCGTATTCAATGGGGAGCCGTACTTGGCAAATATGATTTTATCAGGGGTTGTTCCTGACGCTGAAACCGCGATAAAAGAACAAGGTATGAAACCTGTCGAGCCAAAACCTGGTAATCAAATAACAAAAGATAAGTCTTTTTTTATTACGGTAAAACCAAATGTTAACAGAGGTAATTATGGTAAAGGGAGTGGAATTAATTTGGTCTCAACTCACGAAGTCCAAGCGGTCTAATCTTTCCTTTTAAATTAAAAAGAAGTATATTTTTCCAATGAAACAAGAGTTTGTTGAAAAAATGTTAACGTCTTTATTTCCTAAGTCCAAATTAAAAATTGTCTCCTATACATTAATGGATAGACAACAATTGAATGAGAGTGGTGAGTGGATTAAGGATACTCCCGCAATTTTTATAGATATAACTTTTCCCGAGAATAGTGAAACTAATGAGGTTCTTAAAGACCTTTATTTAACTGATTACTTATCAAACATGACGGGGTTTGAATTTGCGGTAACTAAGGTACAATAACTATTGTTTAATTCTAATCTTTTTACTACTTTTGTGAAAACTAATATTCCATGAAAAAAAGTATTCTATTTTTAATTTTATCGGTAATTCTATTTTCTTGCCAGAAAGAAGAATTAACCCCAAACAATAATAACAATCAACCAATAGTTGTTCCTCCTTATACGGGACCGACAACGACTCCTCAAACCATTGTAGGTCAGACATGGGTAATCACTCAGTACAGAGTTGGACAATACGGAACAATTTTACCATTAAACGATACTTTAACTTTTGATAATAATACAAATTATCATTATAATTCTTTTACCTCCACATATAGTTTCTATTCTACGGGGTCGGTTTATAATTTAACAATGAATTATACTCCGTTTGGTAATTTAAGTGGTAACATAAACGATAATAATATTATTTTGGGGAGTATCCTTGGGACTCGATTTGTCGATATCTCAATTGGGTCATCTAATACTACAGAATATTATTTATGGATGGAAAAATTATAACAAGATGAGTGACGAAGAAACAAACAAGAATAATATGAAAGGAACATTACATAAAACAAATCGTGGGTGGATAGTAAAGCAAGTGATTAAGGAAGGTCCACAAGCTAGACTAGTCAACCAGTATCCATTAGTAGACAATGGACATATAATCGATAAGCATAGGCAAATAACCTCGTTCAATTGTGAAGGATTAGAAGTAGATTTTGAAATACTCACTGATTATGATAACAACGGACCTGAACACTTTCCTAAATTTGCAAAGTTAATTACACCTGAAGAATCTGAATTACGAGATTGGGACGTTACTTTAATGGATGGTTTAGAAAATGAGCCATACATTTCAGATGACTTTAATACAGAAGAAGAGGCTGAACAAGCAAGACGAAAATACGGATATACTAGCGATAATTACTACGTAGACATTTTAAAATATGAACAACCTAGATAAAGAAAAATAATTGTAATTCTTTTAGTTTTTTTCTTTTAGTTATATATTTATTATAAATGGGACGATTAAAAAAATACAAAACAGAACAAGAAAGAGTTGAAGTACAACGTCTTTGGGCTAAAGAGTATTACTATCGTAACAAGGAAAAGATAAATAAAAAAACAATGGAGAAATATTATGAACTACGAAAGAATATACACCCAAATAATAGAAAGAGCGAAGAATAGGGTGTTAGATTGCTATACTGAAAAACATCACATTCTTCCTCGTTGTATAGGTGGTACTGATGGGAAAGATAATTTAGTTAGATTAACTGCACGTGAACATTTTATATGTCATAAATTACTAGTTCATATTTATCCCAATAATAAGTTAAAGTTTGCTCTGTGGTCTATGTGTAGGCGTACCAATAAGCAAAATAGACACATACTTAGTTCTAGAGAGTATGAATCAATCAAATTATTATGGGTTGATTTGAATTCAAAAAGAATACGAACACAGGAAGAGAGAAAGAAAATGAGCGATTCAAGAAAAGGTATAGTTTTTTCAGACGAAACAAAATTAAAAATGAGTAAGGCAAGAAGTAGTCAGAAAGATTCACTTGAAAGAATAAAAAAACGAGCAGAGTCTATATCAAAAGTAAAAAAAGGGAATCCACTAACTGACCTACACAAACAGGCATTAAAAAAACCAAAAAACAAAATTAAAAATTGTTCAACGTGCCAAATATGTGGTATATATACAACAAAAACAGTAATAAGTAGAAATCATGGAAAAGATAAATGTAAAAAATAATAAATTAGATAAAACATACACAGACCTACTCCAAGACATCTTAGATAATGGAGTGAAGAAGAATACTCGTAATGGTGAGGTTTTAAGTGTGTTCGGTAGAACTATGAGATATAAGTTCAAAGATGGTAAATTTCCACTCTTAACTACTAAAAAGATGGCTTGGAAATCAGTAGTAACTGAATTGTTATGGTTTTTACGAGGAGATACTAACATTAAGTTTTTAGTTGATAATAATTGTCATATTTGGGTTGGAGATACTTATAAGAAGTATCGAAACACACCCAAAGAAAAAATGGAAGATGGTGATTTAGAATTTTTATCAGCATCACATGCTTATGAAGATTATTACTTTGAAGAAGATTTTATCGAAATGATAAAAACAGATGAAAGGTTTGCTAAAAAGTGGGGTGAATTAGGTCCAATTTATGGTAAGCAATGGAGAAATTGGTGTGGATACGAAAAAGTACCGTCAGGATGGTATCATGGTGCGATAACTCATTATAAAGAAGTCCCTAAGTGTGACCAAATCCAAAACCTAATCAACGACCTTAAAACAAACCCAGACTCAAGACGCCTATTAGTATCAAGCTGGAACGTTGGACAGTTGTCGGAAATGGTGCTTCCACCTTGTCATTATGGATTTCAAGTTTATACAAGAAAGTTGAGTGCTAAAGAGAAATGGGATTGGTATGGGAAAAATGGAGGTCCAATGGGAGAACAAAAACTTGTTGCACACATAGTGTATGAAAATGAAGAAGACAATAGTCATATACATTCATGGTTAAAAACATGGGCACCAAATGTACCAACCAGAGCAATCTCTTTAATGTGGAATCAACGTTCGTGTGATTTTCCACTCGGGATTCCAATGAATATTGCGTCATATGGGTTATTATTAGAAATTATAGCCAAAATAGTTAATATGGTTCCTGACGAATTGATTGGTAATTTTGGTGATTGTCACATATACCTTAATCAAATTGAAGGTGTAAAAGAACAAATTGGTAGAGATTACACTCAAGAAGAGATTCAAGAACATTTACAACAAAGTGGAATGGATGCGTTAACTGAGGAAGCTAGAATGGAATATGTTTCAAAATTACCTAAACGAACAAGAGAACCAATGGAATTACCAACATTAAAATTACCAAAAACAGATGCATTTTGGAATGGGTTTGATGTTAGTTTGTTTGGTCATTTAGACCCAACAGATTTCAAAATAGAAAATTATCAATCACACCCCAAGATTTTTTTCCCACTTTCTAATTAATTTTTAAGGATGAGAAAAGAGATAATGGTAGAACGAGAATTACCCGTTAAAAAACCTTTGGTGATTTATGAATCAAAAATAAATGAAGATGACAAGAATGTATTTAATTGTGTTGAATGTAATGAAGTAATATTTATTAAGGAACACACATATAATAATGGTATGTGTCATAGATGCGTTAAGGATAAATAATGGAAGATTTAACAAAAGATATATATGAAAAAATTAATTGAGGTTTTAAAAGAGGCAACAGGTCAGAAATTTGAGTATGGTTGTGTAATGTTATATTTTACATTTCCTGAGATGAATAAAATACATGAAATGATTGACCCTGAGGACATTTATTATGAAGAAGGTGATAGAAGTTTCGGATTGGAGGATGAACCTCATACAACCCTTCTATTTGGATTACACGAAGGTGTCACAAGCGAAGATGTTAGTGGTGTTTTAGATAATTTTAAATTTGGTACCTGTCGAGTTAGTGACGCATCATTATTCCAAAATCCTCAACACGATATTTTAAAATTTGATGTGTCAGGAACCAATCTACATAATGCTAATAGAGAACTTAAAAAATTTCCTTATACAAATAATTTTCCTGATTATCATCCACATCTAACTGTTGGATATTTAAAACCAGGTCGTGGTAAAAAATACGTTAAAAAACTTAATGGATTAACATTCCGATTAACTCCTGAATACGCGGTTTATTCTAAACCAAACGGAGGCCAAGATAAGTTGGAGATAACGTCATCTTAAACAATTTTAAATATACAAAGAGTATTAATGACTCTCCATTATATTTATATTAATATGAAAGTTACCGTTATACACAGAAATTCAGGAGTTGAGGAGGAAGAATATAAGTTCTATGATAATTTCATTAAATTCCTACAAAAAGAATATCCTTTAAAAAATGATATATCTGTTGTTTTTGTTGGTGATAGAATTGGTGAAATGACAACTGGGTCTAGAACTCATGATGGTGAATTACGAATTTTAACTAAGGGACGAATTAATAGAGATATCTTACGTACACTTGCCCACGAATGGACACATGAATATCAGATGGGTGTTTTAAATAGAAGACGAGGTCCCGATATCGGTGGTCAAAATGAGGATGAAGCCAACGCAATATCAGGACAAGTAATGAAGAAGTTTGAGAAAAAGTATCCGAAGATTGAAAAGAAAATGTATGATTAATACTTAAGGTACCTCCAATTTTTTTGGTAGTCTTTATTTTTCTCACAAAAACGTGCGTAGTCGTTAATCATCGGTCGACCCGTATTATAACAACCACAAACTATTTCCCAATCCCCATATTTTTTATATAGTCTTTGTAATAATTTAACGCTCGTCTCAATGTTAAATCTAATGTCTGTCTTTAATTTTTTAACCGATACTTTTTTATGACAGATATAATCTGCGGTCGAAGGCATAACTTGCATTGGACCTACCGCACCAACAGGGGACGTTCTTGAGGGATTGTAACTCCAATCAAACGGACCCTCGTATCGAGTTTCTAAAAATGCGATATTGTAGATAATATGTTTTGGAATCTCATATTCATCAGAATATTTCTCCAAATTCTCATACATCAATATTGATGACGGTTTGTTAATGTCACTACTATGACCAAAATCTATTCTCTCAAAAGACTTATATGTAAAATCTTGTTTTAATTCGTGAGAACATAGTAAAACTATGACGGTGACTGAAAATAAGACAACTAATAATGTTTTTTGAATATTCATAGATTTAGATTTTAAGGGTTAGTAACTTGAGTGTGTTGTCCCCACACATTTTTTGCGTACAATGAGAAGATTGTATTACCTATCGAGTCTTCATAAATAGTGTAATCTCCTGACTTAATGTCAATGATGATTAAGTTGTTATTTTGGTCGATGGCTAAATTAACATCACGTTGTTTAACTTTAATTACCTCTGTTTTTACCTCTTGCGGTTTGTTATTCATCTTATTGTAGTAATACCCAATAAAGAAGGATGCGATACAAGATAGACCAATAATGGAATAAATTGTAATACTTTTTAACACTTTTTTAACGTTGTCAACAACGGTTTTTATTTTTTCGTTCATAATTTTTATTTTAATTGTTTATATAAAGTTAGTTGAAACACTTTAATTAATCAAATTGAATCATATTTATTAGATATGGATAAGTTGACCAAAAAAGAAATGTTAATCGTCAAGTACATTGTTGCACAAAATTCCCTTGTAAACTTACAAAAGGAATTAAAGGAGTATCGTGCGGTTGGTCATGGACCCGAATGTGTGACTGGTGTTCTCAGATATTTTTCTATACCTAAACGTGATGATGAGTATAGTATACAATACTTAAATTATTGTGTGGAAAATTACAGTAATATTAATAATGGGGATTATTCAAAACCCATTGAGAGAGCGATAAAATTTAGGGTTGAAGCCGACGCCATCGAAACTCAAACAGTATATAAAACTTATACGGTTCACTACGTAACAATACCATCGTTAAAAGATGACATAGTTGAGCATATTACTGAAGACTTTTGGAATTATGAGCCTGAAAGTGATATTAGGGATTATGGTGATACCGATATTGAGAGACTAGAGTACAATGACCCTGAAATTAGTGATGAAGACCCATTTGTCATAGAGTAAGTTAGTATCTCAATTAAGAGACACTAACAACTTCTAAATCAAAAATCAATTTCTTACCCGCTAATGGATGATTGGCGTCAATTTTAACCAATTCGTCACCAACTTCAAGTATTTTGATGATTACAGGACCTTGAGGACTCATTCCTTGTAATGTTTCTCCGACTTGAACTCCTTCAGGAACTTGAGTTTTTGGGATTTCGGTAATCAATTCCTCTCGGTATTGACCATAAGCATCCACAGACTCGATTTCAACTGTTTTCTTTTCACCTTCAGACATTTCAAGTAAACCCATTTCAAAACCTTTGATTAGTTTACCTTCACCTAAAACTGCGGTTAATGGTTCACGACCCTCAACTAAGGAAGAGTCGAACACAGACCCATCTTCTAATCTACCTGTGTAATTAACTGTTACGGTGTTACCGTTCTCAATTTTTTTCATTTTTGTATAATTTTAGATAAACATAAGAACAAACAAAACAATAATCAAATATTATTTTTGTATTTCTCTTAAATCGTATGAAGTTATTAGTGTAACTGTATTTTTTTCTAACCCAGTATATTTTAAAGACTCCTCAACTAAAAATTGTAATCCCCCAACATTACTTTCCTCAAATAGAACAATGTCAGTTAATTTCAACGTACAATCAACAGTATAGTTTTTTGTTGTGGTACAATACTTGAAATCATTAACCTCAACTAAAGTTCCCTTACCGTAAAGTAGTTCTAAATCTTTCTGAAAGACAATATTTAGTAGGACTGTTAAACAATTTCTCATATCTTTATAAGTATAGATGTATTTATGAGTATGGGAAGATTAATTATAACCGAACAAGAGAAAAAAGATATTCTTGATAAGTATCGAGATGACACTGACCCAAAAATTTTAACGTACCTTAGAAGACACTGTCCTGTATCAGAAATTAGTCACGAATTCTTTAAAGGTATGCACTATGTTTTAATTGATGATAAAACACATATTGTTGAAAGAAACAAAAAATACTTAGTTGGTAAGATATACAACTTTATATCAGACGACTTTCCCGACTACGATGAAAAAATTGTAAGACGTACTATAAAAAAATTCTTGGATTTAATCGTAACCAATTGATGTGTTAGGATTTTTAACCTATCATTAATTAAAATCTCAAAATTATGTTTTTAAATATTATCTTAACTTTATTAGTCATAGTACTATTAACTATCACAATTATGTTGTATATTTGGTGGAAGAAATTCGGTAAAAAACTGTTTGACTCTATGTCAAACATGAAGAACCTCATCCCAAAAGACGGAGGGCAATTACCAAATAACTTGGACATTAACCAATTATTTTCAAGTCTTACTAAGATTAATCAACAATTTAAAAAATAAACTATGGAATTTATTAATATTCAAAACGACTACACTTGGGTTGTAAAAGTGTTAGAATCTTGTTTAACCGAATCTCAAATCGACGCTTCCGAAAAAATATTTAAACAGTTCCTTGGGAAGTGGGGTAATGAATTACCCGATGAAAGACGAGAAAAATTAGTCTACAATTTTGATAAATTAGTTAAATCAAAAACGGTTGAGGTGAGAAAAAATCATTTACCAAACGTATAGTATAAGTGATTTTTTCAAATTCCCTATATTTATTGAACACTATCACTCTCATCTGAGAGCCTCTATATATCAACAAAAAGGTCTGTTATTTTTTACAGACCCTTTTTTATTGGAAAAAAATGATTACCTTTGTAAAAAATTAAAATTATGAAAGTAGGATTTGCGGATACATTTTGGGATAGTCTTAAAACTATTGGTCGATATAATACATGGTGGTACAAGACATACGATTTTTTCAGAAGAGATATATGGAGGTTTATTAAAAACGTTTGGCGTTTTAGAAAACCATTATCTAATCATTATTGGTGGGACCACCAATCAATGTTACAGTTTGTGGAAACTTCATTGGTACATATGTCAGACAATTTAGAAAAATTCGGAAATGAGGTTGACGGACCGAGAATGAAAAAAGTTATGGCAATGCGTAGAGCGATTGAGTTGATTAAAAACTACAACGAAAATAACTACATTGAGATGGCCGAAAAAGAATTTGGAGAAGTTGTTCACCATCCTTGGGAATTTGAGGACGTTGAGGACAAACCAGGGTACAGTCGTTTAGTTGATAAAGATACTCCTGAGGAAAAAGAACATAATCGTAAAGTATACGATAGGTCTCACGAAATCGAAGAGCAAGAATGGCACGAACTTTTTAATTTACTAAAAGGTCAAGACCACAAAGAATATCGTAAACTACATGATACTCAAAGTGTTTTGGAAGAAAAGAATGACAATCTTTTGGATGATTGGTTTGACGGTTCAGGAATAAAAGGTTGGTGGGATTAATAAAAATTTTGTTAATCGAAAAAAAAACACTATCTTTGTAAGATGAAAATTATAAGAAAAAATATTGACACATTAGCGGTAATCGCATGGTTCGCACTATTATTAACAATCGTATATTTTGTACGATAAAAATAAACCACAATGGGAAAATTAAAAATAACATTTATATCTGATACCCACACTAAACACAATCAAATCACAAAAGATTTGCCTGGTGGGGATATATTGATTCATGCTGGCGACATGTCAAGTATGGGTTATAAACACGAAATCGAAAATTTCTGTAAATGGTTTGACGGTTTGGATAACTATGACACTAAAGTGTTCATTGCGGGTAACCACGATTGGGGATTCCAAAACCACCCTGAACAAACTATGCAAATAATTAACTCATACAAATGGTTTAATTACTTACAGGATGAGTTATTCATGGTGGGAGAAAACTATGATGACATGATTAAAATTTACGGTAGTCCTTGGCAACCTGAATTCCATAATTGGGCATTTAATTTACCAAGAATGGGTGACCAACTTAAGGCGAAATGGGATTTAATTCCAATGAATACCGACATCCTAATCACTCATGGACCTGCTTGGGGATATGTTGATAAAGTAGTTGGCCAAACCAAAAATTTGGGTTGTGAATTACTTGCCGACAGAATTAAAGTTGTAAAACCTAAAATTCATGTTTGTGGGCATATTCACTCAGGACATGGATACGTGTTTGATGGTGATACTCACTACATTAACGCGTCTGTTCTTGATGAAAGTTATTATTATAATAACGAACCATTATCTGTTGAATGGGACCCAAAAACTAATGAATTGGTTTTCCTATAAATTAAAAACCCCCTTAGTAGGGGGTTTTTTATTTAAGATAATAACGAATAATATTCGTTAAAGTGGTTTACACGGTCCTGTAATCCCAAAATTCCGCCATTTACTCGTTTTGTTACTGCGGTAACTGTTTCCACATCAGCACCTTTATCACATATTGACCAAAGTTTGTTTGACTCAAAGAAAAATGCCGCAGATGCTAATTGATATTTTGTTGCCACTAAATCAGGGTTAGATATTAAATCAATACCTAAAAAATCACCTAATTTTTTATAATTTTCTTTTCCAGTTAATTGGATAAATCCTCTGCCTCTGAATTTGAACCCTTCTTTAGTTGATTCATCACCATTACCCATTCTTCCACCATAAACTCTCGAAGCAATTTTTTCAGGTTGTTTCGCATAAGACTCCGAAAGATTTCCTGGAAAGTATTTTCCAAAAATTTTCTTCAATCCGTCTGAAGAATAATTTAAGTTTTCACTAACCGCTTTAAATCCTCCTGATTCATGTCCACACTGTGCCAAGAAATGAGCCAATCTTAAATTGTTTGTTATGTTAAATTTAATTGCGGTCTCAGGAATTTGAGAGATTACTGAATCAGGAATATGACCCTTTAATTTTTCAAGATTTAACGGACCTCCTGACGGAATGATTACGTCTTCTTTAATAACTGAAGTAATTCCCATTTTCTCTAAAGTTGAGGGTCCTACGACACCATCGGGGGTTAAACCGTTTTTGGTTTGCCATTCTTTAACCGATTTTTCTGTACCAGGACCAAAATTACCATCGGCGGTAATTCCTAATTTTTGTTGGATTTGTTTAACAACATCTCCCTTTGAACCAATTTTATACATAATTACTTTTTTAGATAAATATGTAAAAAAATTAGATTTTTAGATAAATATGTAAAAAAATTAGATTTTCTTGACGGAAATAACTTCGACTCCTCGTCCTTTATTTTTTAAAGTAATCTCTTGTTCGTTTGGATATAAAATTCTGTTTGCGATTGTTTCATTAACATCTACCAAACTTTTAGGGGATACTACCGTAACGATATAATGTTCTTCACCTGAACCTGTGACGTAAGTATGTGATTTAAGTAAGTCTTTTCTATTTGTTGAATAGTGACACCCAAGTTCTTTTGTATTAATTTTATCCTCACCATCAACCGCTAAAATTCTATATAATTTAATTTTTTCGGGTAAGTTTTTAACATAATTGGTGATTTCGTCTAATTCATCTTCGGCATCTTCCTTAGAGAACCCCATATCTTTAAGGAGTCTCATCATTCGACTTTTACTTGATTCTTCTTTAAGTAACTCAATTAATTTCATATCAATAAATATAAAGATAGAGTTATTTGTCCTTACCTTTTCGTTTACTTGGAACTGTTTTTTCGTTTTTATATTTGATTTCGACCTCATAAGGATTTATCAAACTTATTTTACTATCGTATTTCCATATAGAAATACTGTCTTCGTCCTCGTAAACCTTTTCCCACTTTCTGCGTTCGACTTCTTTTAGATTTGTTTTTTTAGACATAATACAAAGATACTAAATTTTTCAATAAGTACCAAACTTATTGAAATTATGATTGACAATGTCATTAATTTAAATAAACATTATATTTATAGATATGAAGATTATTGTTAACGAATCCCAATATACAACCCTTATTAATGAAGACATGGGAGTTTCCCGAGCTTCTGTGGATTACGCTAATTTAATTTACGAAAAATCACGACCTATCGTAATTGACTTTACAAGACATAAAAGACCTGGTAAACAAAAGTTAGTGATTGGTCTTAAAGATATATCAAGAATATGGAAACAAGACCTTGAGAGTTACCTTGAATTTCCTATTGAAGAAATTAGAATCGATTTAAATCTGTATGTTCAAAATAAAAGTCAGATGGCCAATGAATTTTATACAGGAGGGGGAGCAGAACAGATAGATTCTACAGTTGGGATACGTTCTTTTACAAAGAGACCAAGTAAAGATTTACCAAAATATATTTTGTCAGAACTTGATGACACATTAAACGCAAAATTTGATTTGGATGTTTATATTAGAAAAGATTTTAAGGAAGATTCTATTGATGGGTTAATGCACGATTTGATGGATAGTATTTCACACGAATGTAACCATATGTTAGAATTTTATAAAAGGTATTTAAGTGGATTAGGAAATGTTGACACCTCGTTAACTTATTCGGGCAATAAAAACTACAACATACCAAGAGATATATATGAAGTTTGGCAAGAATTTACCCAAATGATATATTTTTCTGAACCTTATGAAATGAGAGCGATGGTACAAGAAATGTACGGTGTTAGGTTAAGAATGCCATTTGAAGAATTTAGAAAACACCGATATTATATGGCCGCGGAAGTTATGGAAAAATTTAATGCCGATGTTATGTTTGATGTTCTAATTGAAAGAATTGAGAAACAAAATCCTGAGAGTATTGTCGCCATCATGAAAAATCTGTATAACTGGTTTATATCCGATTACTACGCACAGTTAAAATATCAGAAATTACAACCAAATAAGAGGATTGAAAAGTCCAAACACCTTTTGGACCTGATGAAAGTATCCCAACCAAGAATCAACAACGCAGGTAAAAAACTAAAAAGAAAATTCAACAAACTATATTCGTTATCACCTGAATAACCTATTTTGTCAGTCCAGCTAAAATAATTATGACATTTTGTCAGTTATTTTCATTTGGCACGTAATTTAATATAATGGTGTGGACTTGATTCCATAATAAAATTAAATTATAATTATAAAAAATCAAAATATATGGGAAAAATAATAGGAGTAGATTTAGGAACTACAAATTCGTGTGTTGCCGTAATGGAAGGTAACGAACCAGTTGTTATTACAAACAGTGAAGGAAAAAGAACCACGCCTTCAATTGTCGGATTTATTAATGGTGGTGAAAGAAAAATCGGGGACCCTGCAAAAAGACAGTCGGTAACAAACCCTGATAAAACGGTTTATTCAATCAAACGATTTATGGGGTTAACATTTGACGAAAGTAAAGGTGAGGTTAATAGAGTTCCGTATAAATTAGTTAAAGGTGAGGGTAACACTCCAAGAGTATCTATCGAAGATAGAATGTATTCTCCTCAAGAAATCTCGGCAATGATTCTTCAAAAGATGAAACAAACTGCGGAAGATTACTTGGGAACTGAGGTTACTGAAGCAGTTATTACTGTTCCTGCCTATTTTAACGACGCACAACGTCAGGCAACAAAAGAAGCTGGTGAAATCGCGGGATTAAAGGTATTGAGAATTATAAATGAACCGACTGCCGCGGCATTAGCGTATGGACTTGATAAGAAATCTAAGGACATGAAAGTAGTTGTATTTGACTGTGGAGGAGGAACCCATGATGTGTCAGTATTAGACCTTGGAGACGGAATCTTTGAAGTGTTATCGACAGATGGTGATACACATCTTGGTGGTGACGACTTTGATAACACAATTATTGATTGGTTAGTTAAGGAATTTAAAGAAGAAAACAATCTTGACCTGACTAAAGACCCGATGGCGTTACAACGTTTGAGAGAGTCGGCAGAAAAGGCTAAGATTGAGTTGTCATCAACAAGTTCAACCGAGATTAATTTACCTTACATCATGCCTGTAGATGGTATCCCTAAACATCTAGTTAGAACTTTAACTCGTTCTAAATTTGAACAATTGGTCGACAGTTTAGTACAAAGAACAATCGCTCCTTGTAAATCAGCATTAAAAAACGCAGGATTAAAGACGACAGACATCGATGAGATTATTTTAGTTGGTGGTACAACACGTATTCCTGCTATCCATGACGCGGTTAAAAAGTTCTTTGGGAAAGAGCCTTCAAAAGGGGTTAACCCTGATGAGGTAGTTGCTCTTGGTGCGGCAATCCAAGGTGGTGTATTAGCTGGAGACGTAAAAGATGTGTTGTTATTAGACGTAACACCATTATCTTTGGGTATTGAAACAATGGGTGGAGTATTCACAAAACTAATCGAATCAAATACTACAATTCCAACTAAGAAGTCACAGGTGTTCTCAACGGCAGTTGATAATCAACCGTCAGTTGAAATCCACGTACTTCAGGGAGAAAGAACTATGGTTAGAGATAACCGTACTATCGGTAGATTTCATTTAGATGGTTTACCACCTGCAATGAGAGGTACCCCTCAAGTTGAAGTCACTTTTGATATTGACGCTAACGGTATTATAAACGTTTCGGCGATGGATAAGGCGACAAACAAACAACAATCAATTAGAATTGAATCTTCTTCAGGATTATCTAAAGAGGAGATTGAAAAGATGAAACAGGAGGCCGAAATGAATGCTGAGTCTGATAAAAAGGCAAAAGAAGATGCTGACGCTATCAATATTGCAGACAGTACGATTTTTAACGTTGAGAAATCGTTAACTGATTTGGAAGGTAAAATATCCGAAGAACAAAAGTCTGAGATAACGTCAACTCTTGAAAAATTAAAAGAGGCTCACAGTAAGAAGGACGTAGAATTATCTAAATCATTAGTTGATGAGGTAAATCTGAAATTCCAAAAGATTTCACAGGATTTGTATGACCAAGTTAACGACCAAACAGGTGATATGGAGTTTAATGGTTCCGATGTTGAATTTGAAGAGGTGAATAATAAGTAACCTAATCTACATTGTCAAAAAATCCCTGAATTATTTTTAGGGATTTTTTGTTTGTGTCGATTTTTTTTGTATCTTTGAGGTATGAAGAACGAGTTACCATATTGTAAGACATCTGAAGGAATAATCGGTTATAGTGAGTCGATAATTGCCAAAGGGGAAACTAATGATTGTGTTGTCAGAGCATTCGCATCTTGCTTTGACCTACAATATGACAAGGCACATAAGTTCGTTAAAGAGAAGTTTAATCGTGTCGATAGACAAGGGACATTTCGTACTGTTTATAAAATGACCGAAATTGCCACCAAAGGTCAACAAATTAACTATAAAAAAGTTAAGTGTTTGGGTGATAAAACGGAGTATTCTGGTCAACGCACAATGAAATATAAAGTCAAAACAAAAGAAGGATTTGTTATGAGAAACATGACCGTTGGTACGTTTACAAAACAAAACCCTATTGGGACTTTTTTCGTCTTGGTTGATAGACACGCATTCACCATTAAAAACGGAGTTGTTATTGGTAATATGGAAGACGCAAAAAAACCTAAACGAGTAGTTAAACACGCATTTGAAATTAAATAAGATTTGGGGGTTAGATAATTTTGTACACACCTCGTAATAATGAGGGGATTAAACAATCAGGTATCAAAGAAAAGATTATCAAATTCTTACAATAAAAAAAACCTCCTTAGTTGGAGGTTTTTTTATTTAGTTAATAACGTCTTGAGTTGGTTCCTCAGTTGTTGAATTTTGTTTTTTTTCTTTTTGGATTTGGTTTATAATATACCCCGAAACCGCGAATTCAATACCCGCCCAAATTGCCATGTCAGATGATGTCATTGTTGGTAGTTTCTCAAGTAAAAAATAAATCATCCCCCATTGAGCAATAATAAACGCAATTCCTGACTCAAGTCTTTTTTTAGAAAAATAAGAATCACCTCCTGAATAGATTTTACCAATCTCACTAATAAACCATTTAATGTTTGTCCACCCTAAAAAATAAGTTTTGTTTTTCATAATGTTTTTATTAATAAATATTTACATTTATCCGTTTATCACTATTATTTGTAACCGCATAAAAAAAGGGGTAGTAGCGAACTTCCCCTTAATCTTGTTACCATAACGATAACGGTCCTAAAAGTCCTCTTTCGAGGATTACTTTTCTTTAACTAACGTTAAACATCTCTTCAAATATTCTTTAGCTCTTGGTGTCGGACCAGAATGTTTTAATACTTTCTCAATATCTTTAACCAACTCTTCCCCGTGTTCATTTTCTTTATATAACTCGATTACCTTATCCATAGCCTTAACACACTCATTATTTGTCTCATCATGGTAATTCTTATTTCTAAAACCATTGATGTGATTCATTAGGTTATAAGACAAATGCTCCCCACCGTCATTAACGTCATGGAGTCTTAATGTTTTTAACATATCTAAAGTATCGACCATACCGTTGATTCCACCATCTCTTTTATAAAGACTTGAGGTGTAGTTTTTAAAGTTCTCAGAAGGACCAACAATGTGGTCTAATGGGATTACATTCTCAGGAACACATCTTTGTTTTTGTTCACCGTCCTTTTTAGGTTCGATGCGTTGTTCTTCTAAAATATGTTGTCTGATTATTTTACGAAGTTTTTGTTCGTCTATAGTAATTTTTTTCATTTGGAATTTCTTTATTTATAAATATTCATTTATTCTGAATTATTCGTCAGAGTCGATATTTATAAAAGGATATACCCAATTACGGGTAAATCAATAAAAAATAAAACTAATTACATGGGAGATGGGGATAGTGATAAGAACATGGAGGAAGATATTTTTGGGGAACCTCTCTGTAAAGTTTCTCATGATAGCGATGTTTTTCAACCCTTTTGGGTTCGATGCGATACAGTACTATCTCTATACTTTGACAGGGAGTTTGTGGTACGCAAATCTAATTTTGTATTGCGTATCGGGACTATTCTTTGGATTATCTTTTTATTTTCGAAAATTATCTAAATGAAACAAATAATATCTGAAATATCGAGAATTAGTGAGATAATGGGGATTAAACCGTTAAATCTTATTATTGAGGAAGAGGATGCAACCATAAGTGAAGTACATTTTAAACGAATAGTTGACTTATTAAAGTTCAATAAAATGTTTACAAAAACTAACGATAGTAATTTAAATAAAATATCAAAATACGCTAAATCACAAATTATTGATTTTAATTTACTTGAGCGGGGATTGATTAAGACTTTAAAATTAAAAGGAAACAAATCAAAAAATGTTTCAGAATACTTTAAATTAGTGTTAAAGTCATTAAAACAACGTCAATCTAATATACACACATCTACTCCAGAAAAAGATGATTTACCAAGTTTAGAGATTCAGGAGCCATCTATTATACCTAAAAAAGTTTATAGAGAAGAACTTTATTATTTACAGGTTGAATTATTAAAACTACAAGAATGGTTAGTAAAAACAGGTAAAACAGTTATTATTGTATTTGAAGGTAGGGACTCCGCAGGTAAAGGGTCCACTATCAAAAAGTTTATTGAATTCATGAATCCACGTTTATATAACGTTATCGCCCTTGGGATACCAACACCAAAGGAAAGAAAAAATTGGTGGGACAGATATAGAAACCTAATCCAAAAAGGGAAAATTAACCTATTTGATAGAAGTTGGTATAATAGAGGGTTAGTTGAGCCAGTAATGGGATATGGGAACACTGACGAATATGAAGATTTTATGGGTAATGTTGAAGGATTTGAACAAGACTTAGTTAAAGATGGGGATTACCTGTTTAAATTATGGTTTTCAATCGATAAAGAAACCCAAGCAAAAAGATTTGATATGAGACAAAAATCCAAACTTAAGTATTGGAAATATTCCCCAAACGATTCTAAAATGCAAGACCTTTGGGACAGGTTCACAGAATTTAAAGATAAATTATTTGACAAAACATCAACTGTTAATCACCCTTGGGTTATTGTCGATTCTAATGATAAACGAATTTCAGGTTTAAACGCCATAAGATATGTGTTACAAAACATACCTTATGACAGAAAAAACGAAGATGTTTTAAATAAAAACTATCCTGAAGCGTTAACGGTGTTAAGACCCGAATAGACTTAATCTTCTTTATCCGAATCCATTGGTGGTAACACAAATTGTAACCAAATATCAAATATCAGTAAGTAACCCCACCAAGTTAATTTATCCATCGGATATTCCACAGGGTTTAATTGAGTCAAATACAGTAAGGTAACTAACTTACATATAATATAGATTCTTGAAACTAATAGCACGAACCCTAATACTTTTGAGAATTTTTCCATAGTCTTATAATTTTATTTCAAAACGATTTTTCATTATTTCAATTTTATCTTCAGGAACCCCGTGTTGATTTACCCCACCATGACGATTTTCAACAATCACCGTAAAAACAGTATAATCATATTGTTTCGCTAATTTGAAGTAGATTTCCATTTCCCACTCTTGTGTAAACGTATTAGATACCGCGATTTCTCGATAAAATTGGTCATTTACTAATGAATCCTTCATATAAGTTTCCACCCTATCTTGACAGAATTTATGAGCATTTTTGATTTTAGAAACGTCAAATTTATATTCACCCGTTTCTTTATCAATAAAATATTTGTCCGCCTCACAAACTAAAAAGTCTTCACCAACTAATTTTTCTGCAAAAGTTGATTTTCCCGAACCTAGCTCAAGGCACCCCCCTAACAAGATACAAAATCTTTTCGGGGGGTGCTGTATTTTTTTTATTATCCATATATTTATTATTAGAGGTATTCTTGATACCGAATACAAATATAGTAAAAAAATATTATTATGACAAGTTTTAAAAGAAAATGTTCAAAATGTGATTGTGAAATAACATATAAAAACAAATATAATATGTTAAATGCGGAAAAAAAACAATCTAAATGTAAAATCTAATAAAACAAAAAAGAATAATAGATGACTTATTATAGGAAAATTTTAAGTATTTCGGCAACTTTAATCGTAGTTAAATAGACTCTAACATACATGTCAGATAATATTTTGGGGTAATGTTTCACAACATTAAATATGTCGATTATTTATTAAATCTTTTTAATGCGTTCTCAGTTATAAAAATAAATTCAGAGCCTTTAAATTCCTCAAGGGTTGATGAGTTTGTGTAGGACATTGCGGACTTTAAATAGTCCTTAAAGTTGTTAATCCACGACCCTAAAGTGTATTCCACCTTATTGTATTTTACAATCCCCTCAGACGTTGTTAGGTTCTTCTTACCCCACTTCCGTTGGACTTCTTTAGTACTCATTCCTCTAAACTCTTTGTAAAAATACTTTCTAGTTTTTGGGAATCTTTTCCAAAGATACGAAGAACGTTCATCAGACAATGTAATCAATTTGAATAATTTAGTTGGAGAACAAGACTCTAAGGTTTTGTTCAATACTCCCCCTAACATAACGTAATCCGCACCAAGAGCTAAAGCTTTAATAATGTCATCATAATTTCTGAACCCACCATCGGCAATAATCTTAGTTGTGTAGTCACCATTTTTTTTGATTTGGTAACATTCGTTAATCAACGATGCCATTGGGTAATGAACACCAGTGTTTGCTGAGGTTAAACAACCACTACCCCCACCAATACCAACACGAATAAAATCAACACCAAGTTCTGCAAACTTTTCATAGGTTTTTGGGTTGGCGATATTACCAACAATCAGTCTATGTTTTGGGTTTGTTCTAACATCACAAAACTTTTTACATAAGTCATATAATTTAACCATGTGACCATTTGCGATATCGACAAGAATATTAATCTCCTCATCTAATTCGTCATCACCATACCACTCAAGAACTTTTTCAAAATCGTCTAATGAAATTGATGAGAATGTTCTACCCCCATGTATAAATCTTGGTAAACAAACTTCTAATTTTTCATCCAAAAATAAATTATAATTCTCACCATCAACCACGGTATCCATTGGAGATACAAAAATTGGTAATTTATTATCCTCAGTAAAAATGTTAATTTGTGACCGACTATTAATTGAGGAGATGGTTTCGGGAACTAATGTGATATCTTTAAAGTCAAATTTCTTATTCATGATTAAAATATAACGAAAACGAACATTAAAGACAACTAAATGTATTTATAATTATGTTAACTGACCAAGAAATTAATCGACTTAATAAGTTTTTAGAAAATAAGACCTTCAATTATCAGGGACTTATGATTTTTAACACCAAAACAATGGTGGATTTAGATTATAAATTTGAAATCCTTGGTTATAAACAAATGATTAGTGTTGGCGAATATTATGATTATATGAAAATCTCCATAACAATGTTTAATTTCAGAGATAAGTTAAGTCAATTAATATTTTGTTCCCAAAATACGGAACACCAAGAGTTTTGGAAGAGTTTTTTTAACGATAGTTTATTTTTCTTTAAACAACAAATACTTGAAAATATTACAAATATTTTGATTAACTTTGAGCCCAACATTAGAATTTTTATTGACAAAATCAATATTGAATTACCTGAAAAGGAAAATATACAAGAACAAAAAATGACAAGATACGCGATTAGAAATGTTGTTAAAGACATTGTAAAAGTTTTGAAGACCAACGAGGAAGGTGAATATACCTTACCTGATAATGACTATGGTGGTGGTTACGAATTTGAAAAATTCCCTGTCGAATTTTCTGTTGACCTATATGTTAGTCATGACGATAGTTTTGATGGGTATAAATTAAATGCCCAATATTCTCAAGAGGATGATACTATTGAAATTAGTATTGTGTATAATCCGTCAGATTTAAAAACATCCTTATATGAAATCGTTGGTGAGTTGAATGAGGTGTTGGCCCATGAATTAGAACATTCGTTACAAGGATATCGAGGAGAATTCGATATGGATGATGAAGAAGAAACTGATTCACTGAAATATTATTTACAGGCTCACGAAATTCCTGCTCAAGTAGCAGGATTTAAACGACTTTCAAAATTACGTAAAGTACCGTTTGAGACAGTTGTTAGAAATTGGTTTAAAACTCATGGGGAATTTCACCATTTAAACAATGATGAACAAGAAATTGTGATTAATAAATTGTTGGAGTATAAAAAGTCTTAACCCTTATTTCGGAATCGTCTAATTAACTTATTGATTAATTCTTTTAGAATAACACCTGAAATAGTTAAAAGTCCAAATCCAGCCAATCGTTGTGCGATATGAAAAGGGGTAACAGAGTCAGGAGACCCTTTAGCTAAATTATAAATCATAGGGATTAATGGGATGATGAAAGTATAACTCATAATGTTAGTTACCTTATGAAGAGTAACACCTAAACTACCGATAAAATCTAAAAACACTTCTTTCAGTTCTTTACTCTTTGTTAGAACTGTTTTAAACGGTTTGATTAAACCCTCTTCTTTTATTTTGTCGTATATTTTAGTTACAAATGTTTTATTGTCGATATAGTAAGTTGCAATAACACCCATCAAGATTAAACTAATCTCAAGGTCAGAAAGTTCAGGATGTCTACCAGCAAGATAGTCCTCCAACGGACCAACAAAACCACCAATAGTTGCTCCCCAAGTAATTAAAAACTCTAAGTTAATTCCAACTTGTTGTGTGGAATCTTTAATGATTTTTTTAACAAATTCGTAATTTTGTTTAATAATATCACCAAGACCACCACCTGATTCTTCAGATAATAATTTTCTTTTTTGTTCTTCTGTAATTAAAATGGTGACACTCATACGTTAATAAATACTTTGTTTATATTTATTATCATAACAATAGTGAAAAAATGATAAACCCTAAATTAAATGTTGGTGATAGAGTAGTGTTACTTCATATGGATGGTGAGACTTCCGTATCACCTGGAGAACAAGGAACCGTAATTGCTCATTCAAAAGTATTCGGTGATGACCAATATACCGTATCATGGGATAGTGGTAGTAAATTAGCGTTAATATCAAGCGTTGATTTATGGGACACGCCTAAAGATAAGAAAAAACCAAATCCTGTTGATGAAAGAGTAATAACTAAAAAAAGTATTACAGAAATTGACGACCAAAATAGAGTATTCTTAAAAAATATTGATATTTTTAAACACTTTAATATGAAATTCTTAAAAAGTTACTTAATGGATATTAGAAAATCAGGAATCACAAATATGTTTGGGGCCGCACCATACCTATACATGGGTAAGGATAGAATTGAACACGAATTCAAATACAAAGATATTGACGAGGATTTGATTGAGAAGGTTTTAGAAAGGGCCGACCAATCCCAATCGGAAATGATTAATGGAACAATTAAAGCGTTAAATGCTCAAGGTAAGGAAGAGAGTCTTGAGAATATTAATAGGTTCATCTCAAGATACTCCACTATGGTAGTTGAGACTTATTTTCACCTATTCTAAAATAAAATCCCATACATCATTCTTTTTTGTTGGTGTAACATTTAAATCTAAAAAGATTGCGTTCTGTTGTCCAGCATAAAGTCCTAAAATGTTAAAATCATAAAATTCCTCAGCCTCCTGTTCAGTCATACCATCTCTGATTTGAAGTAAGGATAAAATTATACGTTTAGAGTACAGTATTCTCTTACCATTACCAAACTCCTCAACGATACCAATTATCGCACCTTCTAAACCATCCAATAGGATTGCCCCTTCAGCATATTCGTCTATATCTATATTCATAGTTTAAGGATATAAAAAATATTCCATCAAATCAACATATTTATATTTAAAACAAATCGTTATGAACCAATATTTTTTTAAAATGACAAATGAGGAAAGAACTAGTATTCTTGACCAACATAAACATGTCTATGATGGATATGTAACAAACTACGCCAAACCAAACGAACAACCATTATATACCCAAGACTTTGCAAACGACAAAGGAGGAATTACAATCAATAATAAAGGTCAGGTCACCACATATAAAAATATGGGAATTAACGAAAGTGTCCTTGAAAGTGAGGAAGAAGAATCTTACATGGTAAGTGTTGGTGAACAATTAGATATGATTGGTGATGGTGATGATGACTTAGAACATGGAACATTTCCTGATGATGACGAAGATGATGTTAGATTTGTTAAATGTTCTCATTGTAGTGGTAAAGGTCATAAAGGTCACGATGACTCCACTTATGAAGAATGTGAATGGTGTGATGGGACAGGAATGTCAGACTCATTTGATGATGATGAAGATGATTATAAAGATTTAAGTATGTATAACCCATACTACGGTGATGATGAGGAACCTGAATTTGAAGATATGGAAATTGAAGATGTTTTAGGTTTATCTAACGATGATGAGGATGATGATGAAGTAATTAGTTCTCTACAGGAACAAGTTAACAAATCATTAGATATGTTCAGAAGATTTAAAAATCTATAACTTTTCATTACTTTTGTGATATTTCTTATGTATAATTAAATAATTTAAATTAAGAAAACATGGAAATTAAAGAATTAGTATCGTATTACTTAAATGACTCGTCAAAAACTCTTGATGTAACATTTAGAACCACTTTAGATGGTGAGGATGAAATTAGAGAAGATAAGATTAACTTTGACGAAATAACCGACTTTGGGTATGACTTCGTTTCAGATACGACAGATAACTACAGAGCATTACTCGATGAAGACTACGAAGACGATGACTACGAAGAAGACGAGATATTTGTTGACGACCAAGAAGTAACATCATTCTTAAATGAATACTATTTAATTCACCCAACCAAACTTCCTAACTCAGAATTATTTTAAGGACCAATTCTTGTTAAGTAGATTGTAACAGATTCCTCAGAACCTGAACTACCATTCGACCATAACCCTGTGGTACGTAATGTTAAACTTTCAACACCATCACTAAGAATTTTAAACGTTCTTGAACTTGAGTTAACCTCAAATTGGATGTACCCTAAATCATATATCGTATGGTTTCCTATCGTCTTATAGAAATATTGTTTACCCCAAAGCACTTGACCTGACGGTAATGTTGTTGGGCAAAACGAAATAACGGTATAATCCAAATGCCATTTGGTAAACCCAACACTAATACTATCCATAGGAAAAACGTCATTAGGATTGATGTACATCGTTCCTGGAATGTATGTTGTGTCTCCAGGAGAAGTCGAATTCTCAACTTTAGAATAAGTTATTCTATCTACAACATATTCACCACTTAAACTTAATAAAGTTGGTTCGGAATATTTTAAACAAGACGTTAAAAACGTCAGACATAAAGAAACAAATATTAGTCTTTTCATAGTTATAATTTATTATTCTACAAATATACGTATTTTTTTTGAAACAAAAATATTTATTACTATGATAAATGATGTTGACTATATAATTTCCTTAATGAAAGAGTACACTCCTAAAGAAAATGAGGGGGAACTTGGGGAACAGGATGCTGCGGCAGCACCAAGTGGTGGAGGAGGAGCGGCAAAATACCCTACTGTGACCAAATGGGGGTCAGGTGTTACAAGAACAGGACCTGCAAATCAAGTAACCCTTACTAAGTGGGCGGATATTGTTAAAGTTAATCGAGGAAAGGCAAACACTTTATTATAAACCACGATATTTATAATTAGATTAATCAAAAAAAAACATTTTAAAATGAAACAACGTAAATTAAATGAGGCTAAGGAAGAATTGGTGAGAGCGTTACTCCTAATGAAGTACGACACTAAAAAAACCCTTACAGAAAATCAAAAAAATATTAAAAACCCATTAAAAGAAGATGTTCCAGCGGCAATCGCAGGAAGTGCCGTTGGTGGTGCGGCGGTTGGAGCAGGAGTTGGTGCGGCGTTACCAACATCACTCGCAATTGGTGCGGTAGGTACAGGTGCGGCGTCAGGACTTGTTTATAGTTTGGCGGGAACTCTTGGGGTTGGTGCTGCCGCGGCAGGGGCAATAATTGGTGGGGCGGCAGCAGTCGCGGTATTACCATTAGTATATTGGATTGTCACCAAAGATAATGGTGCCGATAGAGTAAAAGCCCTATTTCAAATGTGTTCAACAAACTCAAGTGCAATATCTAAATTACCAAGAAAAATAAATGACGGAACTATTAGAGGGTTAGCGGATAAAATTAATGACGCGGTTAACTACTCAACATTAGGGTTTATGGCGGGAACAGATGAAGAGTCTTTATTTGGAGCGTTTAATTCCTTAGGAGGCGGTACTGCATCTGATGCGTGTGCATTGATTAACAAATACAACCAACAATACGGTGATTTATATGACGATTTAGATGGTGATATTGACGCAGAAAGTGAATGGAACCAAATCTACAGACCTTTAAGAGATTGTATCGAGGATTCATTAAAGGATGTGGTTGCTGAAGACCCATGTAAGGATAGTCCAGGTACTGTATGGGACGAAAAAACTAAAGCATGTGTTCCTGTAAAGCCAGGTCCTGACCCAAATCCAAAATGGAGAGATTGTCCTGATTTCCCATTGACGAAAGGTTGTAAAGGTGAAAAAGTTAGAAAAATACAAGACTGTTTAGGAATAAGCGCTGACGGTAAATTTGGTTCGGGAACCGAAAAGGCAATCACCAATAAAGGATATAGTGTACCTGTTACCCAAGAAATTTATGATAAAATTTTAGAAAATTGTGGTGGAACTACTACTACTACAACGTCACCAGGTCCCGATAGAGAAACGGAATATACTAACGTAGATTAAAATTAAAAACAACATAAGAAATATGAAAAATAAAAGATTTATAAAAGAAGACGTACTTAATCCAGGGTCTGCTCAATTCAAAGAAGAAAAACTTCAAAAAGCGTTTGACGCAGGATGTTATCCTAAAGTCAAAGGACCATTTACTGACCCAAAGGGGGGTGGAGAGGTTATTTACCAAAAATCAACAAACCCCGATAATAAAGCGAATCCTCACGTATTCGATTTCCCTGATGGAAAAAGAGAGTGGAGAACCACAGGAGATAAAACAGGTACAATTGCTAGAACAACAAAATGGTATTGTGAAAAATTGAATGTTACTAAAAATTCAATTTTAACTCCCGACCAACAAAAAGCTTTAAAATCTTTACAAACATATAGTAATAATCAAATTGTTCCTTATGAAGTAGGTGTTGAAAAACCTGTAGGGGAAGGATGGGATTTGATGTCACTAAGTAAATCTTTAGAAACAAATGTTGGTAAAGAATATGCAAAATATATCAACGCAGCGTTGGCAACTAATTTAGGTGATGCTAAAGTTTGGGTGTTACAAGGAGCTAAACAATATCCATCAAATGTATCACAAGAATTAATCAAGTATTTTGAAAGTTTACAATATATTATAGGAAAAGCTCCTGCAGGTCAAGATAACGTATTCACCACTATAGATTTACAACAAGACCCTACATATGGAAATCAGTTCCAAACACCGTTTTATGTTCATTACGACCCAAGTAAATTAACCCCCCAACAAGTAAATGCAGAATTAACAAAATCAATAAATGCTGCAAAAACAACATTTAGTAAATCAACTTGTAAAGAAACCATTTCATTATATTACGAAATGTATAAGAATAAAATGGTTCAAAGTCAGGGTAAACTTGATACGATTAAAATGACTGTTAGAGGATGTGTAGATAGTAACAAATTCCATTCATTAAGTAAAAAAATTGAAGAATTAAATTTTGCCCCACCTGTTCAGTTAAGTAATGGTAATTCACTTGATTACGCAATATCCCCTGACGCTCGTACTACCGTTAATCCTGTAAAGCCAGGTCCTGATTCATCTCGTGATAATGTTAGGGAACGTAAAGAACAACAATTAAAAAACCTAATTAGAGAGAGTTTACTTGAAATCAAGGAGACTAAAAAAAAAAGTATCGTGGGTGAGGGTAAAATAGTTAAGGCGAGATTAACAATAATCTCAGAAAATGTTACACTTAAAACTAAAAAACAAAAAGATAAATTTTTTGACGAGTTATTATCTGAGATGGTTTATTTAAATTCTCAAGGATTTGACAAACAAGTTATCACCGAAGGATTCTGGGACGCATTGAAGGGTTTATTTGGACATGCTCCTAGCGGAATTATGGAGTACTTTAAAGAATATATGGGTAAATGGTTAGTTGAGCATTTAACTCCTATGGACCCTGAAGGATGGTTTGGAAGTATGATTATTACTGGAATAGGTAATTTACCTATCGGAGACATTCCAAAATTAACAGATTGTAATTATTTAACAAAATGGACTTCAAAAACTGCTGCGGAAGGCACGGTTAGAAAATTAACACATGAAAAAGGGTTAGATGGACCATTCTACGATATACTTAGAAACTCAATTGTTGATATGTTAGACGAAACTTCTTTAGGTTCTAAAATCGAAGAGGCTTTAGGAAGTTTTATATGTCCACTACTTGGAGGAGTTAAAAATAAGATGGAGAAGGCAACTGATACGTTAAAACAAAAAGCGTTGGCCACTTCTTAAAATACCTGTGAGGTAATTACTCACACGGGATAAACCAAACTAAAGAAAGGGGGTATTCCAAATCTAGCAAATTGGGTGTCGAAAGACACCCTTTTGTGTTTTAAGAATATGACTTTTGAAACTCCTTCCAAATAGGCTCAACGTTAGAGTTAATTATTTCTGAAAATATCGATGGCTCATATGGGTTATATCTTAATTTCATATTTGCTTCAACAGGAGTCTTATCACCTTTTGCCCGATTACAAGTACCACAACATGTGATTAAGTTTTGCCAAGTATTCTCACCACCTCTTGATTTGGGTTGTATATGGTCAACCGTCAAATTCTTCTTACCGCCACAATACACACACTCATAATTGTCTCGTTTAAACAATCTATGTCGGTTAATTTTTAACTTATGAATTCTATGTCTTACGTAGTTCAGTAAACGAATAATTAGAGGTCTAACAAATGTTTGGTCGCCAGCAATAATAGGATTCTCGGAAGATTTTAAAATCTCCGCCTTACCTTTTGTTACAAGGTTAAACCCTCTAAAAACTGTCGTTACGTTAATAGGGGTAAAATCCGCATTTAATACTAGTACTTTATCCATATGATAATTATAATAAAAATTTTGAGGATTGACAAGATTTGAATCAAAAGTATATTTATTGGTATATGAAAAAGAAAATTGTTGGGATAGCCTCTTTACCCGATAGAGAAGATTGTTTGGAAGAAACTATACGCAGCCTATATGACCAAGTTGATAAGATTATTGTTGGTTTGAACAAATATACTGAAATACCTTTCTTTTTAAATATGAAAAAAATTGATTCGTATTTATTAGATAACTCATTAGGTGACGCGGCCAAATTTTATAAAGTCGATAATTACCAAAACGATTATTATTTCGCATGTGATGATGACATCATTTATCCCAAAAATTATTGTGAAATTTTAATTAAAAAATGCGAACAATATAAATCAATTGTTGGATTACATGGAGTTAGATTGATAAAACCTATAACAAGTTATTATAAAAATAGAAAAGTTTATCATTGTCTACATTCGTTAGAAAATGATGTTGAGGTTGATTTAATAGGTAGTGGAGCTTGTTTAATTGATACCTCAATCCTAAAAATAAAATTATCAGATTTTCGAACACCTAATATGGGTGATATATGGTTAGGGGATTTATGTAAAAAACAAAACATTAAATCATTCACTATATCAAGAGAAAAAAATTGGTTAAAATATAGTGACAAAATGTCCAATAAATGGACAATTTACGATGATTTTAAAAATAAAAAAGATGAAGAACAAACTAAAATAGTATCAATATGGAATACGGTAGAGTAAATATAAAATACGATAATAATGAAATTTCATTACTGAGTCTTTTTGAGTCTGACCACATTTATAAACATTTAAAAAAGACTGGTAATTTTTATGAGTTAAAACTTTTAGAAAAAGTTAAATCGTTAAATTTAACGGGTACGTATATCGATGTTGGTGCTAATATAGGTAATCATACTATTTTTTTCTCAAAATTTTGTAAATCAACACAAGTAATCTCGATTGAATTAAATTGTGAAATTTATAAAGTTCTACAACAAAACGTAATTAACTCACCAAATGTATCTACAATTAATATTGGGGTTGGTGAAAAATTTAAACATGTTAAAATATCTAATATTGATGAAACTAATGTTGGGATGACAAAAATAATTGGCGAAAATGGGGATATTGTAGTAGATACTTTAGATTCTATTTTATCAGATGTAAACAATATAAGTATTATTAAAATTGATGTTGAGGGGTATGAAAAAAATGTTTTAATAGGCGCAAAAAATATTATTTCTAAACATTCTCCAGTAATAATTGCGGAACTTAGAGATGAAAAAGAATTTGACGAGTTTGAAAAAATATCTAATGATATTGGATATTTTACAGATAAAATAAACTACGCCTCAACCCCAACTTATTTTTGGTATAAGAAAAATGAAATATATGATTTTGTTTATATTATACCAACTTATGAAAGATTTGATAAAGTTAAACCATTAATAGACGACATATTAACTAAGAATCTAAATACTTTAATTATTGTGTTAAGTGATGGTTCTTCAGATAAACGTTATAAAACATTAATTAACTTTAATAAACGAGTTGTTTATATTGAAAATAGGACTAACAATGCCAAAGAAAAATATTGGTTAACCGTTAACACCTTATTAAATGAAATGTCTAAGTATAAATTTAAATATGGGGTAATGTTAGGTGATGATTTCACACTCATCGATGGTTATCAAGAGAAATTAGAGAAATATATTAGTGATGGTAACATAGTTAGATTATTTACACAACAATCTATTGGGGACACTAATTGGGGGTTTAAAGATTGGGTTGACGGCGCGTTCTGTGCACCATACTCATTCTTTCAAAAAATCAATTTTGAATTATTTCCGATAAAAAAATTAATCGGACGGGTTTCTTCAGGGGTCGGCCAACAGATGTCCCAACGATTGACTAACTTAAATTATGTTGTAAAAAATTACGGTTCGTTAATTCGTCATATTGGTAATGACGATTCAAAAATGCACCCAACAATTAGACTAAATCAACCATTAGTTGCGGATTTTAAAATCCAACAGAAATTATTAACCATTATTATACCCACTTTTAATAACGTTGAATTTATTAAAGAATGTTTATCATCAGTGATTAAGTCAGTAAAGTCGTTGAATTGTGAAATCTTAGTAGGTATTGATTCTTGTGAAAAAACGTTAGAATTTGTATCAAAAAACATGTTTGATGGTAGAGTACGATTTTTATTTTTTCAACATAATGTTGGTCCATATATAATTAAAAATAGTTTAGTGAAAAATTCTAATTCTGATACAATTTTATTTTTTGATTCTGACGACATAATGTGTGAAAACATGGTCGAAGAAATTATTAAATTACAATCATTTAATGATTTTGTAAGACCTAAATATATTAATTTTAATGGGTTAATACCTACTAACCCTCCTGTGAGTAACGAAAAACTTTTTGGTGAAGGAGTTTTTAGTATAAAAAAAGAATTGTTCCTATCGATGAACGGGTTTGAGCCATGGAGAACAACCGCCGACACTGATTTTATGGGTAGATTATATAAGAATAGTCGTAAATCAACTAATACCCCTACAGTCCTATTCTATAGAAGAATTCATCAAAATAGTTTAACACAATCCAAACAAACTGGACATGGGTCAAAAGTTAGACAAAACTATAATAATCTAATAAGGAATAAGACTTCCTTTGGACCGTTACCTAATTTAAGTACCTCACCATTTATTGAAATTTCTGTTGGTCATACTAAACCCGTTGAAATATTCGATGAGGTTAAACATAAAAAAATGGTCGTAAATGATATGGTTAAAGGTATTTTAAATAAAACAAATATATCAAAAACAATTGATTACGACTTAATAAATAAAAACACTCAAAAACAAGGGGTTTATGTTCCGATTAATAATGTGAAACCTATTAGAGAAAATAAACCTGTTGATAGAATGAAGATTACTGAACTTAAAAAAGACTCACTCGCATATCAATCCCGAGAATTTGGTGGTATTAAAAAAACCAACAAAAGTTCTTCACCAAATATTTTTGGTGGTAATAATAAAAGAAAAGGTGGTCCATTACTTTGATTTTAAAAAAAAATATTCTTACATTTACAAAAAATAAAAGATATGTTTGTAATAATTAAACACGTAAAAAATACAATAGGCGTTAAAGTTCCTGTAATTTTAATTAATAGTCACTCTGAGATTTGGGAGTTTGATACTCTTGAAGAGGCGGAATCCATGAGACTAATTTTTGAACAGAACTCAGATTCGGGTCATAAATACGAGGTTAAGAAAATTTAATCATATGCACCCGTAGCTCAGCTGAAAAGAGCAACGGTTTTCTAAACCGTAGGTCCCAGGTTTGAATCCTGGCGGGTGTACCATCATAACCCACCGTGTATTTCTCGGTGACAATTAGAACATACTAACATACATTTGTCTAACTCATTTTTAATTACTTTGTCAAATTTATATTGTCTGACATGTGCAATTGTAAAATCCTTTTCATTGGGGATTAAATGATGAAAGTCTAAGGCTCCTATGTACTTATTGTATCCACATATTTGACAACAACCTCCTTTATAATCAACCATTTCCTGTTTTAATTTTCTATTTCTTTCAGTAACTTGAATGGTTGTACATTTTTTACAATAAACTGACCCTCCTATTTTTCCTCTTCTATTATAAAATTCATCAATACTACAATTATTATTACATTTTGGACATAGTCTGTGGTCACCATATTCTTTAATTCCTTGAGATGAAAAATTTTTTGTTTTAAAAGGTATTTTGTATTTTTTTACCCAATATCTAATAGTACTTAACGATTTACCCGTTTCTTTACTAATTTGATTTAATGATTTACCATCATTTATTAATTTTTCTAAAAATTCTTTTTTCATAGTTAAATGGATTATATTATATAAATATCCAATTAAACCATAAAATTGACATCAATAAAAAAGTGTTTATATTTAGTGTATGGGAAGTCAAGATAATATGTTAGAACAAGAACATAATGAGTTCGTTAATAGCGAACTATTTTGTCAAATGATTAAGGAGAAAATCGAAAATTCTCATTATCATAAATATGATGGGATTGCCCCCGAAGGGTTTATCTTAATACCTGAACAAACTTTAGAACGATTAAAAGATTTCGACTATTGGAAGGAGTGGATACACGACTCAACAACTTTTAATAAAGATATGAAAGAGGATACAAAAAATATGTGATTTTTCTTGGATAGTCAAATCTTTTTTGTATCTTTGTTCTATGAAAAATATATTAGGATTTCTTTTTATTTCTTTTGGTGTTATGGTAGCGTTGAAAGAAGAATACCATTGTAAAAATTACAGTGAGGTCTTTTCAAAAATGACGAATAGTGGGAGTTCTTCTGAATCAACTCCTTCGGTTGAGGACCAAGTTGTTTATATCTCAGGTTTGGGGGATTTTGACCAATCCGATTTAGAAACGGCCTCAAAGGCTATTACTGAAGTATACGGTCTTAAATGTGAAATAATTAATCCAACAAGTACCTCAGATATTTTATATAATGAGAAGGGTAAGTTAGACGCAAAAATATGTCATCAACAATTAAATCCGAAAAATAAAACGGTTTATGTGACAAATGAATATGTAATGTCTGATGGGATAATTGTTTGTGGGGCAACAACATTTTATGGTAATTTTATTATTGTTAGTGATAATTTTAATAATCACGTAAGAAATACTACACTTCATGAAATGGCACACACTTTTGGTCTTGGTCATTGTGATAATCAATGTATATTAGGTCATATTAAACTTGGCGAACCTAACGGTAAATTTTGTAACGACTGTAAAATAAAACTTGGATTAAAATGAAAACTTTTGAAGATTTAGAATTTAGACCTCATCGTATGGATGGTGTACAATCAATTATGATGTTTGATAATGGATATGGTGTTTCTGTTATTAAAACGCCACACTCTTACGGTGGAAAAAGGGGTCGATACGAATTGGCGGTATTAGACTCAAGTGAGGCAATTACATACAACACACCTGTTACTGAAGATGTATTAGGTTACCTTTCTGAAAAAGAAGTAACAAGATACATGATAGAAGTTCAAAAATTATTAACCTTTAACTTAAAATAATATGCCAGATTTCACAACCGAGATTGACATTGACCCATATGAGTATGTGTCGCAGATATGCCCAGTTTGGGATTAAATAGTAGAAACTTTAAATAATAAATAAAATGACAAAAAAAGCAGAAAATTCAAATGAAACACAGAACCCCAAATTGGGTATATCTGTTGTTATAAATCGTTTTTTAGATAAAGTGTTATTGTGGTTGATTTATCGTAGATGGAGAATGTTAGGTAAGAAAATAGATGGTAAGACATTTTTATCGTCTGATTATGCTAAAAGACGTAAATCTTATGAGAGTTTGATGTGGGAAGTTAGGAAAAATGATTTATAACGAACAAGTATAAATATAATAATTTTATAAAAATGTTTGACAATTGAAGAACTTTTACTACTTTTGTAATAGTTATTAGAAAACAATTGAAAAAAATAGAATCAATGAGAACAAATATTAAACATATGGTCATTATCAGTAAATCGCAATTTATGAATTGCTGGTATCCGCGTGTTTCAAGTATTGGTTCGGAATTGAGTGTAAGATAAAAGTTAAGTATAACATATATCTAAACCCCGAGCCACATAAGGTTCGGGGTTTTTTGTTTTAAGTTCATTGACATATTGGTTTAAAAGTTTATTGTCCTGTAGTGTAATTGGCAACACACCTGATTTTGGCTCAGGAATCCGAAAGGTGTATTCAGGTTCGAGTCCTGACAGGACAACACATTGCGTGGCTCATTGGAGAAGAGTTATTTCTCATAAGGATGACCAGGTGGGTTCGACTCCCATACACGCAACGACAAAAAAAAGTTTGGTAATATAAAATAAATTACTAACTTTGTCAAACAGTTCCTTAGCTCAACGGTAGAGCACTTGTCTTACATACAAGAAGTTGCGGGTTCGATTCCCTCAGGAACTACAATAAGGACCTCAAGCTAACTTAGTAGAAGCGTTGGACTGAAAATCCAAAGGACTTGGAGCGTAACCAAGGGGGTCCACGGAGGCCTGAAATAACAGGACACCCCCACTCCCATATGGCAGTCAGTCCGTTAACCTGATGAAGTGGGGTTTTTTAAATGGAGTGTATAGTGTCAGTGGTTGAGCACGTTAGTTTGTGGTACTAATAGGGTGAGTTCGAATCTCACTATACTCCCAAAAGTCGGGACGCTACGGTCGTAAATTCTGCAGAATGAGAAGACGAAAAGCCTAAGCACGCAGATGAGCTCGCGTTGACGACTATAAAATTGGATGTGGGGTTTGTTAGTAAAACAAGTTACTTATCAATTAATGTGTATATTTATTAATATGAGAAAAGAAAAATACACCAAAGAATTGTTAGAAAAACTTGTTTCAGAATCCGAAACTTTTTCTGACTTGGTTAGGAAACTAACCTTAAAAACAAAGGTTCATGGTAACATGGTCGCCTATATAAAAAAAAAGTTGATTGAATTAGGTATTAATTTTGACCATTTTAAAGGAAGGAGTTGGTCAAAAGGTAAATCAAATTCTACGGGTACTGCGTTAACTAAAGAAGAATTTAGTGAGTTTTATTTATCTAAGAACGCAAAAAAATATACAGGTAGTAATAATATTAAAAAATACTTGTTTAAGTTTGGTTTAAAAGAGAATAAATGTGAGGTATGTGGTATTGGCGAATATTGGAATGGGTTACCAATCTCAAATCAATTAGACCATATTGATGGGGATAATCAGAATAACGAAATAAATAATTTACGAATTTTATGCCCTAATTGTCATAGTCAAACTAAAACTTTCGCAGGTAGAAATGTAAAAACGGAAGGCGCCCGAATGGACGAGGACACCGCCTTGAAAGCGGCTGAGTGTAAAAGCTTTGGGGGTTCGATTCCCTCGTCTTCCGCAAAAAAATAAAATTATGAAAACAAAAGAAGAGGCAAAACTTGATTTTGAAATGACTGTCAAACGTCTTAGAGAAGAACGAGAGATTAAACGAAAGGAGTATTGGAATGATTTGAAACCCTTCAATGAACCAAACGACATTCCTGAAATCCCAAGGGTGGATGAAAAAGAGTATAAAGAGTTCTACATCCCAAGATTAATTAAGGCGGGAGCAATCCCAAAGAAAGACTTAATTCACGGTCAGGTTTATATTGGGGACCACAGGAACACAGATATTGCAAGATGGAATCAGGAAACAAACAAATTTGACCACATGAGATATAAGTTTGGTTGGATGGAAGATGACTGTAATCATTTTGAAGATGACGATGGATTTGCATTATTTGTTCCGATTAAATTAGGAACTGAAGAAGATTGGACTAACAGATTAACAAAATAAAAACATGACAAAAAAAATAACTCAGTCCCTTAAAGACCAACAAATTTCAGAACCTGAAATAATCGATTTAATTAGTTCTTACCGAAAAATGGTAAAGGCAGGAATCCTAAAAGAAAAAGGGTTTGTTAAACTTTTAATTAAACTGGGAATTGACCGACCAAGTGATAACCAATTCATCCTTGATGAGAATAAGGTATATACGCTTAAGTAAAAAACAGTCTCTTGGTGTAACGGATTAGCACCTATCGTTACGGCCGATAAAGTTTGGGTTCGAATCCCAAGGAGACTACAACATCCGATGTGTGTTCCCGAGCTAGGTCGGGATAAATGGAGAATAGAGGAGGGAAATGGTGTCCCCGATTGTTTGCTAAACAATAACCCATTAAGTTGGGCGTGGTTCGAGTCCACTGTTCTCCGCAACAATGGTTCTGTAGTTCAATTGGAAGAACAAAGTCCTTCTAAGGATGGTCAAGTGGGTTCGAATCCCTCCAGAATCACTAAAATAAACGGGGTGTAGTCTTGAGGAGAGACGCTTGGTTTGGGACCAAGAGGCGGCGGGTTCGACTCCCGCCACCCCGACAAAAAATTTAGTAAAACAGAACGATATATACCAAAAAATGGTTACTTTTGTTCAATAAAACTAAACATTGTGATGTGTCCGAGCGGCTTAGGAACTATCCTGATACGATAGTCTACGTGGGTTCGAGTCCCACCGTCACAACCTTGGGTCGTTTTTGTACTTTAATGATATTTATTATTAAAGTACAATTATGGCAAGAAAAGAAAAAAAATATCATTACATTTACAAGACCACAAATATTAAAAATGGAAAATATTATATCGGAATGCACAGTACTGATAATCTTGAAGATGGTTATATGGGGTCTGGTAAAAGATTGAGACGTTCTTTGAAGAAATACGGTAAACAAAATTTTAAGTCTGAAATCTTGGAATTTTTACCAAATAGGGTATCTTTAATCGAAAAAGAAAAAGAATTGATAAATGAGAAACTATTAAAAGATTCATTATCAATGAATATTAAAAAGGGTGGTGAAGGTGGTTTTGTTAACAACGAACATAAAATTAAATTTATTAATGAGGCGGTAAAGATGTTTAACATTAATAAGGAGAAAATGGTTGAGAGGAAAAAATGGTTGTGGGATAATGATAAAGAATGGCGTGATAATTTTAGTAAAAAACTAAGTAATAGTAAAATAGGTAATATCAGTTGGACTGGATTACATCATACTGAAGAAACAAAAAGAAAAATATCGAAAAAAAATTCAATAAATCAAAAAGGTGAAAACAATTCCCAATTTGGGACTCGTTGGGTTACAAATGGAAAAGAGAATACAAAAATTAAAAAAGAAGAAACAATTCCTAATGGATGGAGATTGGGAAGAAAATTGATATAGAATGTAAGTCTATGGTGAAACGGTTTATCGTCTATGTATACAAAACCAAGGTTTCAGCTTCAAATCCTGATTACTCCTTCATAGCTTACTGGTAAAGCTTACGACTTTTAATCGTAAGACCCAAGTTCGATTCTTGGTGGGGGAACAATGGTCACATGGCCGAGTGGCTTAGGTGATGGTCTGCAAAACCATCCACGTAGGTTCGAATCCTACTGTGACCTCAAACAAATACGCGTCTTTGGTGTAACGGCTTAGCATAAGTGACTCCAAATCTCTTGGTCAGGGTTCGAATCCCTGGGGACGCGCAATTATTGGCTTGGTAGCTCAGAGGAAGAGCATTCGTTTGTTAAGCGAGAGGTCGGGATATTTTAATTCCTCCAATCCGTAATTATTTTAAGAAAAATGTTGTGGGTATTAAAATTAGTTGTATATTTGTAAAACAAACAAACTAAAACATATACCATGACAAACACAATCATCAACGTAACAACAGGAACATTAGCAGGAGATACTTTCTACGGAAACTTTAACACTACCATCAAAGGTAAAAGAGAATCTGTTATGGTGTCTAACCATATCAAGGATTTGAATAAAGAATACGAATTCCGTATCGCAAACAAATGTCAGGCAGGATTTATTAATATCCACGACACTAAAGGAACTGCGGAAGGAGTTATCCGTGGGTACAGTAAGAACTCATTGGCTAACATTCAAGTTAAGAATGAGTTCGGTCATTGGGTGAACGTATACACCACCAAAGGTGGTAAATGGTACTCAATTGACAAAGGGTTCATGGATGTATTGACTGTTGGGACAATGAGAGAGTCTTTCCCTGTTATGTGTGACATGGAAATTTGGACTAAATTTGGAGCAAAAACTTGGGCGGACAAGGCGTTCGTCCAAAATTAAAAAAATAGTCAGGTGGCGGAATTGGTTAGACGTAACCAATAGGAAAGCAATCAGCAACAACTGGTTTACACAGGTTCGAATCCTGTCCTGACTACAAGTAGCCCGAAGTACAAGGGACCGAAGATGGAGATTACAGACATAGGTTGAAATAAAAAATACCTTCGGGTACATCTATGTAATGGCGTGGACGCTCCCCGAATCGTGGGTCGGCATAGTTTGTGTGTTCTAGGGGTATTTGAAAAACACACATTTTTAGTCAGGTGGCGGAATGGTAGACGCTACATAGATAGTCAACTACAACAATAATAAAAATGGGTTGCTCCATATAATAAGAATTGCTCTGTCGCAGAGGTTGATATACAGGTTCGAGTCCTGTCCTGACTACAAAGGTTGATTGGGGAATGGTGATACCTATGACACGAGAGTGTGTGTCGGTCGGTATCATCGGAGTTTGCAGGTACACACCGAAGTAACGCCAATCGTAAAAGAGGATGTCCACTGAACCATCTTCCTCTTTCCTAACTTGGGAGTGTTGAGCAACGGTTGCTTAGCTGACTGTAAATCAGTGGTCTACGACATTGGGGGTTCGAATCCCTCCACTCCCACTAACTTTTAAACTAATAGTCTTCGAAAATAGTAATTTTATTAAAACAGATAACATTGATGGTCAATGGTTATCTCCCATTCCTTCTGAGAGAGAATGGCAAGAACAAAAATTGGTTGAGATATTTGGGCATTACCCAAATGCAAGTCCAAGATGGCAATACTTAAATGCGTTAATTTTAAGTGCTTTGGAACATATTGAGCAGAATAAAGAATAAGAAGTGTTAGAGACCACGCATTTTAAGATTTACAACTATTTATTTTAATATAGAATAATAGTATGAATTTTAAACAAATATTAATTGCTGAGTCCGAGAAGAAACGTATCAGGGAAATGTATGGAATATTAACAGAACAATATTTCAAAGCTCCTAATGGTGGTACGGGTCAAGTAGTTAATAAATATCCTGCGGGTTATTATTCGTTAAGTGGTACGGATAAATCAGGTACCGCATATGACAACACAACCAATTTACAAAAAATTATCGATAACGCCAAAGAGTTTTTAACGGCTAATAAAGGTTATATCCCAAGAATTGTTATTAATGCGGGTGAATCTATTAACCCTAATTACGATACTGAAGGTGGTACGGGAGTTAAAAGTTCAGGATGGTTGTCTCAAAAAAGAAAAGACAAAATTGAGGTATATATTAAACAACAATTAAAAGATTTAGTCGATAAAAAACTTATCTCAAAGTATCCCGAGGTTATTTTATATTTTGATGAGGCGAAAACATTAACAATACCATCAGGTGGGTGGGACGATTATCGAACATGGAAAAAATCTACCGACCAAGAAAAAAAGGTAAACCCTAAAAACGCCGAATATATTAAGTTAAAAACTGGCTACGATACCGACCAATTTACTAAAATAAATTTTAAAATTGTTCCTGATTTTGGGGATAATCAATGTTCATTTAATGTTAAAATTGGGGTACACTATGATGATTTAAGTATTGGTCATAGATGTAACACTGCAAGGTTTGAAATCTTGGCAAACGGTGTACAATTAACGACAGGTGGTGGAACAACATGTGGGTCAGGATTACGATATGCCGATATGAATAATGGTGGTGGTAGTTTAGATTGTAAATCAGGCGATATTGGTGGACAAAGAATGAATTATTTCCAATTAAATAATAAGTCCGTGGTTGATAAAATTATAGCAGCGTCTCCCGATAAAAACACTATAAAAATAACTATGAGATGTACGTCAACAGGATTTAACGACCCTACTGGTAGATGTCATCAAGATGTTCCACATGTTACGGTTCACAATACTGATGGTAAAGTAACTGTTGACACATACCCTAGAATAAACGATGACGCCCTAATCACTATTGATAAATGTGGTAATAAAATTTCAGGTGGAGGGGGAGTACCAACAAAAAGTAAAGACGCAGCATCGGGAACGACAACGACACCTAATACCCCAACGACAACAACTACAGGTCAGAAAATAAATTTTGCCGCACCTGCAACAGGAACATTAACTTCAGACCAAGCAATCCTTAACAAACTAAGTAGTGGTGAGGTTAAGAAAAATACCGATAATACTTATTCAGTTTTGAAAACGTTTGCGTACAACGGTATTACTTATAAAGTCGGAGATACTATTGTAAAAATATTACCAAAGGGGAGTACTGTGACAACGACAACGACAACAATTAAATAAAAAATGGGGTTACCCCCACTTCTATTCAACCTTACCGTAGTAATTGTATGAGGTTTTATCATCCTCAACAATAACCGTAATTGTTGTATTATCAACACATGGTGATGTAAAATAAGTAACTACGTATGATTTTTTAGTACTTTCTTCTACTGAGTAAAAAGAATTAACACCAGGGTTAGCGTTTTTCTTACCCAATAAAGTATAAACCATATCACCATTTTTATGTTTAATAACCAAAGAATCTTGGTAGATTAAAATTGTTGGTGATACTACCAATATAGAATCAGACCAAGTAGAAGTACTGTCAGTTATTGAATGACCAACCTCTAACGATTTGATATTTACTTTATAGATGTCTTGAGACAAGCAAAAGATTGTTGTTAAAGACAATAACGATGTGACGATTAATTTTTTCATATCTTTTTATTTATACCACAAAGATAGAATAAAGTTCCGATAAAAAAAAATTTTTATCAAAAAACTTGACACTTTCCAAAAGTGACATATATTTAATTAAAAACAGACAATACTGCAAATGAAAAATTTAAATACAATACTATTAGGCGGGACTGAGGCGGATACGACTCGGACGGAGATGGTATGATATTTAGTATAATAAAACTTAATTGAACCCATCTCCAAAAAAGATGGGTTTTTTTATGTCTATTATTTTGTAATAACAATTATTTGTAGTAGATTTGTAATGTTCTTTGACATATTGGTTTGAAAAAAAAATACGGCTCCATGGTTGAATGGCTACAATACCACCCTGTCACGGTGCGTGGTACGGGTTCGAATCCCGTTGGGGCCGCTTATTAACAAAATGGTTGTATTTATGAGGATGAAAAAAATTAGTTTATTCCTGATTGTGTTGTTCACATTAATATCAGGATGTCAGTCAGACCCTAAATTCCGTAATTCGGAATTCACTAGGAAACCTGCACAGTATAATTCAAATTACTCCTCGAAATACAGATAAGGCATATCGCAGGTTATGGAAGTGGTCTATCCGTCAGGTCTCATAAGCCAGAAATCGGGGGTTCGAATCCCTCACCTGCTACCAAATGGGGGTGCATGTACCAAGGCTTTGGCGATGTCGATTTGCAATCAACGTGAGGTGGGTTCGATTCCCATCATCTCCACCAAATAAACAAGTAAAATGAAGAATGATGAAAGAAGTTTTATCGGGAACTTTCAAGTCGTCTAAAAAAGAATTTATTAAGGTAAATCAAGAAGATAATCTGATTGAAAGTTTGAAAAAAACGCTGAAAAGAACAAAGTACAGGTTCAGAGTGAGGAGCGGGTCTCACAAAAAGTAAATGGTGTCTTGGTCCGCTCTGAATGGTGACATTTAACGACAAGGTCTCGGTGGACAGAACGCGTCTGATTCCACCCAAATTTGCGGGTATCGTATAATGGATTATTACTTTAGACTTCCAATCTAAAGATGTGAGTTCGATTCTCACTACCCGCTCCAAATAAAAATAATTTCTCCAAAAAGGTTTGGTGGATTCAGAAAAGTTTAGTACTTTTGTAATGTGAGAATGGGGGACACGGTCGGTGAGAAGTTGGTGACCTGTCCCCCGACAAAAGAGTTAAAAGTTCATTGAAAAGAATATCTGTGGTGGGTAAAAAACGGTAAACTCGTAAAGTGCATTTACTTGTTGATATGAAATGGTGAAACGAGGGTCCATATCAACTACACACCATAAAAATATTGAGAGAGTGGCGGAAAATAAAGACGCTTAAGCCGTCGCACAATATCGGGGATTTTGGTTTAACAACCAAATATACGTGATGTAACCCGAGGCTGAGGTCATTCGAGTTAGGTTTTTACCTAATTCCAACCTGTAAAAAGGTGGTAGACAATGTGGGTGAAACCCCCACCTCTTTCGCCTTATTGATAATGGTTTTCCCCATTCAACGGATGTCGACAATCCAGAATGGAATCGGAATTCATCACCCCCTGAAAAGGACAGTGCCGAGGCCTCGTAAAACTACGATTAAGCACTTAAGATTGGAGCGAGACGGGTACTCCATCATTATCATAATATTATGTTGCCATCGTCTAACGGTTAGGACCTATGGTTTTCATCCATAAAATCGGAGTTCGATTCTCCGTGGCAATACAAACGAGTAAGAGATATTCGTAGGGTTTTTAAGTATCCCTCAAAACTTGACGGAGTTGGTACCATTACGTTACAGGGTACTCGTTGGGAATAAGGAAGGAAGGTTCTCCTCTCCCCCAAGTAAGAACTGACTTTTAAGTGATAGGACACGTTGGGTTTTCAAATAGAGAAACTATAAATATCCACTCACCACAATCTCAGGTGGGGTCCCAACCAAGGGCAATGCGGGTTCATACCTGCGGAGCAAGGTGACGGTCAGGAAAGACTGACAAAGTAACCAAGTAATACGTAATGGCAAAACGGTTATGTCACCCTTTATGGTTGTATCGTTGTAGGTTCGAGTCCTATCTTGGTTGCTCGTTTCGGTTAGTTTACCGAATAGTATGTCCAATACGATGTGAAACGGGTTTAACTCCGTATGGAAACGTACATAAGCGTATAGGGAGAACGCTTGGGTAAGTCAACCCGACCTCGTGAGGACGAACTGACTATTCCTAACCTGTAGTGGGGACAACCATAATACCTGTAAGCTGGATAAATAAGGGTATTTTTAACTTTTAAATAAATTGTAAAATGGAAGAATGGAATCGTAATGAATGGCAAGGAAAAAGAAAAGACCAAGTCATGTATACAAGAACAGTTTCGATTATTGGCGTGATATCAATTATTGTGATTTTATTGATATTTGGAATTTGTCAACTTTGTGGTATAAAGTTATAATCACGCTCGGGTGTTGAAATTGGTAAACAAGACGGTCTTAAACACCGTTGGGAAAATCCCTTGAGGGTTCAAGTCCCTCCCCGAGTACTAAAATAAAACGACAGAAGTCCGACTTGCACGGATGAAAGGAACTTTGACTTCATGGGAGTTGCTACCCAACCGAAGAGAAATAAATGACTCAAGGTACTCTGTTTAGGACCCTGCTCTACGTGGCCACGTAACAGGTGATGGGGAACAAACCATCAGTAAAATCCGTAAAAACGTTTTATTTTTTTATTGGGAGTTCAGTTAATGGTTAGGCTATGAATCTTATACATTCATAAAATGAGTTCGATTCTCATACTCCCAACTATAAGTTCTTTGGAAATGGTGTACTTAGAATATTTTTTTATCTGTGTCTACCTTTTTTTCCACTGCCGCTTCAAATTTACACAGCACTAACACGCATAGCATATACAACTTGTTATGCACAGTACGGAAAATTATGACACCAAAAGAAAAAGCGTTAGAATTAATCGAAAAATTCAAAATTAATGATTATGATTGGATAGCACAAGGGAATCTCTATTGTATTAAGCAACATGCTTTAGTTACAGTTGACGAAATTTTGAATACGATATTCAATGAAGATTTTTCTGGTCATCTTCTTGATGAAATCGGAGCGTCAGATTATTGGAATGAAGTAAAAAGTGAAATCGAAGCACTAAAGTAGTATTGTGCATAACGTCTGATGATAAACAATCGTTTTAATGTTGTTTATCATTTGTTAGGTTTAGTTAAATTATTGTTTTACCTTTGAAAAAAAATAGATATGAATATAAGAGAACAAACAACTTCACAAGAATTAAGAGAAGAAGTAAGAAACGCAATGATACAATTTTGGGAATCATACGATAAGCTATTTGTTGATATGGATAATCTAACTGAAGATGAGTTTCATATAAGACAACACGAAATGTGGGAATTTAGAAATAAGGCATCCGAATATGGTGATTATTTTTTAATATCCTTATGGGGTATGTCTGAGAAAACTGAAAAATTGTATGGTAGCGGTTCATCTTCTCGATATATTGATTATCTAAATAAAATCAAAACAATAATTTAATTGAACCTAACTTGATTGTTCGGCTTTTTTTATGATATTTATTAGTGTGAAATCATTGATTAAACGATTATTAAGGGAAAAACTTATTAATGAGAAAATGGTACTTAAGGACTATTCAACTTATATTGAATTGGTGGCTGAAGCATACGCCAAGGCACCTAATTTTGATGCTTCAGGTTCCGCAAGGACACGTTGGTTCGAATCCAACAGGAGGCTCTTACAAACCAATATGTTTGATTCCCCATCTTTTTAGGTGGGGTTTTTTGATTTATATAAGAATAATTAAATACTGTTTGAGAATTAACTACTAATGTTAATAAACATGAGATAAAAAAGAAAAATGTTTTCATAGGTCCAAATTGTTTTAGTTTCTTGGAACGAAGATAACCATTTTTTGGTAACTATCGTTCTTTTTTACTAAATTTATTGGTGGGGCAAGTTTCGATTAACTCCTTAACCCACTCAACGAAAACCTTTGGTGGTTTCATTTTTTTATTAGTCATAGTATCGTGTTGGATACTCATACCTCTCATATAGGATTGTGAACACATTTTCTCAACCTCTTCTTTACTGAACATTCTTTCCATAATAATTTATTTTTTACAAAGGTAATACTTTTTTTTAATCTACCAAATTTTTATTTACATAAAACAAAAGTAATATATATTTATTCATGAAACCTTGTTACTGAGGTCCGAGTGTTTTTAAAACATTTGAGTTGGAGAAATACCAACGATTCGGAGTTCAATAAACATAAAAAATTAAAATAAGGAAAAATGTATTACAATCAAATCAGTGATAAGCCATGTGCTTACGTCACAAAAAACAAACAACGTGTTAAACAATTCAATCAGAATGTTTATCTAAAAAACGGTTCAGAGTTCGAATTAGAACTTTACAATCCATCAAGAAAAACCGTATTATCAAAAATCAAAATTAACGGAGAATTCATTAACGGAGGTGGTATTATCTTACGTCCAGGTGAAAGAGTATTCCTTGAGAGGTACATCGATGTCCCTCGCAAATTTAAGTTCGAAACTTATACCGTAGATTCGACAAATGAAACCATGAACGCGATTGCGAATAATGGTGATGTTGAAATCCTATTCTATGAGGAACAAGAGGTTGTGGTAGGGTCATACCCAACGGGTAATTGGAACCCGACTTACATTAATACCAATCTAACTTCACCATCAATTGGTAATAATTTTTATACCTCAAGTGTAACTTTTGCATCGTCAAACGGTACATTAAGTTTCAGTAACAATTCACACTCAAATAAATTTGAACAAAAACCAAGAAGTAGAAGTTTTGCGAAAAAAACAAAGTCGGTCGAGACAGGTAGAGTAGAACAAGGTTCGTCAAGTAATCAAAGTTTTAAAACTGTTAGCAAAGACTTCAATTCTTGGACGGTATCAACATCTGTTTGGAAAATCCTACCTGAGTCAGAAAGACCTATTGAAAAATCGGACTTAATTACAAGATGTCCAAGATGTTCAAGTAAACTTAAAAAATCGTCTTGGAAATTTTGTCCTGAATGTGGGAACGAATTAAAACAAGACACGTTGGAAGACCAATTGAGTAAACTTTCAAAAGAAGAACTAATAGAACTTCTAAAAAACAAATAAAAATAAACAACAAGGTTTCATAATATTAACCCCATTTTAACGAGTGGGGTTTTTTTATTTGAAAAATTATTCGTACATTTGTGGTATGAAAAAGAAAATTTACTTGGACGATGTTAGAAGTCCCAAAGATAAAAGTTGGTTGGTTGTTCGTGATTACGATAATTTCGTTAAATTGGTAACTGAGGTAGGATTCGAAAATATTGATGTAATCTCTTTGGACCATGACTTAGGTGATACTGCGATGGCGGAATGGCATAAAAATGTTTACCACAACTACGAATTGAATTACGATAACATTACTGAAAAAACAGGAATGGATTGTACTAAATGGATGGTAGAACAATGGTTGGATGGTAAACCTGTGGTTGATGTGGTAATTCACTCAGCGAACGCTATTGGTAGTGCGAATATGATGGGTTACATCAACAACTACCGTCACATTCATCGGTTACCACAAAATTGTGTGAGAGTACAAATTGAACATACTGTAGATAAATTACCATGATGCACAAGTTAAACGGAATTATAGAAGTCATTAAATAGATTCTTATCCCACTTGTGATACTAAATTTTATTGTATATTTGTGTGGAGCATTTATTGCTTGGGACACTGACCCAATGAATTGGTTGTTAGTAAAAACAATTTTTGGTAGAATTTGTTTAGTTGTGATTGAGTTAATGATTTTAGTAAACACTCCTAAGTTTTGGGACATAATGGATTAAATTATGAATATCTTCTTTTTAGATTTTGATGTTAAAAAGTGTGCGGAATACCATTGTGACAAACACGTAGTAAAAATGATTTTAGAGACTTTTGTAAAGTTCCATGTATTTATAATAAAAGACATATGGATACTTGTAAAATTTGTGATAAAGAATTTAAAAATCTAAAAGGTTTAACTACTCACGTCAACAGTAAACATAATTTAAACGGTAGGGAATACTACGATAAATACCTTAAAAGGGTGGGAGAAGGTGGATGTATTGTTTGTGGTGATGAAACCACCTATAGGAATGCTGGCGTCGGGTATTTAGTGACCTGCTCCATTGAGTGTAGAAATAATAATAAAAACATTAAAAGGGATTATTGGAAAGGTAAATCTCAATCAAAAGAGACAATAGTTAAAAGGATACAAAATACAAACCAAAAAACAAAACAAGAAAATTGGGAGAAATCTAATATGTTAAAATATGGTGTAACACACCCTAGTATGTTAGATTCTGTTAAAAATAAAATAAGTATCAGTAACAAGGGTAAAGTTATTGAAAGAGATACGGAATGGCAAAATAATATTATTGAGTCTAAAAGAAAAAACGGTACGTTAAAACATTCCGATGAAACTAAATCTAAAATTGGTGATAGCCTTAATAAGTATCATTCATTAAATATAGATAGAGAAAAATACATATCTAAATCAAATAATATTAGTCATTTTTGTGGTTGGTATAATGGACTACATTTTAGAAGTTCGTTAGAGTTATCTTTTTTATTTATGAATAAAGATGTGACTTTTATTAGTTGTGAGAAAAACGAGTATAAGATTATCTATGAGAAAGATAGTAAACCAAAAGTTTATTATCCTGATTATACTGATGGGGATATTATCTATGAGATTAAACCAAGTACGTTATTAGAATATAAAGATAATGATTTAAAGATTAATAAAGGTTTAGAATTATATGGTGATAAGTATAAAGTTATCACTGAAAAAGAAGTACCATATCTTGAGAAAACTAAAATATTAGAATTAATTGAAATTGAAGTTGTGAGAGTTAACGAAAAATCATTAAGTGTATTAAAAAAGTATAAACATTAATTTGTTTTATTGAAAATATTATAGTTACCTTTGAGATAACAAAATAAATAATATTATGAATATATTTGTGTTAGATTATAATCCAAGGAAGTGTGCTGAGTATCACGCAAATTCCCATGTTGTAAAAATGGTGTTGGAAACAGCACAATTATTATGTGGGGTTCATTGGGTACAAGGTAGTGAAGCCCCATACAAATTATCCCATAAAAACCACCCATGTTCAATTTGGGTTAGGGAATCGTTATCTAATTACCTTTACCTATGTGAATTAGGTTTGGCCTTAGGGGAAGAATATACTCATCGTTATGGTAAGAAACATAAATCAGTTGAGGTAATCCAATGGTGTTTATCGAATAGACCAAACATTAAAGACATTGATTTTACCACACCACCATTGGCAATGCCCGATGAGTACAAAGTTGATTCGGTGGTCGAATCATATAGAAATTATTATAAAGGAGCCAAGTCGGAGATAGTTTCTTGGAAAAATAGAAATGTTCCTGATTGGTTTTTACAAAGTTGTTTTTAAAATATTCTGAGGTTAAGAACTATTTATAGTAAAAAGTAATTATTATGAAAAAGTCATTAATAACCGAATCAGAACGAGATAATATATTGTCAATGTATAATAACCTTGATATTACGACAAAAATTAAACTATCTGAACAGACGATTACTAATTATGATACAAAATACGATTATAAAAAAGTGGAGGATAAGTATTATTATAAATTAAAAACTGATAACAATTGGGTTTTGGCGAATGAAAGTAGACGTATTGCCATCAAAGACAATGTTTTTAATAAAACAAATACATCTACATCTAAACCTAAAACGGTTAATACGTCTAACACTACAGTTAAAAATGACGTTACAATGCAAGGAGAGTTAGGGGGTTATTGTCAGAAAATTACTAAAAATAGTACAGATATTAAGAACCTGTCAGGGTTATATAATTTATATAAATCAAAATATAAATTATTTACTGAGGACCAAATATATGGTCAAATCAATAAAATGGTGAATATTTGGTCAAAATTGTTTACAAATCAAGGAATTCCTAAAGAAATTTCTTGTGAAATGGCGTTAAATCATATTAGACCTGGATATGTCGATAAGAATCTAATTGTTGTCGACACCTATTACAAATTATTATATATTTTTGATAAAAATGGTAAATTTGTTGATAAAACCGAGGTTATATCGGGTAAAAACAAACAATCGGTAGACCCAAAAGTAATTGCTAAGTCTCTAATGACTTGGGATGAACAAACAGAAAAATTAGGTTTTAAATGGGTTGATGGTAAAGGATATATTGACCAAACAGGGAAAGGTAGAAAATATGACGATGAATTAGTTTATGCGGCCACCGACCAAAGTAAGCAAAGATTTTTACCCAAAGGAATCTACGGCAGTTCAAGAACGACTAGCAGTGACTCAGAGTACGCGGGTAAAAAAAATAACATGGTTTCTTTATTCAGTGGTAATAAAGAAATTTCACAAGCAATCCATGGATATTATGTGGAGGCGCCAAGAACCAAGGCGTTAAACGCGGCGAAAAAAGTATTATCCGCTCCTAATGACCCAAGAATTGGTCAAGACTTCTTAAACTTAGTTAGGGGGGGAGATGTTAATCTTTCTCAGTCTTACGGATGTATTAACGTTCCTGAATCATTTGTACCAATGTTAAATACGTACGTTGTTAATTCATATGTGTTTAATATAGGTGAAGACAGACAAAATTATCTTGTACAAACAGATAACGTAAAAAATTATTTTGACAAAATGACAAACTCTGAATCATGTCCATCACCGACTTCTGTTGGGGCAATTCCATTAGAGAATGTTGCATAATAAATAAATAAATAAATAAATATGAGAAAAGTAACACGTTTAACTGAAAGAGATTTAACCCGTATAGTAAGTAAAGTTATATCTGAACAACAACATGAAGAAATAACTACACCAAAAGACCACCCAATAAATAATCCTTTATATAAGAAATTTGATGACGAAATAACAGGAGAGGGAGTTAAGACACTATCATCCTCACCAAATCAAGTTGTTGTTGATGGGTTATCAGGTATTTGGACCTTAACTTGGAAAAGACGATAAAATAATTATTAAAATATTTTTTTATTTAAAATAAAATACATAAATTTGTGGTATGAAAAAAAATATCACATATGTTGTCGTAATGGTTACAATTTTATTGTCAACCGTATTTCTTTTATCTAAAAATAAAACCAATAACTTTAACCATGAAAAAGTTAAGGTTGTTAAGACTCTCCCGAAAAAACCTATCAAAGATAAGGTAATTAAAAAGACCGAAAAAATAATCTATATCCAACCTCTTGGTGAGGTTAGTTACTACTATGTTTATAAAGTTAAATTAGCAATCGAGTCTTTTTACAAGGTTAAATGTGTTGTTAAACCAACCATCGAATTCTCCGATGATATTTTGGCAGGTAGTCGTACAAGATACGATGCCGATAAAATACTTGATAAATACGACTCTAAGGATAATCAATTAATTTTGACTGAAAAAGATATTGCTTGTAAGGCAGAAGACAGACATTCAAATGAATGGGGTGTTTTTGGCCTTGGGTACCGACCTGGACATACTTGTGTTGTATCGACTTTTAGATTAACTAGGAATGTAAAAATTGACGTTATTATTGACCGATTGGTAAAAGTTTCATTACATGAAGTAGGACATAATTTAGGTTTAGACCATTGTACTAATAATAAAAATTGTATGATGAATGATGCGGGGGGAACAATAAAACAAGTTGACAGAGAGATAATTTGGATGTGTCCTAAATGTGTGAGTTTTATTAAAAATAAAAAATAATATAATGATTAAAATAATAGCTGATAATAAAGGACGTTTCCCTGACGTGTGGGTTTTTTCGGACCCACATTACAACCACAAAAATATTTGTCGTGGTGTAACAAATTGGCGTTTGCCTGATGGAACGGTTCCTATCAACCAAACTAGGGATTTTCCTGATTTGGATAAAATGAATGCAACAATTGTTAACAACATTAACGATGTTGTAATGCAAGACGACATATTGATTTGTCTTGGTGATTGGTCGTTTGGAGGATATGAGTCAATCAAAGAATTTTGGGACCGAATTGTTTGTAAAAACATTCACCTTATTCTTGGGAACCATGACCACCACATCGATAGAAACAGAGATGGGTGTAGAGGACTATTCAAATCAGTTGAACACTACAACACCCTTACAATGGGTCAAAACACGTTCAGGTTGATGCACTACCCAATTAGTTCTTGGGATGGTCTTAACAAAGGTGTTATGCACCTACACGGACACTGCCACCTACCAACGAACATGAGATTTGGTGTTGGACAACGTATGGACGTAGGGATGGATGGTCACCCTGAGTTCCGACCATATCATATAATTCGTGAGTGTGTTCCATTATTGAAAAACCGACCAATCAAATCAGAAATTGGTGATGACCATCATACAGATGAAATAGTTAATAAAGATAAAGGATAATGAGTAAGAGAAATAAAGTTATATCGGTTGAATTAACCGATAAACAACAAAAACAATTTGACGAATGGTGTGGTCACCTTAAGGCTCTGTATGGGGAGGTTGGTTCATTAACGTGGAAAATTTCCCCAACAGGAATTGGTGAAGGTATTGTTGTGTATAGTCATAACGCAAAGGTAGAACTTGATTTAACAGATGTCAGTAGTTGGTAATATAGAGTATTTTTACACACCCCCAAAAGATTCTCAATTTGAGGAACTAAGAGGGGTGTGTATTAAATTTTGGGAATTGTTTAATGATGAACACGAATATTCAACCGATAAAATTAATCATCTTAAAACCTTAACCAATCAAGGTGCTAGTTTTATATCAATGGTTCAAATGATACATCCTCTAAGTAGAGTTTTAATTGCTAATAAATTATCACTTAGAACAAGATTTGAGATTAGTAAACGTCTATATGGGCCAGGTAGTGAGGATGAATATGATTGTTTTAGTGTTTGGAAAACGGAAAATATTTTTTAAGAGATGGAGAAAGATTTAATAATATGTAGTTGTCATAGTACAGAACATCAAATGGTGGTTCTTTATGAAGAAGATGAAAATCACCCAATGGTATTTATTCATTTTCATTTGAATAAACGTCCTTTTTGGGAAAGAGTCGGATATGGTTTGAGATATATCTTTGGTAGGCAATCAAGATTTGGTGCGTTCGATGAAATAATTTTAAATCCTGAAGACGCTCCAAAGTTTGAAAAAATTTTCTTATATTTGTCAAATGAAAACCCCCTGTAAAGAATGTCCACACCTTATTCGTAACCGTAATAACGATACGATAGTGGAGTTTGCAGAAAGAACAGGGAAAAGTCATAACTGTCATATGACCGAAGGAAAGAAAGATTTGTGGAATGTTACAGATAAAAAATTAGAATGTTACGGTAGTAAAAAAAAATAAAATGAAATATATAGGAATCGCGTTAATTTATTTGGGGTTTTTTGGTTTAATTGGTTTTGCCGCTTATATCACAAAATCACCAAACGTATTATGGGCGTTGTTATTAACCCCCGATTTAAATATTAAAAAATAAAACATGGAAAAAATAAGAAAATTAGCAAGTATTAGAATTATCAGTGATATCCAAAGAATCCCCGAGGCCGATATGATTGAACTCGCCATCGTTGATGGATGGAAGGTTGTGGTCGCTAAGAATGTTGGACATAAAGTGGGTGACAAGGTTGTCTACTGTGAAATAGACTCGTTCTTACCAATCAGAGATGAGTTTGAATTCTTAAGAAAGAGTTCATACAAAAAAATGGGTGACCAAGAAGGTTTCCGATTAAAAACTATTAAACTTCGTGGTCAAGTGTCTCAGGGTTTAATTTTACCTTTATCAGTTTTAAACTCAACGGATATTGTTAAAGTTACCATAGTAAAAACTGAATGGGGTGACCAATATGAGTTATTTGCGGAAGACGGAAAACCAATGGTTGAAGTTGGGGATGATGTTACCGAAATTTTAGGTATTGTTAAATACGAACCGCCAATCCCTGCCGAATTATCAGGTAAAGTGAAAGGAAACTTCCCTTCTTTCTTACGTAAAACAGATGAGGAAAGAGTTCAAAACTTGACAAAAGAATACGAACAATACAAATCTTTAGGTCGTAAATTTTACGTAACCGAAAAATTGGATGGTTCTTCGGCAACATTCTACTACAAAGACGGTGTGTTCGGAGTATGTTCTCGTAACTTGGAATTACTTGAAACTGAAGGTAACACTTTTTGGAAAGTTGCCCGTGAATTAGATTTGGAGAATAAAATGAAATCTTTGGGTAAAAATATTGCAATACAGTCGGAACTTATTGGTGAATCAATACAAGGGAATCCTTACAAAATTAAAGGTCAAACTATAAGATGTTTTAATCTGTTTGATATTGATTCACAAGAATACCAATCTTTAGCTCATTTAGTTAGGGTTCTTGGTATTATGGGGATTAAAATGGTACCAATTGTTGATGAGTTCTTCAACTTACCTGAAACTATGGAAGAGTTATTGAAATACGCTGAAGATAAATCGGTATTGAATCCAAACTTTGATAGAGAAGGTATTGTGGTTAGGTCGTATGATAGAACCATCAGTTTCAAAGTAATTTCAAATAAATTTCTTTTAAAATCGGAAAATTAAGAGTACATTTGTAATATGTTAGAAAAATTAAATGAGTATTTTGAAATAAATTTTAGTAGATTGTGGGATTATATTATGTTAGTAGATATATTATGGTAATACATAAATAACTATGATTGGAATATACAAAATAACAAATCCTAAAAGTAAAATTTACATTGGTCAAAGTATCGACATTAAAAGACGTTTTTATGAATATCAAAAAAAAATAAGATGTTATTCTCAAAAAAAATTATATAACTCATTAATAAAATATGGTGTGGATAACCACAATTTTACTGTGATTGAGGAGTGTGAAATTGAATTATTAAATGAACGAGAAAGATATTGGCAAGACCATTATAATGTTTTAATGGATGGGTTGAATTTATTATTAACAAATACTAAAGATAAAAATGGTGAAAATAGTGATGAGACAAAAAGTAAAATATCCAAAAGTCTTAAACAATATTTTAATTCCTTACCAACTCAAAAAAAACAAGAAATCTACGGTAAAAGTTCACGACAAAGAAAAGGTAAACTAGGAAATAGAAAAAATTCAATTTTAACTGAAGAACATAAAAAAAAATTAAGTCAAGCAAAGAAAGGTAGTGTACTTAGTGATGAAACTAAAGAAAAAATACGAAAAAAATGATTGGTCGTGAAGTTACTTGGGGGGATAAAATTAGTGAATCGAAAAAAAGTGTCCCTAATTTAAAAAATAGAGGGAAAGGTAATAAACCAATATTACAATTTAGTAAGGAAAATATTTTAATAAATGAGTGGGGTAGTATTACGGAGGCGTCAAATACTTTAGGTGTGTCGTTTAATTCTATTTCTAACAATTTAACAGGATACTGTAAAACATCAAATGGGTTCATTTGGAAATACAAAAATAATGATGATACAAATATTAAATAAATTATATGATGATGGATTAGTTTATAAACAAGTTCATCCTACACTACCTTTAACTATATGGAATTATTCTGAAAAATGTCAATACAAAAATATTTGGAATGAACATCTTTTGATGTGTCGTGGATTGGTAACCGACAATGAAGGGAATATAATCGCTCGTCCTTTCAAAAAATTCTTTAACATTGAAGAGGGTAAACATACCCCAACTGAAGAATTTGAAGTGTGGGAAAAAATGGACGGCTCATTGGGGATTGTATTTTGGTATCAAGGACAATGGGTTGTCGCCACTCGTGGTTCATTCACTTCTGACCAAGCAATTAAGGCTAAAGAATTATTAAAAAAATATAATACCGATATTATGTTTAGACATTTAACTTTCTGCTTTGAAATCCTCTACAAAAATAATAAAATAGTAGTGGATTACGGTGATTATGAAGGGTTAGTCCTATTAGGAACCTTTGACACCACAGGAAAAGAATATGATGTTGAAATGTGGAGAGAATACGGGTTTGACGTTGTTAGACGATACGATGGGATAAAAGATTATACTTTCTTAAAGAAAATGATTGCCGACACTCATGAAGGATTTGTTGTTAAATTTTCAAATGGTGAAAGAATAAAAATAAAGGGAGAAGAATATCTTCGTTTACATAAAATAATGACCAACTTATCTACCACTGCGGTTTGGGAAGTTTTAAGTAATGGAGGTGATATGGAAAATTTGTTAAAAGATGTTCCTGATGAGTTTTTCCAAAAAATAAAAGAATATGAAAGAACTCTAAAATATGGGTTTTATCAAGTATCAGAACATTGTGGGAAATCTCATGATTACTTCAGATATGGAAAATATAATGATGTGGACCCTGAACCAAGTAAAAAACAGTTTGCGGAATTTGTTATGAAAAATACTCATCCGCCTTATAAACCAGTTATGTTCTCAATGTGGGACGGAAAACCATATGACCATATAATATGGAGAATAATAAAACCTGTATTTAGGAAACTTTAAAAGTATGACGTAATGTCGTACTTTTTTTGTTTTATGGGTATTTATTAAGAAAATAAAAACTTAATAAATTTACATTAATGTCAAACGAAGTAATTGTTGCCTTTATAACTGGGGTATTAGGGCCAATGTCTCTATTATATTTAAAAAATGTTTTAAATAAAAGAAAAACCAAACCTGACATGGTAACCGAGGCTCTCAAGGTAAGTGAATTGATTACCACCAAAATCGACCACATTAAGGAAGAATTTAAAGCGGATAGAGTATGGGTAACTCAGTTTCATAACGGAGGACATTTTTATCCAACAGGTAAATCAATGGCTAAATTCAGCGTAATATACGAATCTGTTAATATTGGTGTTGGGTCAATTCAATCAGGATTCCAAAACATCCCTGTAAATCTTTTCTCTAAATCAATTAATCATTTATTAGAACATAATCTTATTGAAATTCATGATTTTAAAGATGAAACAATTGCGACATATGGTTTAAAATATGCTGCGGAAGAATCTGGTTGTAAATCAGGTTATTTATTTTCAGTTAAAACTATTGAAGGTAAATTTATTGGGACATTAGGTTTAGATTTTACAAAAAGAAAGACTAAACTTGATATGGAATCTATCAATCATTTATTAGTACATGCAACCTCAATCGGAGGAGTTTTAATGGGACATTTAAATGACCACTAATAGAATTTAGACTATTTATTAATATGAAAAAAACTAAACTAGAAGACATTTTAATTATTACCGAATCAGATTTAGCAGGAATCTATGAAATGGTTTATAATCCTGTGACAGGAAATCCTGCCGATGAGTATGATAAAGGGGCTGATAGTGGAAAAATACAAAATAGAATAACTTGGCCTAACCATGACGACCATTTACATATCGGAACAACAAATCGAGATGTAATGATGCAATTAATTGATAAAGCACAAGGGATGGGTATAAGTAGTACCGAAAATCCGTATGCCAAGAACGACCCAAATGGTAAAGTAGACCAGGTTCACGCCACAGGAAGTTTTCATTACAAAGAGTTTCAAGGACAACCAACAGTTGGTGCGGGGGTAGATTTTTCGGGAAATCAAGCAACACTCAGAGAGTTTATTAGATGGATTAATGCTAACTATAAGGGTAAACAGTCCTCAACTGATATGACTGTCGAGGCACCTGAGGCTCCAAAAGGAACCACAACATCAGGTTCCACGTCAGGTTCCACATCAAGTGGTGGTTCGGGCGGTGGCTCAAGTTCAAGTTCAACTAAAACATCGGGAGGGACATTTGATATTTATGGTGGTTTACTAAATAAGATAGACGGTAAGGGTAAGGACGGTCAAAGTATTTTAAAAAAGGCGGGTAACGATATTTGGGACAAAACGATGGGAAAAGTCCAAAAGGCTTTAGGAGAATCTACCAATCATAAGTCAAATAACCTTAATGAGGAAATTAAACGAATGAAAAAAATGATGAGATTATGAAACTGATGAACCCAATACCTAACGGTAAAATATCGAATTCAATGTCCTCAAAGACAGTTGAAATTTCTTCTTACAATTCTGATTTAATTTTTAGCCCTGCACAAGGTACAATAGTATCTTCGAATAAATTTAAATGTGACGGAAATATTAAGATAGAACATTATATTGACGGTAATACTTACTATTCTGATTTTTGTAAGGTTAACAAAATAATGTCAATTAGAGGTAGCCAAGTTAGACAAGGTGAAGTAATTGGGTCTGTTGGGGATTCTCCAATTGAGTATTCGGTGACAGATAAAAGTGGAACTAAATTAGATGTTAATACATTTTTATCGGGAGGGTTTGAGCCCGCAAAAACCAAAGAAAAGACCAAAGAAAAAAAGAAAGAAGTAAAATCTCCAGATTATATTTCTAAGAAAGAAACACCAAATCCATTCATGGACGCTCTTTTGGCCCCATTTTCAATTATTAGTAAGGCCTTTACTAAAGAAAGTGTTATTATGAGTAATAATCTAATTAAAGAAGATATTAATAAGATTAAAAAACTTATTAAATAAAAAAATCCCCTTATTTCTAAGGGGACTAAACGAATTACTTTGTTTTAACGGTATCAACTGTTTGAGTTACCACAGAATCAACGGTCTTAACTAAGACAGAATCAACTGTTGTTGTATCAGTCGCTGGGACTTCACCTTTCGTGGTCGACCCACCACATGACGATAACATTACGCTACCTGCAATTACTATTGCGAAAATTACTTTTTTCATAAATTTGTTGTTTTTATTTGTACAATAAATAGGTCTCTAATCACGATAAGTCAACTTATTAGTTACTTTTTTTAAATTTATTTTTTACAAAAAAATAACCCTCAGGACTTGTCAGATAAGATTTTTTTATTACCTTTGTAAAACATTTGAAAGAAAAGGAGATATTTATACAACACCCTTTTTATTTAAATAAAAGTTCTTTTAAAATTTGACAAATTATTAACCATTTAGTATACTTGAAGTATGAATAATGAAAACAAAACAGTAACGACTGAAGATAACTTAATGTATTACTATTACGTGAGTGGCGTAAAATATTGGACTCCGAGTCCCGCTTTTGCACAGTCACGAGCAATGTTCTACGGTGACGGAAGTGTATACGTTGAAAAAATTAATTAAAAAAAGATTTGGTAAATCAAAAAAGTTTACCTACTTTTGTAAAAGAAATCAGGAACGTCTGATTTAGTTCTTTGAAGAAATTGGTTATAGAAACAGTCTAGGTCCGTAGGGCTACTGTTGTATGTGAGGAAAGTGACTACGGGAAAAACATTTAACTGTACGAAACAAAGCAGAAGTCCTTCGCATTTAAAGTGTAAATGAAATATGTTACCGCATCAGTTATAATAACCATAAAAAGATTTGACAGATTGAAAAAAATGTCTTATCTTTGTAAAACAAATTGAGAATGGGTTGACAATATGTTATAAAACCTTTGGTTTCCTAACCTCAAAAAAAAAACAAAAAAAGATTTGGTAAATCAAAAAAGTTTACCTACCTTTGTAAAACAAATCGGAAGAGTCCGATAGAGTTCTTTGAATTATTGTATTATCCATTCGGGCGAAAGTAAGTTCTTCGGAACTATGATAGTCTGATAAATGATAATCGGCCGTGTATGGTCGTTAAATAAACCACGAAAGTGGGATAAAGTGAATCCGCAAGTGTTAGTGGGTTTGCGTCTTGGGAAACCGAGGTCGAGTACACAAGTGGGATATCATCCGACCTTTAGTACTGAGGGCGACGCTTTAGGGAAAGTGGTTGGGTGGAACGGCAATGTGGATTGTCGGTCTGAGGAGGGAACTCCAATAAGAATAACCCATAGGTATCAAGTAAAAAATGTGGTCTCCAACTACATGATTGCGGGTACCAATATAAGAGGGGACTTAAAACCGAAAGGTAAGATGGAGAACGAGTGGTGTCGCTACTGTCCTTATCAAAGACTTACCAAAGTCTTGGTACGAAGTAATCTTAAAATATGGAGATGGGGACATCTCACGGAGTAGTTTGGTATTTCGTTTTCCAAAAGAGAACGAATCCTTCAACGGACCGCTACTTTGATTCATCCACAACACGTAACTTATTACTAAATTAAGTAAAATTAACTAAAGATAAGCAAAAGTGTCCGTTAGGTATCAGTGAAAGGTGACTACATAGTAATGAGCCGTTCATTGCACATGAAGACCGCAAGTCTGAGTGTATTCTTACCAAAAACCTCTATTCCCATAAGGAAGAGTCGGGGAGGCATCTTCGAAGAGAGTTGAGTAATGAGAGAGTAGCTGATATCTCAAGTCGTGATTGGTCTAACCAATCGTCACTGAGGAATACTTCTCAAAAGGAAGTGGATATGTGGGGAATCAATAATCCTACTAAAGTTTCTCATAAACAGGTGTAATCTCAGCCTTTTTTATAGCCAAATATTGTGGGATAGAGCAGAGGTAGCTCGAAAGGCTCATAACCTTTAGGTCGGAGGTTCGATTCCTTCTCCCGCTACTAAGTGACTCCGTACGTGTTTTTTTAAATCATAACACCCACTACGAGTTTAAACTGATGGAAAACATAATGATTTGGGTCTTTGCGTGATTGATTTATATTATGACTACACGATTCTACCTCACAGAAAATATAACAAGTAATAAGTCCCAATCTGTCTTTGACACGACAACCTGAGGGTATAATGGTAAAAATTGTCAGGACTTTTTTATAGGATGTGGATTTTGTTATAACCACGTTCCCTTTAAGTCTTAAAATTAAAAGGGAAATAAACAGACAAACGTTTAGGTCGTACACCAGTCACAACTCACGACAGAAGTTAGGTAGAGGTTTCACTAATCACTACTTCGGGTTGAACTTACCGAGTGACAAAGTTTAGGCTAAAAGGGGGGATTTTGATTAGCCATCATTATCTCCCCTTTTTTTATTTCCTTTAACCAAAATTTCCACTATACTTTAGTACCCTTGAGGTATAAAAAACAAAATCTTAAAATAATGGAAACATTTTATTTTACTTTAGGTGTCCTTTCGATTATTGCAATAATTTTTATTGTTGCTCTTGTTTGGGGGTTAGTTAAGGTTGTTAGAACAAAAAAAGATTTGG